>Ga0247727_10006313_pt1 | contig 23396 bp, 13 predicted proteins | sample WisWelCaveWW1625_FD_202498 | JGI IMG/M metagenome (GOLD analysis project Ga0247727, IMG submission 202498) | Biofilm microbial communities from Wishing Well Cave, Virginia, United States - WW16-25 | ecosystem: Environmental > Aquatic > Deep subsurface > Groundwater > Cave microbial mat | place...
GCCATGTCGTGTTTGGCGGTTCAAAACCCGGACCTCGTGGCCAAACAACGGGTGGCAAAAATAATGGATTTTTACAAATTGCGTGAAACAGGCAGTATGTAGCCTGTTCCCAGTTACCAGTGATCAGTCTTCAGTAATCAGTAAGTCAGTATCCAACATCAAACATCCAGCATCAAGCGACCAGCAACCAGCAACCAGCATCCAGAAACCAGTCCATTTTACCGCGGCATTTCAAATTGATCTTTCACCAAAGTCTGCAACCGTGAAGCCGCTTTCCTGAAGGGCGGCAAGAGAGGAGTTTTCCCAACAGGGAGTGCTTGCCGAAGAAACGGCGGTCACCGATCTGATCCGGTTGCGCACCGGCAATGTTCAATTCGACGCACAAAATAAGCTCTTCAGCTTCGATGCGACGTTGACCAATATCTCCGGCCAATTGGTTTTCACGCCGATTCGAGCCAGCGTTGCGAAACTGCGGCCGAGCACCGTCAGAGTTCTCAACGCTGATGGCGGCGGCAATGGCAATGGCGCATTTTACAATTTTACGGAATCCGTCGGGCTTGACAAGCTGTTGCGCCCCAATGAAACCAGCACCAGCCGCAACTGGCAATTCTTCACGCCACAAGTGCAACTGTTCAGTTTTGCCGTCCTGGTCGAAGGCGAATTGCAGCGCACGACGGAGCCGCCGGCGCCGATTATCACGCCGCCCACTTCGCCGACGAATCAACTCAACATTCAAATCGCCGGAACGGCAGATCCGAATGTGATGATCGAAATCATGAATGGCGCCGCGCCGGTCACCACGACGGCGAATGCGAACGGGGCATTCGCTGCAACCGTGCGCTTGCTTCCGGATCGAGGCAATCGCCTGTTCGCGACCGCGATCAACAACCTTGGCCGCAGCGCGCCCACCCTCGTCGAAGTGATTCACGATACGGAGCCGCCTTCATTGTTTATCGATGTTCCGGGCGACAGCGCCGAATTGACCAACGAATCCATTACCGTCCTCGGCCGCATCAGCGATATGCTCAGCGGCTTTATGGGACTGCGGGTCACGGTCAACGGCCAACCGGCCAACGTGATCGTCGGCATCGGCACGAATGGGACTTTCGAGCGCCAGAATATTTCTTTGCCGTTGAATGTATTCACTCCCATCACCGTTGTGGCGACCGATATTGTTGGCAACAGTGTTACCAGGCGGATCGCAGTTAAACGAATTGACGTCAGTGACAAGCCCCGTATGACCATTGTGTCCGGCAACAATCAAACGGCACGCGTCAGTACGCAACTGGCGCAGCCCATCGTGGTCAAAATGGTCAAGCCCGACGGTTCGCCCTTCCCCGACAAAATCATTACCTTTGACGTGAGCCGAAGTGATGGCCACCTCTCTGCGACCGCGCCTGTTGGCACGGGAGCAATGATGCTGCAAGTACGCACGAATACTGATGGACTGGCTACTGTTTACTGGAAACTGGGTAGTGATGCCGGCAATGGCAACAACCGCGTGAGCGTGAGCAGTACGACCGGACATTTTTCCTTCACCAATATTCCCTCCGGTTTCGCGCATTTTTACGTGGATGGCCTCGATGCCACCGCGGTCAATGGCCGGCCGATTCCGCGGGGCAGCTTTCCCGCGCTGGCCTTCGAGCTGGTGATCGTTCCGAATACCGAAAACAGTTTGTCCATGCCGGTGCTGCTGCCGCCGCTTGATCCGAGAAATGCGCGCGTATACCGGAAGAACAGCACCAATGACGTTGAGTTGACTGTTGAAGGCATCGCCGGCTTGAAGATGATCGTTAAAGCGAGATCGATGAAGCTGGTCACCGGCATAGAACCTGACTCGGCTGTGGTCACACTCAATCAAGTTCATTTCGACAAAATTCCGATGCCCATGCCGGACGGCGCGGCGCCGCCTTTTGCCTGGACGCTGCAACCTGCGGGTGCGATGTTCGATCCGCCGGTACAGATCATTCTGCCGAACATGTCCGGGCTGCCACCGAGTGCAACGATGTACTTCCTCTCCTTCAACCACGATACCAACCGCTTTGAGATCGTTGCCAGCGGCAAAGTGTCTGCGGATGGACTCACGATGGTGACCGACCCGGGCAGCGGCATTGCAACTGCTGGCTGGGGTGGCTTCTGCCCGCCGTATCCGCCGCAGGGAGATACGGGGAACAATAATAACCCCAAGGAACCGAAGCCTAAAGATCGACCTCCCGCAACTCCATCTTGTGAAGAAGCGTGTCCGAGAAAAGGTCGAGAACCAGATCCAATATATCTGTTTTCGGGTGAATTCTACGTCAATGCGCTCGATCAAGTGGTGCGCGAAATTTCGCGCGAGGTGCGGGATGGTTCCGGCGTGCGCTATCAGAAAGATACGTTTTATGATGCCAACGATAACGTCATTCGCCGTGACATTCAGAACATCGACGAAAACGGCCGGCTGCAACCCAACTCAGATTTCACCACCACCTCCGAATACGAGATTCTGAATAACGTTATTCGCATGACCGAAGAAGTCGATCCGCAAACCAACATTGTCACGGAATATCAATACGACAACAATCGCAACCGCACGCTTGTGCGTTACGGCGAAGCCACAGTCGGCCGCCAGCTCACGAACGTGATGCGCACGCTTTACGACGAGCGCGATTTGGTTTTTCGCGAGATTCGTGGCGCTGGCGATGCCAGGCAATCCACTACGCAATATGATTATGATCGCAATGGCAACCTCGTCATCCGGCGGCATGGCCTTGAAGACACGCCGCGCGTTTCTGCTTTCGTTTACGACGCCTACAACCGCCGCGTCTCTGAAACCGATCCGATGGGCAATGTGGCGACTTTCAATTACGATGCCAATAGTAATCGCGTACGTTCACGCCTGTCCGGTGAATTGAATGACGTTGCCGGCAGCGCCAACAACGTCCGATTGGATGACATGGCGTATGTTTACGACGAGATGGATCGATTAATTCGCACTGAAACCGAATTTTTCGATACCGATACTCAAGCACCCATTGATGACAACAAGGCGACTACGCAAGTGTTCTACAGCGACAATTCTCAAATCATACGCATGGTGGATGACAACGGTCACGCAACCCTCACGGCTTATGACACCGCCAATCGCCAGCGCGTGGTCACCGATGATAAAGGTAATACCACAACCTTTGCTTACGATGCCAACAGCAACATGCTCACGATGACCGCGGTGGAGAAATCCGACCTTGGCAATCCGGATGAGACTTTCGTTACCACCAATGCGTATGACAATCTTGACCGGCTCATTAAAACTACCGACAATGTTGGCAATATCAACGAGTATGGTTACGACTCGCGTAATAACCGCACCCTTCACCTTGACGCCCTTCGCCCTTCGCCCAGCGCCGCTGGCAATAAAACTAAAATGGCCTACGACGGCCGCAACCGGTTGATCAGAACCGTACACTATTTGACCAACGACGGTACTGGCAGCGGCGCCGTGGTCGACTCGATTCTGACGACGCAGGCCTGGGATCACACCTCGCGCTTGATCGGACAGACCGATCACAACCGCAACACCACCGCTTACACCTACGATGCCTTGAATCGCAAGACCGTGACGACTTATGCCGACACGACTAAGTCCATCACGGACTACGATGTCCACGACAATCCGACCAAAATGAGAGATGCCAATGGCAATGTCGCAACTTGCACGTACGATCCTGGCGACCGCCTGAGTGAGAAGCGGATTGCGCTCGGAACCAATGTTGGCGGCACGACATTGGAAACGTTCAAATATGATGGCCGCTCGCGCCTGGTGTTGGCGCAGGACAATGATTCGCAAGTTAGTCGCAGTTATAATTCGCTTTCCAACGTGACACGCGAAACGCTCAACGGCCAGACGACCGTGGCCATTTACGATGGCGAGGGAAATATGCGGTCATGCACGTATCCGGGCGGGCGGAGGGTTGTGATCTCTTATGATGAGCTTGATCGCAAGCAGTTCATCGCTGACCAATTTGGCCCAATCGCCGAATACAAATATGTCGGCCCCAACCGCATGGAACGACGGGATTATGCCAACAACTCGCGCACGACGTTTCGTTATGACGGCGTGAAACGGATTATCGGCACCACCCATACTTTTGATCCCATTGGCACACCGGTGGTTTTTGATAACCGCAGCTACAGTTGGGATCAAATGTACAACAAGACCTCGCGCCGTGATCTCAGAACCAACGGCCTCAATCATGAATACACTTACGACTCCGTTTATCGCATGATCCGCAGCCGAAAGAGCGGCGGCGGCAATCCCCTTGTGACCATCGATTATACTCTTGACGGCGTCGGCAATCGCACCCGCGTCATTGGCGGCCCGGATCCTGGCAATTATATTATGGATTCCACTTTGCCCGAACCGGCTGATTTTCAAATGAATCAATATACCACCACATCTTTTGATGCAAGGTTGAATGATCGCAAGGGTAATTTAAACAGGATTAATAACAGCCTTCCCAACCAGCGCGATTTCACCTACGACTATCGCAACCTGATGATCGAACACCGCGACAATGCTACCGGCACGACCGCACGTTATGCTTACGACGCCCTTGGCCGGCGCATTGAAAAAGTGGTGACTCAAAGCGCAATCAGTACCACGACGCGGTTTTTCTATAATGATTGGCAAGAGATTGAAGAGCAAGATGCCACCGGCAAAACGCAAGCCACCTACGTTTACGGCTTGTACATTGACGAAGTGTTGAACATGCAGCGCGATGTGGACAAGAATGGCGATGCGGAGGACTATTACTACCACACGGATGATTTATTCAATGTCATGGCGGTTACGGATAGTGGTGGTCGTGTAATTGAGCGGTACGAGTATGGCGATTATGGACAGCCGGAGTTTTTTAATGCGTCGGGAAGCCGGATTGCGCAATCTGCGATTCAAAATCCATTACTGTATACCGGACGCCGCTATGATGCTGAAATAGACTTTTATTATAATCGTATGCGTTATCTGAATGCTCAGGTTGGTCGGTTCATTTCACGGGATGTGATCGGAATTTGGGGTGATTTAAAAAACTCTGGGAATGGCTATACGTATGCTGGAAATAACCCATGGACTTTTAGCGATCCACTTGGCTCATTCGCAACACATTGGGATTGTGTATTTGACTGTATAGGAGAAGAAAAGTTTTTCATAGCTGCATTTTTCGCGATACCTATTGGTGGTGGTGGTGGTCCGGCTATTGTAGCAGGAGGTCTTTATGCCACGTGTCATGCCCTATGTGGATGTATAGAAGTAGTTAAGTGCGGGTGCGGATATTGTCCGTTTGGTAAGATTAAAAAATGTGTAAATTTCGACCTATACGGTACAGAGTCTTACAACGCTGTCGGACCGTGCAACCCGTTGTATCAATAACGCCCTTCATCGCCATTCTGAAAGGGTTGTAAACAACATTTCTTTAACGACTGTGAGGCTTATAGAAGAACAGGTCGCCGGCATCATTCTAAACAAGAAACAAAAACTCATCGCCATCAACAGCATGTCCGATCACATGCACATTTTCATCGGCATGAAACCGACCGCCGTGTTGTCGGATTTGGTGCGCGATATTAAAAACAATTCGTCAAATTTCATTAACGAGAAAAAATGGGTGCGCGGACATTTCAATTGGCAGAAGGGGTTTGGGGCATTTTCGTATGGGCATTCGCAGATCGATGTGGTGGTCAAATATATTTTGAACCAGGAGAAGCACCACGAGAAAAAGACGTTTAAGGAAGAATATTTGGAGATGTTGCAGAAGTTTGCGGTGGAATACGACGAGAAATATTTGTTCGAATGGATTGAGGAGGCGTGATGATTTGGGGTAAAGTCATGTCACCCCGATGGGGTTTTACACGAGTGATAGGCATCGAGCTATAAACATGTCACTAGCGGAGTTTGAATTGTGGATGGCCATCGAGCTATAAACATGCCACGCCTACGGCGTTTCGATCATTTTTAAATAGGCGTTTCTATAAACATTTCACCCCGTAACGGGGTTGGAGCTATGACAAAAAATAGACGTAGATTAAGAGCAAATTGGGCTGTCGCCATCTTCGTTGCGGCGTATTTCTTTTTGACCATCGCACCCGCTCGTGCCCAACTCGACGAAACCTGCAAGGTGTTGGTCAACGGCCAAACCGTCAACGTCGGCTTTGGCGGCGAGTTTCGCATCCGCAACATTCCGGCGACGGGCAATTTGGTGCGGGTGCATGCCGTCTGCACGAAGGGCGGGAAGACGCGCTACGGCCGCTCGACTTTTTATCAGGTGCGCAATCGTGAGAGTGTCGTGCTGAGCGAGCTGGATTTCGTTTGGCGAGACACGCCTTTTGCCACAACGGCCGCCATTCAAGCCCTGCCTGATAACGCGATCTTGAACGAGATCGGCCAAACTACCCAGATACGCGTCATGGCAACGTTCTCCGACAGCACGCAAAAAGACGTAACGGCGCGCGGCTTTGGCAGCACTTATACGTCGAGCAATCCCAGCGTGGCGAGCATCGATTTGCAAGGCCGCGTCACTGCAAGAGGTATCGGCACGGCGCTCATCACCGTGAATAATGAAGGCGCGACGACCGTGACGCGTCTCACGGTCGCGCCCTCCAACTTGCTAACCACCGTGGAAGGAATCGTCCAGCTTGAGAATGGCTCACCGGCAGTGGGAGCAACGGTAGTCGTTCCCGGCTTTGGCGAAACCATCGTTACCGATCCGGGAGGCCGATTCTCATTTTCCGGTATTTTCGCGCCGCTCGGTTCATTGAAGGCGCGCGCCTACAACACAGTCAATAATCAATTGCTCCTCGGCCTCACCGGCAATCTGCGACTCATCCAGGGCGGCATTACAGATGCAGGGATTATCGTCATTAAGCCGGTCACCAATTACGTGTATTGGAAAGATGCGGTGAGTGGCTTGTGGACCGATGCCGCGAGATGGAGCGTTGGCCGTGTGCCAGCAGCGACAGACAATGTTTTCATCGGCGTGCCGGGCAACATTACGGTGACTTATTCGTCTACAGGCACGACCACGATCAAAAGCCTGCTCTGTGATGAAAGTTTCACGCTTTCCGCCGGCTCATTCGCGGTTTCCGACTCCTCCGAGATGACGAGTATTTTCACCTTCAGCGGCGGCACGCTGGCAGGCAATGGCGCTCTAACCATCTTTGGGGCGCTGACCTAGTCGGGCGGAACCATGGCTGCCGGCGGCTCGACGAATATCGCGGCCAGCGGTTTAATGGATCTCAGTACAGCCACCGCCAAATTCTCGAACCGCACGATCAACAACTTTGGCACGAACACGGTGAGCGGTGCGGGCAATTTCAACATTTCGAGTGGATCGAGCTTCAACAATCAGGTGGGCGGCATTTTCGCCATTGGGAGCGATGGAAACATTTTAGGCAACGGGTCCTTCAATAATATGGGCACGCTGCGCAAGACTGGTGCAACCGGCATCACCTCATTCAACGGCCCGCGTTTCAATAATAATAGCGGGACGATTGACATGCTCACCGGCACGCTGAACCTGATCTCCGGAGGCGCCAGCACGGGTGGCATCTTCATGGTCGCAGCCGGGGCTGGTGTAAATTTCAACGGTGGCACGCATGTTTTCACGGGCGGATACTCCGGCTCGGGAGCGGGTCTTGTGCAACTCAGCAGTGGAACGATCCAAATCAATGCGAGTAGCGCTACTTTCAACTTTGCTGGCGGCGGATTCCGCGTGAGTGGCGGAACCCTGACTGGCCCGGGCACTCTTACCAACATTGGAGCATTCAATCTGAGTAGCGGCGTCTTGACTGGCTCGGGCATTCTTACTAACATTGGAACATTCGATTGGACTAATGGAGACATATCCGGTCAACGTATCATAAATAATACTGGCGCCTTCAGTATCTCCGGCAGTTCTCTTAAAGACTTCTTTGGAGGCGCCACCATCAACAATACTGGCACGGTTACCTGGACCGGCACAGGCCAAGTCCGCGGAGGTGGCAGCGGCCCTGGCTCGGTTTTCAATAACCTCGCCGGTGCAACCTTTAACATTCGGGACAATTCATCTTGGATTGGCAATGCCTTTGGCGGAACGCCAACAACCTTTATCAATTCGGGCACTGTGGTCAAATCCGACAGCTCCGGCACCGCGACTTTGCAGCTTAGCTTCAACAATACTGGTGGCGTTGTTAACGTGCAATCCGGCACGCTCACCATCTCCTTAACCAGCAACCATCGTGGCGGTACTTTCAACGTGGCGGCTGGGGCTATTCTGAACCTGAGCGGCACTCACGTCTTCTCCGGCGCGCACTCCGGCTTGATCGAAGGTTTGATCCAGGTCGGAACGCTCCAAATCGATGCGCTGGGGGCGACCTTCAACTTTGCCGGCAAGGGTTTCACTTGGACCAGCGGTAACATTATCGGTCCCGGCGCGCTCACCAATACTGGCCTCTTTAGCATCTCCGGCAGTTCCTTGAAAGACTTCTTCGGAGGCGCTACCATCAATAATGCGAGCACGATTACCTGGACCGGCAGAGGCCAAATTCGCGGCGGTGGTAGCGGGCTGGGCTCGGTCTTCAATAACCTCGCCGGTGCAACCTTTAACATTCGGGACAATACATTTTGGAATGGCAATGCCTTTGGCGGAACGTCGACGATCTTCAACAACTCCGGCACAGTGGTCAAATCTGACAGCTCCGGCACCGCAACTTTGCAGCTTAGCTTCAACAATACTGGTGGCGCCGTCAATGTACAATTCGGCACGCTTACCATCTCCCTGCCGAGTAATTATCCTGGCGGTACCTTCAACGTGGCGGCCGGGGCTAATCTAAATCTGAGCGGCACCCACATCTTCTCCGGATTGCACTCAGGCTTGATCGAAGGTTTGATCCAGATCGGAACACTGCAAGTCGATACAGTAGGGGCGACCTTCAATTTTTCCGGTAAAGGATTCACTTGGACCGGCGGCAACATTATTGGTCCCGGCACGCTCACCAATACTGGCCTCTTTAGTATCTCCGGCAGTTCCCTTAAAGACTTCTTCGGCGGCGCTACCATTAACAATGCGAGCATGGTCACCTGGACCGGTACTGGTCAAGTCCGCGGAGGTGGCAGCGGCCCTGGGTCGGTCTTCAATAACCTCGCCGGTGCAACCTTTAACATTCGAGACAATTCATCTTGGATTGGCAATGCTTTTGGCGGAACGCCGACGACCTTTAACAACTCCGGCACGATTATCAAATCCGACAGTTCCGGCACCGCCACATTGCAAGTTCGCTTCAATAACACTGGTGGCACAATCAATGTACAATCCGGCACGCTTGCGCTACCTCTTGGCGGTAACAGTACCGGCGGAACATTCACAACGGCAAATGGCGCCAATCTCAATTTCAGTGGGGGCACTCACAGTTTCTCAGGCGCCTATTCCGGCTCAGGCGCGGGGTTTATCCAACTCATTGGCGGCACGATCCAAATTAACACGGGAGCCACGTTTAATATTACTGGCAGCGGCTTCCGCTTGAACGGGGGCACTATAACCGGCCCAGGTACGCTCACTAACAGTGGAACATTCGATTTGGCCAGTGGGAGCATATCCGGTCAAGGTATCATCAATAATAGCGGCATTTTTAACATTACTGGTAGTTCCTTTAAAGATATCCACGGAGGCGCTGCCATCAACAATTCTGGCATGGTGACCTGGAGCGGCGCAGGTCAAATTCGCGGCGGAACAGGCTCGGTCTTTAACAACCTAGCCAGCGGCAGCTTTGATATCCAGGTCGATGCAACTTTTAGTGGCAACGCTCTCGGCGGCACTCCGACAGCCCTCAACAACACGGGCACGGTTATGAAATCCGCGGGGATAGGCACGAGTACATTGACAGTTACCTGCAACAATACTGGCGGTGCGATTAAGGTGCAGTCCGGCACGCTCACGTTCTCTCTGGGTGGCGCCAGCACCGGTGGTACTCTCACTGTAGCCAGCGGGACGAATTTAAATCTCACCGGTACTCATATTTTCTCCGGCTCGTACTCCGGTTCAGTCGACGGGTCTGTTAATCTCGGAACACTACAAATTGCTGCCAGCGGGACGACCTTCAATTTTACCGGTGGAGGCTTCAAGTGGGCAAATGGCAACATCATCGGCCCCGGTGCCCTCACCAACATTGGCCTCTTCAGCATCTCCGGCAGTTCCTTTAAAGACTTCAGCAGTGGGGCAATCATCAACAATTCTGGCACGGTTATCTGGAACGGCGCCGGCACAATTCGCGGTGGAACAGGCTCGGTTTTTAACAACCTGATCAACGGCAGCTTTGATATTCAGGTCGATGCAATTTTTAGTGGCAACGCTTTGGGCGGCACTCCAACGGCCATTAACAATGCCGGCGTGTTCCGCAAGAGGGCGGGGGCGGGCACAACCACTTTGAGTGTTACCCCTTTCAACAACAGCGGCACGGTGGCAATCGATACAGGCATTGTCAGCTTCTCGAATGGCTTTACCCAACAAACTTCGTCGAGCAACATCGGCATCACGATTAGTGGAACCAACGCGGGGTCCGGGTTCGGCCAGCATCAAACAACCGGCGGCATCACCACGCTTGCCGGCGATCTCAACGTGAGCTTGAACAACTTCACGCCCGCGGTGGGGAATAACTTTCAGGTGATGACTTTTGCAAATCGCAATAACACGCAATTCGCCAATATCAACTTGCCAGCTTTGCCGGGGGGATTGCGTTGGGGAAATCCGATTTACACCAACACGAGCTTGACGCTGCCAGTGGTGTCGGGCGGGGCGGAGCAATAGTCACTTTAAAGTTGAATCTGTGCAAAAAAGTAAAGCCTGCCCTGGCGCCCGCCGCGCCACGCGGTGCCCCAGGCCAGGGATTTTTTGAATGAGTATCATTTCGCCCAGTATTTATACGGGTTTCATGACATTTTTAAAAGCCTCCAACTTTTAGCGTCAACGGATAGATGAACCCAATCCCGCAAGGCGGGACTTTGTCCGTTGGGTTCATCTATCCGTTGGGGCAATGGTTTTTTAAACCTGCTTGGTTGCGGCTCGTCCGCGTTGTGAAAAGTGTGGGGCATAAATCGTAAAAATGTAAAACGTCACTGTCGACAAGGAGCAAGCTTATGCTTTCAGCCATAAACAAACAATTCTGGCGCAATGGGATTGCGCTCGGCATGCTCATCATTTGCTTGTGGCAAGTGCGCATGGCCTCGGCCCAGGTAACTGGAAAAAATTCTGATATCGTGGTCATCAACTTTCCCGTGCAAGGCTGGTATCTCGTGTCCTTGCCGCTGGCAGCCACGGATAGCTCGGTGAGCGGTGTGTTTCCGCAGGCGCTTGGCGTCTTTACCTGGGATAATCCCACGAGTCGCTACGTGCAGCCAACGACGATACAAATCGGGCGCGGCTATTGGGTGTTGATGGCCTCGCCAACTGCCGTGGTCATTTCCGGCACCCGCTTCTCACAATTCAGCGGGCATTATCGCGTGGGCTGGCATCTCGTCGGCAGCTTGATGGATTCGGTGAATTTCGCCAATCCCAATGACACGCCGGATCGCTCGGTGATTTTGCCAATTTTTGCCTGGGATGCCGGCAACCAACGGTATGTTCCCAGAAATTACATCGAGCAGAGTTATGGCCATTGGATGCTGGTTTTGCAGGAGTGCGATGTGATCGTTCGCAGCGGTTCCGGCGCGATCGTTGAAAAAAGTGGCGACCAACTTCGAAACGAAAAGCCTTATGAACGTTTTGGCGCCAGCCCACCGCCGCCGCCATTTCAGTTTTCTCGACCACCGCCGGCGTTGCCAACTCGTTCGACGCTTTTCTCCAGTTACCCTAACCCCTTCTCCTTTCGCGGCAACTTCGGAGAGGCGGGAATCGCCGTGCGCTATGAACTGGCGCAAGCCGGAAGGACGCAAATCGCCGTGTACAACGGCCTGGGACAGAAGATTCGCGCGTTCGTCGAACAAGAGCAACCGCCGGGTACACATGAGATTATTTGGGATACGCGGGACGCCCAGGGACGACAAGTCGTGAGCGGCGTGTATTATTGCCGGCTCGTGAGCAACGGCTTTTCGCAAACGCAAAAGCTGCTCGTGGTGCAATGAATGATTCTCTTCGAGAGGTTCGCCATGAAAACCCGTTTGAAATTTTTTATGCTGGTTCTGCCAGTGATGGCATTGTTGAGTAGCCTGAGCGGCTGCGCCTCCAACAGCGTGAAGCCGCAACAGTCTTTTGACAAATTGCGGCCGATTGACGTGGTGCCGCTGGCGACGACGTCACCGAATTTGGTGATACAACTGAATAACGTTGCCGACACGAAAAAAGCCGCCGAGAAAAGAATCAAACTTTTTATTAATAACAAAGAGATTTTGCCGAATGCCGAGACGTACCGCTCGCCGGAAAGTTTGATCTATCGGCTGCAATTGGCGACTGGCGTCTACAAAATCAAAGCCGTTTATCACGTCAAGTCTTTTTGGCGTGATAAAGACTACAACCTCACGACGAAAGACGGCAGAGTGCGAGTTTATCCGAACCAACAGACCGTGCTGAACCTCACATTCGACAAAAAAACGAATGGCGATTTGAAACAGAAGAAAAATTATTTTGCCGAGCAGGTGGAAGCGCTGTTCACGCCGGTTTTTCAAACGCCGGTCGCAACGCTGCCTCCGACAACAACCGTGAGGCCTGAAAAAATAGAGGCCGCGCCGGTTGAGAGCCGGAGCGAGAGTCAAATTTTTTCGATCGCGGTTGTCAATGAAGAAAGCCGGCATGTTTTGCCCGCGCCGGAACCGGGACGACGCATCGAATTCCCCGATCCCCTGAAGAGCATCACTTCGCCACGGCCGGAGCGTCGCCTGCCGTGAGAAGCCGCGCCCTCTCCTCCTCCCGTCGTTGCGACGCCACAACCTGACCCCATTGATCAAACACCGAAGCCAGTTCAACCGGAACCGGCGCCGATACAGCCTGTGCCAGAACCGGTTCGCGTGCAGCCCCCACCGGAGCTTGAGCGCCCGCAACCCGTACCGGATCGCGCCGGCAAAATCGCGCTGCAAATCAACACCGTGCCGATTCATTGCGACGTCATTGTGGATGACAAAATGGTGGGCCAATCGCCGTTGACGGTTTACATTGATCGCTTCTCCAATCACGTCATCCAAATTTCGCAGCCGGGATATGAAGACAAAACCAAGCTGCTCGATTATCACGTCTTCGGAAATGAAACCACGTACATCTTTCTTGAAAAACTTGAACCCAAAAAATGAACCGGAGGCTTTATGCGTAAAAACCAGGTTGTAATGCTCGTTTTGGGGCTCGTCCTGTGTTGCGGACTGAATCCGCGGCCAGCGCTCGCACAAACACCGAATTTCTGGACTTTGCCGATCAGCGTGCAAATCGACAATAATCGCTTTGACTTGTATCTGGGCGTGCGGCCCAGTGCGACGGCCGGCTTTGATGCGAGCCTCGATACGATTGCGCCGCCGCCGCCGTTTACGCCTTACGCAGTTTTGGCGATTCCGGTTTTTCCGAATACGCTGCAAGCGGATTATCGCGGCGTGGCGGATTCGATTGTCTGGAGCCTGCGCATTCTCAATACGAACGGCGCCAGCAGCCAGGTGACGTGGAATACCAGCCGCCTCCGCGCCTCCGGCAATGGCCGGCTGGTGCTGAATGACACTTTGAATATGCTGGCGAAAAACGCAACGACGTTTGCCGGCGATCAGACGGTGAGAATAAAAAGCGTCGGCGTCATCGTTTCGGTAAAATCGTCATCGAATAATACGGCACCAAAATTGTTTAGTCTGGCAAGTTATCCCAATCCCTTTGCCACAACGACTAACCTGGAAATCAGTCTGCCTGTGGCTCCTGGTCCGGTTGCCGTGCGCATATTCAATCTTCTTGGCGAAGAAATCCGCGCGTTCAACCATGCGCCGAATGCGCCGGGAATCCTGAGGTTTCAGTGGGATGGCCGGGATGCGCAGGGCGCTCTTGTGCCCAGCGGAATTTATTTCTGCCGGCTGGAAACGCGCGGAGGTTCGATCATGCGAAAGTTGTATCGGCTAAGATAAAGCCAGCGGCAAAGGGCAAGTCGTATTTGCTGCAGGCACTGAAGTGTTTTAGTTAACCCGGATCTCCATCCCCAACCAGATCATCAGCAAAATGGCAAGGCCAAAGATGATGCGATACCACGCGAACACGGCGAAACTGTGGCGTTTGATGAAAGACATGAAGACGGCAATGACCACCCACGCCACAATTAACGAAACAAAAAAACCGACGGCGAAAACCATCGCGTCATCGGCGGAAAGCAGCGGCGCGACTTTTAAGAGTTTGTATAAGCTGGCCGCGCCCAACGTTGGAATCGACAGAAAAAAGGAAAACTCGGCAGCGGCGGCGTGGCTTAAACCCTTCAATAAGCCGCCCATAATCGTCGAGGCGGAGCGCGACATGCCGGGGATTAAAGCAGCGCATTGCGCCACGCCGATCCACACGGCCTGCGATAAGGTAATGGATTCCGCGACCTCGGTTTTGGCGGCCGGGCGAAATTTTTCGATCACCAGAATCGCAATGCCGCCCACGATCAACGCGAACGCGACGGGTTGCGGTTTGAACAACACCGTTTCAATTGTATTTTCAAATAAAAGTCCCATGAGCGCCGCCGGAATAAAAGCCAGCACGACGCCGAGCAGGAAACGCCGCGCCGCTTCGGGCTTCAACCCGTGCGGATTAGCTGCAACCGGTTTGCCGAGAATCGCCATGAGCACACGCCAGATTCGCTGCCGAAAATATCCGATCACGGCAAGCGTCGCACCAAGTTGAATAAACACCGCAAACGCATTGGCTTTTTCGCCGGTATAGTTGAGCCAATTCTCCGCCAGAATCAAATGCCCCGTCGAGCTGACCGGAAGAAACTCGGTTAAGCCTTCAACAATTCCTAAGATGATCGCGACCAGAATTTCATTCATGAGTCTAAAAAGTTTGTAGTAACGCCTTTAGGCGTAAAAGGCCTGGGGCAACACAAAATTTTATTGTGTGATCGAAGCCTTGTCTAATTTCCCAAAGTGGTGCCTGAAGGCACGACTACGAAACTAACGCTTCCCCCGAAACATTACGCCGACGAAAAACGTGACAATACAGCCAAACATGATGTACCACGTAAACTTAATTTGGGGAACCGGCAACGGCGCCATGCCGAACCAGCCAAAGATCGTGTTGGCCGTGCCGCTTAAAATGAGCACGGTGATAAAACCGCAAGTCATCGCGATAAGATTGCCAAAATCATTTCCGCGCGTGCGAGTCAGCATGCCGATGAGAAACATGCCGAGCAGCGAGCCGTAGGTGTAGCCGAGAATTCCCAGCGCAATCGGGATGATCGTCAGCTTCGGATTGTGGATGACCGAATAAGCCGCGAGCGAGGCGACAAGCACCATTAACACGGCGAAAACGAAAGTGAAAATTCTTGCGCTGAAAACATAATGCGAATCGTCGGCGTTTTTGCGAAAATACGGCGCATAAAAATCTTTGACAAAACTCGTCGCAAGCGCATTCAGCGCGGCGCTCAACGAGCCCATCGCGGTGGCAAACACGCCGGCCATAATCAACCCGCGCAGGCCGGCCGGCATTTTGTTGATAATGAAATACGCGAAGATTTCGTTGTGCGCCGGCGGCAAATTCGGATCGGGCACGAGCTGAAAATAGGCATACAGAAAAATGCCGATGGTCACAAACGCCAGCGCGATCGGCACGTCGGCGACGCCGGAGAGAATCAGCGACCGGCGACTACGTTTGTAATCAGTTGCCGTCAACATGCGCTGCACCATGTCCTGATCGGTGCCGTGCGTCGCCATCACGAGAAAAATGTAGCCGAGCAGCGCGGCGAAGATCGTGTATTCCTGTCCGAGAATGCTGATTACCGCTTCGGACCATGTGCGCTCGTCGCTCAATCCCGTTGAAAAAATTTTAAAGTTGGCAAAATTATTCGTGCCGGTTTTGATTCCCTCCCAGCCGCCGGGAATCAGATAAACGATCACGACCAGCGAAATCAGCGCGCCGCCGAACATGACGCTCGCTTGAATGAGATCCGTCCAGATCACCGCTTTGATGCCGCCCATCATCGTGTAGAGGCAGGTGATCACCGAGAGAATGCTGATGGCGACGATGTATTGCGCCAATGTCGGCGCCGCGCCGGTGAGAAATTTCCACGCGACCACCAACACGACCGCGGCGATGTAAATCCGCACGCCGCTCGCCAGCACGCGCGTGACAAGAAAAATCACGCTGCCCGCCGCGCGCGATTTCGGGCCGAAACGTTTTTCGAGAAATTCGTAAACCGTATAAACCTGATACTGATAAAACGGTTTGAGAAACAGGTAGGCGATGATGAGGCGCGCGATGATGGTGCCGAGCATCAATTGCACATAAATCGCGCTTTGCTGGCGATAGCCTTCCGCCGGAATACCGAGAAAAGTCGCGGCGCTGGTTTCCGCGGCGATGATCGAGGCGAACACGGCCCACCACGGAATTTTGCGGCCGCCGAGCGCGAAGTCTTCCATGCTCTCTTCGCGGCGGCCCATGTACAAACCGAGCGCGATGATGGCAACGAAATACGCAACGATGATCGCAACATCCCAGAACAGACTGCTCATGCACGGGCGCCTATTTTAAAGCTTGCAACGAAAAGTAGTTACCATAGTTTGAAAAGGAAACCTCTAACCTGCACTATTCACAAACTCGTCGGACAGGCTGCCTTGCCTGTCAAACAGTTTATGATTTTTCCCGCGGATTGAAGAAGCCCGCTGATGAAATGCTTTATCTGTGGGTTTCTTCAATCCGCGGGCAAATCTTGCGCTGTTTCTTTTGTAAAGAATCTTGCAGCTCATGACGCCGCTGAATCGGAAGCTTCACTGCGTTTCGGCTTTGGTTTGCGGCGGGTTACAACTTTTGTTGTATTTTGACTTGCCGTTCGCTGCGGTTGTTTTCGCGTCGAAAATTTTTCGACACCATTGCCTTTGCTCACGGATTTATTTTCCTGCGGAATGGCGACCGGTTCAACAAGTTGAGGCGTTGTCTTTTGCGCGTTGCCGATTGCCGGTTGTTCGTTGCCGGTTGCATTTGACGCCGCATTGATCGAATGCAATGGCGCGCGGTTCTCGCGTTTGAAAACCACTACGGCCAGCGGCGGAAAGGTGATCTCCGCGGAATACGGCTGATTGTGTGAAGGCCTCTCCTCGGCGGTGACGCCGCCTTCATTGCCGGCGTTGGTGCCCCAGTAATATTCGGAATCGCTGTTCAACACTTCGCGATAAAAACCGGGGAGCGGCAAACCGATGCGATAATGTTCCCGCAGCAGCGGCGTGAAATTGCAGGCGAACACGATCACCTCATCGGGATTTTTGCCGCGCCGAAAGAATGAGATCAAGCTGGCGTCGGCATCCTGGAAATCGATCCACTGAAAACCTTCCCACGAATAATCCACTTCGTGCAGCGCCGGCTCGCGAAGATAAAGCCGGTTGAGATCCTTCACAAATTGCTGCAGCTTGCGATGCGACTCGTGTTCGAGCAGATGCCAGTGAATGCTCTCAGCGTGATTCCATTCCCACCATTGGCCGATCTCGCCGCCCATGAACAGCAGTTTCTTGCCGGGGTGGCCATACATGTAACCGAGCGACACGCGCAGATTCGCGAACTTTTTCCAAACGTCGCCGGGCATTTTATCGAGCAGCGCGCGCTTGCCATGCACCACTTCGTCGTGCGACATCACGAGAATAAAATTTTCCGAGAACGCGTAGATCATCGAAAACGTGATGAGATGCTGATGATACTTGCGATGAATCGGATCTTCCTTCATATATTTGAGAAAATCATTCATCCAGCCCATGTTCCATTTGAACGTGAAACCGAGGCCGCCGAGGTGCGTCGGGCGCGAAACCATCGGCCACGAGGTCGATTCTTCGGCAATCATCATCGCGCCGGGAAAACGCTCGTGCACGACTTCGTTGAGCTTGCGGAGAAATTCGATCGCTTCGAGATTTTCACGGCCGCCGTATTTGTTCGGCACCCACTGCCCTTCCTGGCGCGAGTAATCGAGATAGAGCATCGAGGCCACCGCATCGACGCGCAAACCGTCGAGATGATATTTTTCGAACCAGTAAACGGCGTTGGCGATGAGAAAATTGCGCACTTCGTGGCGGCCAAAATTAAACACGAGCGTGCCCCAATCCGGATGCTCGCCCAGACGCGGGTCATCATGTTCGTACATCGCCGTGCCGTCAAAGCGGCGCAGCGCATAATCATCGCGCGGAAAGTGCGCGGGCACCCAATCGAGAATCACGCCGATGTGGTGTTGGTGCAGATAATCGACAAAATAAGCGAAATCTTCCGGCGCGCCGTAGCGGCTGGTCGGCGCGTAATAACCGGTCACCTGATAGCCCCACGACGGATCATACGGATGCTCCATTACCGGCATCAACTCAATATGCGTGAATCCCATTTCATTGACGTACGCGGCAAGCTGGTGCGCAATCTCGCGATAGTTCAACCAGTCGTCTTTCGCATTCGATCTTTTTCGCCACGCGCCGAGATGCACCTCATAAATCGCCAGCGGCGCCTCGAACAAGTTTCGCGCCCGGCGCTGCGTCATCCACGCGTCATCACGCCACTCGAAATGATCGAGCCGCTGCACAATCGCGGCATTGTTCGGGCGCAATTCCATCCGGAAGGCGTACGGATCGGTTTTTGTCCGCAACATGCCGTCTCGTGTTTTGATTTCAAATTTATAAACGTCGCCGTCGTTCAAGCCGGGAATAAAAATTTCCCAGACGCCGACGCCGGGGTGCATGCGCATCGGATGCCGACGGCCGTCCCAGCCGTTGAAATTGCCAATCACACTCACGCGCCGCGCATTCGGCGCCCACACGGCGAAATAAACACCGCGCGCTTCGCCGATGGTCATCATGTGCGCGCCGAGTTTTTCGTAAATTTCAAAATGATTGCCTTCGCCGAAAAGATGAAGATCGAAAGCGCTCAACACCGGCAGGAAGCAATACGGATCATCGAAGCGGCGCGTCTGTCCGTCGTGATCGGTGAGCTCGATTTGATAACGAAACGGTTCCTGCCGCTCCGGAAAAACCGCCTCGAAGAATTCCGAGTTCTCGATGCGCATCAGCGAATGGAACGACTCCATTTCCACGACGCGCGCCGATTGCGCTTCGGGCAAAAACGCGCGCACGGCAAGGCCGGATTTGCCGTCCACATTCACCGCGTGCATGCCCAGCACGCTAAACGGGTCACCGTGATCGCCCTGCAGAATTTTTAAAATTTCCGCCGAGATCACGGTTGATAATTTCGCCGCAGCCATCGATTCCATCACTCTCCCTCGCGATTTTGCTTGGTTTACGTTTTACGTCCATAAAGAAACATGAATTTATAACATAACAAAGTTTCCCGCGAAAAGCAAGCGCACGGCGCATTTTGTAGTGCGGCTCTGCAACAGGCGGGTAGCGCGGACATCTTGCCCAATGTCACTAACTTTTCAAGAAAAGCCAAAAACTCACGCAAAGACACGAAGGCACTGATGACCTGCAAATATATAAATCGATGGTTAATGCCTCGTAAGATAATTATGGCAAGATGATGGTGGCAAGATGATTAAAAAACTTTTAAATCATCTTGCCACCATCATCTTGCAAAAATGTTTTTGCGAACCTTTGCGTCTCGGTGTTTTTGCGGGCGCTTTTCTTTTTATTTTTGCCGTTTCCCAAAAGTTAGCAGCATTGGACATCTTGCCTGCCCCGCGAACGGGGCGCTACGTTTTCCAGCAATAATTAAAAATTTCATTATTTATGATAAAATTTCCCTTGCAAAGTTTTTGGTTTTTCCTTATTATTATAACGGAGCTGTAAAATTGTTGACAGCAAAGATAAATTCTAACTAAAACTTCCTGCGGTAAATCCCCGCGATAGCGGGATGACCTGAAGAAGAGGGAGGTTCCCACAATGCGTTTGATTGACTCCACCCGTCTCTCCGCCTGAGGCGACAAGCCGCGCCAATGGGACGGCCTGTTACAGAAAATAGCGTCAAGTCAAGCCGCCTGTAAACAGTTTCAGGCTGTCCGTTTGTTGTATTTCCGTTCCCCGTTTAAATTTTGACTCTGCTCGCGGTCACATTCCGGGCATGGGCGTGGCATGTGTTGTTCCGGACAAATAATCTCCGGCGCTTTAAAAAATGTTTTAGTCAAACCGTTCCAGCTTTACACAGGTTAATGACACCAACATAATAACCGCCAAAAATAAAACATGGGAGACAGAATGACCAAAAATTTGTTACAAACTTATTTTAAGCAAGCGAACGAATTGCCGCCGCCCGTGCGCGAGGCCTGCAAACGCGTCTTGCCCGATGAAGAAATTCGGGTTTATGCGTTGAGCGATCTCGACGAGCATCGGCGTTTTAGCGAGCGCTGGCTGATTCTCGGCGAGCGCCATCTCGTTCTTGCCGAACCGGACGGCGCGCTGTTGAACGGCCATACGGCATGGAAAACACGCGCGCTGCCGTTGCGCGATCTCGGCAAATTCGAATTGCTCGAAGGCCTTTCGAGCAGCCGGTTGAACCTGATCAACGCGAGCAACGAGCTCATCGTTTCCGTGCAGTTCACCCGTCGGCAGGCGCCCGCGATCGGCAATTTGCAGTTCGTCGCCGAACAAGTGCGCAAGCGTTTGTTGGAGAATACCGCTCCGACCGCGCTGGCGGGCGATTTTGATCCGGCAACGGAATATCAGGACGCCGTGCTGAAAGCGGTAAAGGAAGCAAAAGCCACGCTGGCCATGCCGAAACTCGGCGTGATGTTTCGCCTGCTCTCGTATTTGAAGCCGCACAAAAAACCGGTGAGCATCGGCCTCACGCTGGCGATGTTGCTCACCTCATTGCAACTGCTGCCGCCGTATCTTGCCAAATATTGGGTTGATGATATTTTGCGTCCGGTGGAAACCGGCCGCATTACCGATGCGTCGTTCTTGTTGTGGGTCGTCATCGGCTCACTGGCGGCGGTGTGGAGCGTGAGCGAGTTCGTCTCGTTTTTGCGCTTGCGGATTATGGCGCTCACCGGCGAGAAGATCGCGACGCAACTGCGCGCGGATATTTACAGCCACATGCAGAAACTCAGCCTGTCGTTCTTCGGCTCGCGCACCACCGGTTCGCTCATCACGCGCGTCAGCTCGGATACCGACCGGCTGTGGGATTTCATCACCTTCGGCATCATCGAAGTGGTGGTGTCGGTGTTTCAAATCATCGGCGTCGCCGCCGCCTTGTTTTTAAATGATTGGTCGCTCGCCATTTTTGTGCTCGTGCCGCTGCCGATTATGACCGCGATGTTTTACTGGCACAGCCAGAAAATTCAAGTGTTGTTTCTGCGCATCTGGCGCAAATGGTCGGCAATGACCGGCGTGCTCTCGGATGTGATTCCGGGCATTCGCGTTGTCAAAGCCTTTGCGCAGGAGGAGCATGAGGTGAAACGTTTCCGCGACAAAAACGACGCACTCGAGGCCGAAGCGGAAACTTTGCATCGCCAATGGACGCGCTTCTGGCCGACGGTGATGATGCTCATGCACGTTTGTAGTTTAATTGTTTGGGCCGTCGGCGCGCCGCGCGTCTTGCGTTACGCGCAAACCGGCGGCGCGGAAGGGATGCCGCTCGGCGTCTTCATCGCGTTCACGGGTTACATGTGGATGTTCTGGGCGCCGGTGCAGCATCTCGGCATGATGAGCCGCACGATCAATCGCGTTTCCACTTCGGCCTCGCGCGTGTTCGAAGTGCTCGACACCGTGCCGGATATCGTGAACAAACCGGACGCAAAATCCATCGAGCCGTTGCAGGGCGAGGTAAAATTCGAGAATGTCACGTTTACTTACGACGGCGTGCGCAATGTGTTGAAAGGCGTTTCGTTTAACGTGGAGCCGGGCGAAATGATCGGCCTCGTCGGCCCTTCCGGCGGCGGCAAAACCACGCTCATCAATCTCATCTGCCGTTTTTACGATGTGAAAGATGGCAGCGTGAAAATCGACGGCTTCGACGTGCGCGATTTCGAGTTGTCGAGCATGCGCCGGCAAATCGGCGTCGTGCTGCAAGAGCCGTATCTCTTTCATGGCACCATTGCCGAGAATATTGCGTACGGCTCGCACAACGCCTCGTTGCGCGATATCATCGCCGCGGCGAGAGCGGCAAATGCGCACGAGTTCATTTGCGGCTTTCCGGATAGTTATGAAACCATCGTCGGCGAGCGCGGCCAAACGCTTTCCGGCGGCGAACGCCAGCGCATCAGCATCGCGCGCGCTATCTTGCACAACCCGCGCCTGCTGATTCTCGACGAAGCCACGAGTTCCGTTGATACCGAAACGGAAAAGAAAATTCAGGAAGCGCTGCAGCGTTTGGTGGCAGGACGCACGACGTTCGCGATCGCGCACCGCCTGTCAACGTTGAGCATCGCTGATCGGCTTTTTGTTATGGAAGATGGAAAGCTCGCCGAGCAGGGCACCCATGAAGAGCTGCTCGCGAAACCGGACGGCGTGTATGCGAAGTTGCATCGCACGCAGGCGGAATTGCATGCGCTGATTGCGGTGTGAGGCTGGATAGTGGTTGCTGGTCGCTCGTTGCTGGTTGGGCTGATTGTTTGGAATGGCAATCGGCCCGACTTATAAATTAAATTTGGAAGGAACCCGAAGAGAAATTATTTTTTTGATTTTCGTTTCTTGCGTTTGCCGGAATTGAGAAGAATATCCGGCTCGATGGTGACGAAATGATTGGCGTAGCCGATGGTGAGTTTTCGGCCTTGCAGCAAACCGCTGCCGAGAAGCGGTTCTTGTGAATCCGTTACGAAGATTTCAACCAATCGAAATATCCGGTCGTTTCCAAGTTTTCACCATCGTTTCTTGTAAACCGCATGATTGGGGCCTATGCGCATGAAAAAGAAAATTTTTTCGGGAAACGTCGCCTTGGCTTTTTGGCCGGCTTCTACCACCGAGTCACCAATAAAATATTTGGCGCTTTCGACTTCGATGGCGACGATTTTGCCGTTATATTTTGGCTCCAATTTTTTTTTAAGCTTGCGATTATAGATTTCTTCCCCCTCATCAAGCCGGTCGATTTCGGCAGGGAAGAATATTTTTTCACTCATAACGTTTTCTCCATAATTTTGTTTTCACCCTTATTTAGCAAACTTCGCCCAAAAAAGCAAGACAAATTTTGAAAGGAAAAAGAATGGCCACAGTTCTTGAGACAATTTCTACGGTTCAATCAACAAATGCATCGCAAAATGGCAAGGCAGACAATTCCGCGTTGCACCTTGCCCGTCGCGCCGATGGCCGTCTGGTGTTGCGCAAAGAAAAT
>Ga0247727_10006314_pt1 | contig 23392 bp, 26 predicted proteins | sample WisWelCaveWW1625_FD_202498 | JGI IMG/M metagenome (GOLD analysis project Ga0247727, IMG submission 202498) | Biofilm microbial communities from Wishing Well Cave, Virginia, United States - WW16-25 | ecosystem: Environmental > Aquatic > Deep subsurface > Groundwater > Cave microbial mat | place...
CGTCGACAGGTTCTCATGGTCGGCCTCCGTGGGCCCGGTCGTCCTCCCCGGTGCGGGGAGTGCCGGGACGCGCGGAGGAAAGGGCGAAGCGCGTGCCACGGCACGTGGAGCGAGAAGGAGCGCTTTTCCCTCAGCGGTGGATGGCGACGCGTGGCCGGGGGGCCCGGTTCGTGTCCGGGCGGACACGCCCCGCGAGGCTCACTCTTCGGGAGGCTTCTCGATCCGAAGGGCGCGGAGCTTCTTGTAGAGGTGGCTGCGCTCGAGGCCCAGCGCTTGCGCCGCTTTCGACATCTTCCATCGCGCACGCTCGAGCGCGGAGACGATCAGTGTCCGCTCGTGGCGCGCCATCTCCTCGGCGAGATCGAAGCCCAGGGGAGGAGCGATCGCGGTAGAAGATTGCAAGGGGGACGGAGATCCTTCGAGGAAACGGACGTGCTCCGCGTGGACGGTTGCCTCCGGAACGAGAATCGCCACGCGCCCCATGGCGTTACGGAGCTCGCGGACATTCCCCGGCCACGAATGGCGGACGAGGACGAGAACCGCGTCCTCGCCCAGGCGCTTGGGCCGGATCCGGTTCTGCCGGCACGCGAGGTCGAGGTAGTGGGCCGCCAGAAGCGGGATGTCCTCCGCCCTTTCCCTCAGGGAAGGGACGCGCACGGGCACCACCACGAGCCGGTAGTACAGGTCCTGCCGGAAGCGGCCTGCCCGCACCTCGGCCTCCAGGTCCCGGTTGGTCGCCGCGATGACACGGGCGTCGACCCGCTCGGTACCGCTTCCGCCGACTCGCTCGGCCTCCCCGGTCTCGAGCGCCCGCAGCATCTTGGGCTGGAGCGCGAGCGGCACCTCGCCGATCTCGTCCAGGAACAGCGTGCCCCGGTCGGAGAGCTGGAATTTCCCGCGGCGCGCCTCGGTCGCCCCGGTGAACGCCCCGCGCGCGTGGCCGAACATCTCGCTCTCGAACAGGGTTTCCGGGATGGCGGCGCAGTTCACGGTGATCATGGGTCTCGCGCGGCGCGGCCCGGCGGCGTGGATCGCCCGCGCGGCCAGCTCCTTCCCGGTCCCGTTCTCCCCGAGGAGGAGGACGGCCGCGTCCGTGGGCGCCACGCGGCGAATCGTGTCCAGGAGCACCCCCATGGCCGTCGAGGAGCCCAGGAGTTCTCGACCGAGGCCCGCTTCCTCCCCGAGTCTCCGGTTCTCGCTCTCGAGACGGTCGAGCTTGAGCGCGTTCTCCACCGCCAGGAGGATTCGCTCGACCGTCGGCGGCTTCTCGATGAAATCCAGGGCTCCCAGACGAACGGCGCGGACCGCCTTCTCGATGGTGCCGTGGGCGGTCAGGACGAGCGTCGGCACGGCGATTCCGCGCTCCGCCATCTTCTCCAGAACGGAGAGCCCGTCGAGCCCGGGCATCTGCAGGTCGAGGATGAGGAGGTCCACCTCCCCACCGTCGAGGCGCAGGAGCGCCTCCGTCCCGTCGACGGCCTCGATCGTGGCGAAGCGCTCGAGTCGAAGGCTCCGGGCGAGCGTCGCCCGGATGTTCTTCTCGTCATCGGCGATGAGAATCGTCGGCATCGGTCCTCGTGTCCTACTCTTTCGGTCCGGCGATCGGGAGCCGGATCGTGATGGTCGCACCGCGCCCCGGCAGCCCCACGGCTTCGATCGATCCCCCGTGATCGGTGACGATGCGATACGCGATGGCCATCCCGAGGCCGGTCCCTCCCCTCTCCTTCCGTGTCGTGAAGTAGGGCTCGAAGATCCGGCGCGCCTCCTCGCTCGTCAGCCCCTTCCCCGTGTCGCGCACCTCGATCCGGATCCCCAGCCCGAGGCCGTCGTCCCGGCGCAGCACGACATGGAGCTGCCTCTCGCTCGCTTCCTCGAGGGCGTCCAAGGCGTTGGCCAGCACGTTCTTGAGAACCTGTCCGATCTGATCCGGGTCGGCATGGATGCGATCCGGAGCCCCCTCCGCGTCCAGCCTCACCCGAGCTCCCATGGTGTCGATCCGCGACGCGAAGAGCGAAAGCGTTTGCTCCACGAGCTGGCGCGGATCGCAGGCGATGGGGTGGGGTCGCGGCAGACGAGCGAACCGGGAGAACTCGTCCACGAGACGCCGCAGGCTCTCGACCTCCTCGAGGATCGTCCTGGATTCCTCCTCGAGGGCGCGATCCAGATCCTCCGGCGCCTTCTCGCGGGTCCTGCGGAGATTCTCGACCGCCAGACGGATCGGCGACAGCGGGTTCTTCACCTCGTGAGCGATCCGCTGCGCCACTTCCTGCCACGCCGCCACCCGCTCGGCGGCCAGTCGTGCTCTCTCGCTCCCCGCGAGGGAGTCGACCATCCGCTCGAAGGACCGGGTCAGTCGCAGGACCTCGTCCCGCTCCGGGTCCACCAGCGCGAAGCCGACCCGCCCCGTTCTGATCTCGTCCGCACGAAGGGCCAGCGCGCGGATCGGCCGGGAGATCCTGTCGGCGAAGAGCACGCCGACCACGAGGGCGGCGACGAGCGCGAGCGGGGCGATCCCCGCGAACGCCGTCCAGAGGTCGCGCCGCTCGCGTCGCACGTCGCCGGCGGGTGAGCTGACCTGGATCCTGAAGCCCCCCTCCCCCAGGGGCACGTCACTCGCCACTCGATCCCCCGGCTCGGAAGGCTCCCCCGATCGGTCCAGAACCCGACCGCTACCGTCGAGAAGCGACGCCGGCTCTCCCGTGATCTCCGCGATGTCTCGGACGAGATCGCCACCGATCGGCCGACCGCCGACGATCGCGATCGACTCCCGTGGGTACGGCACGCCGCGGCGCACGAAGATGGAAACGACACCGGCCTCGCTCTCCGGCGACGCGGGAAGGACAACGGCGGTCCCCTCCGGGATGGAGGCCAGGGCGCTCTTCGACCCCGCGGCCAGGTCGCTCCGCGACGTGGCCAGGACCGTCGCGTCGGCGCCGACCAGATCCAAGGGATCCAGCCCGTGGCGCTCGGCCAGCGAGCGGGCGACCGCGTGCGCCGCTTCCTCCGGTCCGCCGAGCACCCGCTCGATCGCCGCCGGGTTGGATCCGAGCTCGGAGGCCGCGGATTCCACGCGGGATCCCGTCTCCCTGCGGGTCCTTTCGATGACGAAGCGCGCCTGCCTGCGCGCCAGGTCGAGCCTGCGCTCCGACTCCTCGCGGGCCCTGGCGCCCGCGCGCGCCAGGGGAACGCCTACCACGACGACCATGGGGAGGAGCGCCGCCACCATCATCGCCAGCGCCAGCCGCGCGCGGAGGCTCACCGGGTGAACCTACCCTGTCCCCCGCGCGTTGTCGAGACCCATGAAGTACTCTGAATGGATGCCCATGGGCTCCAGCGGGCCGTACACGTTTCTCGTCGACGCCCAAAGCGCGGAGATCGCCCGCGTCGTCGAGGAGGCTCTCCGGAGCGCGACGATCCCCTACCAATCCGGAATCCAGTCGGTCCCCGAGCCGCGCGTCGTCTTCTCCGTTCCCGCGGAGCATCTCGAGGAAGCCAGGAGGGTGGTCGGCCAGTTCTTTGGCTCGGGACCCCTCGCAGCCGAACGGGACAGGGAGGAGCGGAAGGAACGCCAGGAAGAAGAAAGAGAACGGCAGTTTCCCCGGGGTCCCATCGCGACCTGTCTCTCCCTGGTGATCGTCCACCTCGCATTCGTCTGGATCGTGGTCGGCGCGAGCCCGACGCCCGGCCGGCTCGCCGCAGCGGGAGGGCTCGTCGGTGGCGGCATGAGAGAGTCCTGGCGCCTGGTGTCCTCGCTGTTCGTGCACTCGAGCCTGGAGCACGCTTTGTGGAACGGGCTCTCCTTGATGGTCTTCGCCGTCCCGCTCGTCCTGGGGCTGGGCTACGCGCGTGCCGGCACGATCTACCTCGTGTCGGGGGTGGTGGGAGGACTCGCCGCGCTCCTCACCTGTCCCGGGTGCGTGACCGTCGGGTCGTCGGGAGCCGTCGCCGGGCTCTTCGGGGCGTGGCTCGTGCGGGCCTTCCGGGAGGCGCGACGCGCTCTCCCGGCTGCTCGCGCGAGGATCAAGGTGATCGGGATCGGCCTCCTCGTGCTTCCGACCCTTCTGTCGCCGGCGACGGCCACGGGCACTCGCATCTCCGTGGCCTCGCACGCGGGCGGTGCACTGGCCGGCGTCTTCCTGGGTCTTCTTTCTCTGCGAAAGGCCTCGACGGCATCTGGATCGAAAGCGCTGGTAGACTGACCGGCCATGACGGAACCTCGGAAGCGAAGCCTGGGTGATCGCCTGTTCACCTGGCTCCTGGGCGTTGTCTTCGCGGTCATGGTCGTCGAGCTCGTCCTTCTCACGAGGCAGAACCGCGACCTGAAGGCTGCCGTCTCCTCCCTCCACCAGCAGTTGAGCTCGATGCGCTCGGCCATCTCTCTGAAGGAGGGAGAAGTCGTGGAGCCGCTGGAGCTGCCCACACTGACCGGCGAGCGGGTGCGGCTCGCCTACGACGATCCCGACCGCGACACGATCCTCCTCGTCTTCTCGCCCGACTGTCCCGCGTGCGAGGAGAACCTGGACGGCTGGAGGAGGCTCTCCGCAGCGCACGACCCCGCACGGGAGGCGCTCGTCTACGTCTCCACGGCGGAGCCGGAGAAGACGCGGGAGTTCGCCCGGGACCACGCGCTCCCCGATCCCGTCCTCCTCTCGGACGCGGAGGCTCTCACCCGGTACAAGGTGCAGGAGATCCCCGCCACGATCGTCGTGGGGCCGGGTGGCGTGGTGAAGAGGGTCTGGGTGGGAGTGCTGTCGGAGGAGGCGCTGGAGCTTTTCAGGAGCGATCGCTCCTGATTCGACGCCGCGCGCCCTCAGACCGGCCCGAAGCCAGCCACCGCGATCCTCTCGGCCTGCTTCGACCGGATGCCGCGCAGGGTCGAGCGCAGCCGCCGCGAGACATCGCGCGCCCCTCCGAGCGAGCTCCCGGCCACGAGGATGCGGTTCTCGTACTCGTAGAGCTCCACGATGCAAGCCTCCGGAAACGGCCGAGCCAGGGGAGCAAAGACCCCGCGCCAGGAAACGCCGGGCACCGGCAGCGTGTTGATCACCGCAACCCCCCGGGGGGTGAGCCGACGGCGGATCAGGCCGGGGAGCGCACGGAGGCTCACGTCGGGCTTCGTCATCCCCCTGGAGCCTTCGAAGAAAAGGTCCTCGAGGATGAGGTCGTACGCGACCCTCTCGCGGTGGAGCCACTCCCAGGCGTCGGCGTGCGCGAGGTGCACAGGACCCGCCCAGTCTCCCGCAAACTTCCGGAACAGCCCCTCTCCCTCGAGCGACAGGTCCACCGCCTCGATGCGGTGCGAGAACCCCATGGCGCAAAGAGGCGCGACGATCCCGCCCGCCGCGAACCCCAGGAGCGCGACACGCGGGCCCGGAGAGAGCGCCGCCACCGTCGCGGCCAGCACGTCGAAGAGCGTGTGGGTCGGCCCCGGGGCCGCGAGAACCTCGCTCAGGACCGTCCCGGCCTGGATGAGCCGTGCACCGCCGCGCGTGCGGACGACCCGAAGTCCCCCCGTTCTCACGAGCCCGATGATAGCCTGTTCGTCTCCGATGAGCGCTCCAGTCAGGATCGGCCTCGCGGGCCTCGGCGTCCACGGGACTCGCTACGCCGCGCACCTGCTCCGCGGTGAGGTTCCCGGCGCGGTCCTTGCGGCCATCGCGCGGGCGAACGAGGACCGAGGAAAGGAATTCGCGGCGCGTCACGGGATCCGCTTCGTCGGGGACGTGCAGGAGCTGGCCACCCTCCCGGGACTCGACGCGGTCGTGGTGGTGCTCCGTCCCGACCTCCATCCCGCGGTCGCTCTCGCGTGCCTGGAGTCGGGAAGGCCGGTCCTCGTGGAGAAGCCGCTCGCGCCGAACGCGCCCGCGGCGGCGGCCCTCGTGCGAGCCGCGGCGACGACCGGCACGCCCCTCATGGTGGCGCACACGCTGCGCTTCGATCCCCTGATCCGCTCGCTCCGGGAGCACGCGTCGTCCCTGGGTCCCCTGAGAATTGTGGCGATCGACCAGAGGTTCGAGCCCAGCGACCGCTCCTGGATCGACCGGCCGGGCGCCGGCGGCAGTGTTCTTAACACGGGGGTCCATGGCTTCGATCTGTTCCGGTTCCTGACCGGAGCCGAGCCGGTTTCCGTCCAGGCGGAGACGGGTCGGGCGATCACCCGCGCCACCGACGACCAGTTCGCGGCCATCGTCCGTATCGAGCCGGGAGGGATCCTCGGGACGATCGACAACGCGCGGACGACCCTCGGCCGCACCGGCCGTGTGGAGATCGTCGGAGAGAAGGCGCAGCTCCGCGGCGACCACATCCACCGCACCCTTCACAGGATCGAAGGGAGAACCGCGATCGACCTGGGCCCGGTCCCGGAGGCCCCCACGGTCGCGGAGGTGCTTCGCGCCTTCGCGCGCTCTGTGCGGGACGCCGCACCACCGCCCGTCACCGCCACCGACGGCCTCCGGGCCGTCGAGATGGCGGACGCCGCGATCCTCTCGGCGCGGCTCGGCCGCCGGGTTCTGCTCGAGGAGATCCGAGGGGACTACGCGACGTAGCGGGTTCGGTTTTTTACCACCCTTTTACAACCCATCGGGTTCGTCATCCGTTTCATCCTACGAGACGTCAGACGAACGATCAGGGGGTTGCCCGATGGACGCATTTGACATGGACGCCGTTCGACTCGAGGCTCTGGGCCGCATTCCACGCTGCGAGGGATGCCCGCGGTTCGCCGCGCTGTGCGCCGCGCACGCGAGCGGGGTACGAGGCGGGCCTCTCCCCGCTGCCCTTCCGGGCGTCCCCGACTACTGCCACGCGGTGTACTGCGCGCCGCTCGCGGCCCGGCACGTGCAAGACGCAGCCGCGTAGCGCAAGCCCCGCCCGCCGCCGTCAGAGAAGATCGGCGACGGAGTCGAGGACGAGGTCCGGTGCGACCCCCGAGAGGGCGAGCGCGGCGCCCTCGAACTTCCCGGTTCCAACCAGCGCCGTGCGACAACCCGCCGCCGCCCCCCCGACGCAGTCGTTCTCCAGATCGTCTCCGACCACGAGCGCGTCCTTCGCCTCGCAGCCGAGGTCGGCCAGGGAGAGCTCGAAGAAGGCGGGCGAGGGCTTCCCGATCACTTCCGCCTCGACGCCGGCGGCGTACTCGAGGGCCGCGATGAACGGGCCGGCGTCGATGACGAGCCCTTCCGCCCCGGCGTGCCACGCGCGGTTCTTGTGGAGGGCGAGGAGCCGCGCTCCCGCCCGCAGCCAGTGAAATGCGCGGTTCATGAGATCCCAGGTGAACCCACGGCCGAGGTCCCCGACCACGACCCATGCGGGGTTTCTCTCGTCCTCCTGGATCCCCTCGAAATCACGCCGGGATTCGGGCGGCACCAGGAGCGCCGCCCGCGGCCGGCCGGAGGCCAGCACGCGGCGAAGCGCCAGCACCGACGGCGCCAGGACTTCCACCTCCTCCGCCGGAATCCCCGCGCGAGACAGCGCCTCCGCAACCGCGGCTCGCGACCTGCGGGTCGTGTTCGTGACGAAGCGGAACGGGATCTTCCGCGCCCGCAGGCGAGAGATCGCCTCCGCGGCCCCGGGAATCGCGACGTCCCCGTTCAGGAGCGTCCCGTCCACGTCCAGGATCACTCCGCGTATGCCGACGATCCACGCCATGGGCTACTTCGGAGTCAGGCCGATGCGCGCGTCCACGACGAACGAGGACTCCGGGCGGTCGGTCACGATGAACGGGTTCAGGTCGAGCTCCTGGAGGTCGCGCTCCAGCTCGGTGACCATCTGCGAGAGCCGGAGCAGCGCCTCCAGGACGACGGAAAGGGCCACGGGCTTCTCCCCGCGAAGCCCGGCCAGAAGCGGGTAGGCGCGCACCCGCTCGATCATGCTCCTCGCGTCCACGTCGGTCAGGGGATGGATCCGCACCGCCACATCGCGCAGCACCTCGGTGAAGACGCCGCCGAGGCCGAAGAGCAGGACCGGGCCGAACTGAGGGTCCCGGGTCATGCCGAGGATCACCTCGCGGCCACCTCGGATCATTCTCTGAACCTGCACCCGGAAGTCCCGGTCCCGGCGGCCGAGCCTCCCCTTGAGGTCCTGGAACGCACGGCCTACTTCGTCGGCGTTTCTCAGGTCGACCCTGACTCCGCCGACGTCCGTCTTGTGGGAGATCGCCTCCGAGGCGATCTTGAGGACGACGGGGTATCCGAGGTCGATGGACGCCTCGATCGCCTCCGCCGCGCTCTGTGCCACCCGGAAGGGCAGCACCGGAAAGCCGTAGGCCTCTAGGACCTCGTGGACCTCTCGCGCCGAGAGCGCGGGGCGACCCGCCCGGCGCGCGGAAGCGATCGCGCGCTTGGCCCGCGCCCCGTCCACGTCGAAGTGCCGCTCCTTCCCCTGAGGTGCATCCCGCAGATCTCGGTACCGGACCATGGCGGAGAAGGCCGAGGCCGCCTCTTCGGGAAAGCGGTACACGGGGACCCGGTGCGCGCGGAGGGCCTCGATCCCCTCCCTGGAGCGCTCCTTGCCCATGAACACCGACAGCACCGGCTTCTTCCCGTCGGCGGCCGCGGCGATCGACCGGGCAACCTCGTAGGCGTCGATCATGATCGGCGAGACGAAGATCGCGATGATCCCGTCCACGCCGCGGTCCTTCCGGACCAGGTGGAGCGCCGATCGGTAGCGTGCGCCGTCCGCGGAGGCGATCATGTCCACCGGGTTCGCCGTGGACGCTTCCGGGGGAAGGACGCGAGAGAGAGCCCGTCGGGTCGTGGCGGACAGATCGGCCAGCCTGACCCCTCCCCCGATGCAGGCGTCCGTGCACAGGATCCCCGGCCCTCCGGCGTTGGTCACGATGGCGACCCGATCTCCGCGAGGGATCGGCTGATGGGCCAGCGCCGCGGCCTGCACGAACATCTCCTCCATCGAGGAAACGCGGAGGACGCCGCACTGCTCGAGGAGCGATTCGGTTGCGATATCGAGCCCCACGATCGAGCCCGTGTGGGAGGAGGCCGCACGGGCGCCGGCCGCTGTGCGCCCCGCTTTCACGGTGATGATCGGCTTCTTCCGGGTGACGCGGCGCGCGATCTGCGTGAAGCGGCGCGGGTTTCCGAAGGACTCCAGATACATGAGGATCGCCTGGATGTCCGGATTGTCCTCCCAGTACTCGAGGAGGTCGTTCCCCGAGATGTCCGTCTTGTTTCCCATGGACACGAACATGGCCACCCCGAGACCGTTCGCGGCGGCATCGGCCAGGATCGCCTCCCCCAGGGCGCCCGACTGGGAGATGAACCCGACGTTTCCGCGCACCGGCGGTGTCGCCGCAAAGGTGGCGTTCAGGCGTACGTCGGGCTCCGTGTTGATGACGCCCATGCAGTTCGGGCCCACCATCCGGATGCGGTACCTCAGCAGCCGCTTCTGGATCTCCCACTCGAGGGCGGCGCCCTCGGCCCCCACCTCCTTGAAGCCGGCCGTGATGACGACGAGCCCGCGCACCCCTTTCTTGCCGCACTCGTCCACGACGCCGAGCACGCGGTCTCTCGGCACGGTGATCACGGCCAGATCGACCTCCCCCGGAACGTCCCGGAGCGATGCGTAGCACTTCATCGAGCCGACGGCGCTCGCCCTGGGGTTCACGGGAAAAACCGCGCCCGAGAACTCGCCGCTCACGAGGTTGCGGAGGATCTCCCGGCCGATGCTCTGCGCCTGGCGAGACGCCCCGATGACGGCAACGGTCCGCGGGCGAAAGATCGGGTCCAAGGACGAGTCCATGCTTGAGCCTCGCTCCACGCGATCCGCGGAAGCATAGCACCCGCGATCCTTGACGCCTCCCGGAGCAAGCGCCCACAATCGGCGATCGATGGGGTGATCCGCGTCGGCGTCGCTGGGTGGGACTACCGGGACTGGGAGGGGGTCGTGTACCCCTCGCGGTCCTCCCGCGGATTCGACCGCCTCGCCTTCCTCGCGCGCTTCGTCGATGTCGTGGAGGTCAACAGCTCGTTCTACCGACCTGTGGAGCCGCGTGTGGCGGCCTCGTGGGTCCGGCGCGTCGGCGGCCGGGACGGTTTTCGCTTCACGGCCAAGGCCCACCGGAGCCTCACGCACGAGCCCGAGGGCGGACCGTCGGATCTCCTCGCGGATACGCTGCGGGGGCTCGCCCCGATCCGGGAGGCCGGGCTCCTGGGGGCGATCCTGGTCCAGTTCCCCCAGTCGTTCCACAGGGCGCCCCGCGCGTTCGATCGCCTGGAGCGTCTCCTCGAGCGAATCGGGAGCTGGCCCGTCGTCGTGGAAGTGCGCCACGCGTCGTGGGATAGCGAGCAGGCGGCCGCCTGGTTCCGACAGAGAGCCGCGGGCTTCTGCGTCGTGGATCAGCCGGCCGTGGGACGTTCGACCGCTTCTGCGAGACCGCGCGCGACTTCTGCGGTGGGCTACGTGAGGCTCCACGGTCGCAACGCCGCCGACTGGTTCCGCGAGGATGCGGGGCGCGATGCCCGGTACGACTACCTGTATTCCGCGGCGGAGCTTGCCCCGCTCGCCGAGACCTGTCGCGAGGTCGCCCAGGACGCCGCGGAGGTGTTCGTCGTCCAGAACAACCACTTCCGCGGAAAGGCCCTGGTCAACGCTCTGCAAATCAGGCACCTCCTGAGCGGGACGCGCCCTCCGGCGCCCGCGACCCTCGTCGCAGCGTATCCGGAGCTCCAGGGGTTCGTCAGCCCGGAAGGCGACCGGCTCTTCTGATCGCTTCCCTTCTTGGACAGTCCTCCATTCGCCTGCTAGCGTCTCGGTTCCATGACGGAAACTGCAGAGCACGGTCCCGACGCCGCCGAGAAGCTCGGCCGACGACTCAAGATGGAGTACGTCGGCATGGCCAGCGGCTTCTTCGTGATCTTCTGTCTGTTTCTCCTGGCACGGCCGACCGATCACGAGACTCTCTCCGGGTGGAGCGCCGGGTGGCTGCCCGTGTCCTTGCTCGAGCCCACCGCAGCGGGCCGCGCCCTGCTGGCGATGCTCGCATTCTTCGAGCTCTTCCTCGCCCTGAAAAAAAAGACGAGGGATCACATCTCCGCCTCGCTCTTGCTCCTGGCCACGGCCCTGGTCGTACGCCTTGGTGTCGCCGGACCCGGCGCCGCCATCGCCCTGGCGTGTCTCGGGCTCCTCCTCGCGGCCATGGAGGGATCGATCGAGAAGCGAAGGGGCCGGGTCTTCTTCCTGCCGATCCTGTTCTGGATCTGGGCGGCCGCCCATCCCACGTTTCTCGTCGGGCTCGTCGTGCCCCTCCTCTACCTGCTGCCGGCTCCGGAGCGGCAAGCGCAGCGATCTCGGATCGCCGCGCTCTGGGCGACGAGCGCGCTCGCCAGCTGCCTGCATCCCTTGGGGCCCGCGGCCTGCCTTGCCGCCGCCCGGGCCCTCTTCGGAGCCGGAAGCTCCGGGGAGAGCCCGCCTCTCTCAGGGCTCGTGATCGCAGCGCCCGCGCTGGCGGTGGCCGTGCTGTTCTGGAGGCCCATGCTCCCCGTGCACCGCAGCCTCCTGGTGCTGGCGGCGGGCGTGGCCTTCGCTCCTCATTCGGAGCTCGTGTTCGTCTGCCTCCTTCCCGTGAGCCTCGCGGCCACGCTGTTCCGGGACAGCATCCACTTCGACGGGATCCGCCCCCTCTTCAAGCGGGCCGAGTGGTATTACTTCTGGGCCATCCTGGCAGTCGCGCTCGTCTGCCTCTCGCGATCCTCCGACTGGCTCCACGGGGCTGCGCGCTGAGGGGTCAAGCGGCCTGGGCCAGGTACCTGAGAAGGAGCATCCGAAACGCCTCGATCTGTTCCGAGGACGCAAACAGCCTCTTCGGAACCAGGTGGAAGAGCGAGTCGGAGCGGTAGATGAGGAACAGATGACGGCTCTCCTTCCACTTCCGGAGCGCCATCCAGGGCAGCCGCACCTCGCCCTGCTCGCTCGAGACCACGAGCCCGCCGGCGTCGGCCTGGATCCGGAACGGGGACAGGACACCGCTCTGGCGCCGGTACAGGGTCCGGGCACGCCAGGGCACGAAGACGCAGAAGTAGAGGGCCAGATAGGCGAGCGAGCCGACCAGCAGATAGGGAAAGCGCGGGGACGGGCCTCCGGCCTGCCCGCGATCGAAGGCGACGACGAGGAGGGCCAGCCCCATCACCACGATCGCGATGCCGACCCGCTCCCAGAAGGGGCGAGGCCTCAGGTGAAGATACTGCGCCCTGAGATAGTCGGACCAGAGCACGCGGCCGTGAACCTGGATCACGCTCTCCTCTGAGGCCCCCCAAGGATTGCGCCCTCCAGAGGGCCTGTCAAGAATCCAGAAACCTGAGGCTTGGTGGTGCGTTCTATCCTCGGAGCATGAGAGATGAGAGCTTCGAGCGGGCGGTCCTGGAGCAGAAGGACCGCGTTCACTCCTACGCGTTCTGGATGCTCCGGAACCACGACGAGGCTCGCGATATCTCGCAGGAGGCATTGGTGAGGCTGTGGCAGCACCGGGACCAGGTTCCCGACGGGGCGATCGGGTCCTGGATTCTGCGTACGACCTATCACCTCTGCGTCGACCGGCTGCGCCGACGCGCGGTTCGCTCCGGCCCGCCTCTCGAGGACGTGACCCCGACGCTCCGGGACGGAAGTCCCGGCCCCGACCGAGCCGCGCTGGCCGGCGAGACGGGCCGGCGAATCGGGGACGCCCTCCGGTCGCTTTCCTCCAGGGACAGGGCGATCGTCCTCATGAGGGAAGTCCAGGGGATGGCCTACGAGGAGATCGCTCACGCCCTCGACCTGCCTCTGGGGACCCTCAAGGCTTCGCTCCATCGCGCGCGGGAGAAGCTGCGGCGGGAGCTGATCCAGGCGGGCGTGGCGCCATGAGCGACTGCCGGAAGATCCAGGATGCGATCCAGGACGGGATGGACGGCCCGCTGGCGGCCGACCGTCGGGAAGCGATCGATGCCCACCTGCGGCGGTGCGGCGACTGCCGGAGCTACGAGGAAGGGCTGGACGCCGTGCGCCGCGCCCTCGCGGCGCTCCCGCACGTCCCTTTCCCGGCCGATGCGCTCCCGTCGGTGTGGGAGCGGACGATCCGATCTCGGACCGGCGGCCGCGATCGCCGCTCGTCCCGTCTCGACTGGAGGATCGCGCTGGCGGCCGCGGCGGCCGTCACCGTTCTGTTCCTCCCGGCTCTCTTCCGCCCCGTCCCCGGTCCGTACGGCACCGCGGAGATCGCCCGGGCCGACCGGGACGCGCGCCGGGTGCTCGTCCTCGCCTCGCAAACGCTTCGGAGAACGGAGCAGGCGGCGGTGAAACAAGTGTTGACCGGCGAGGTCGCGCCCGCCATGCGCAGGATCCCGATCCGCTGGCCTCAATCGAAGCGCCCCGATTCCAGGAGACCGCGAACATGAGAACCGTATCGTTTCCCTCGATGCACCACCCCCTCGCGAGAGCTCTCGCGGCTGCATTGGCGCTCGCCGTCACGCCGCTCGCCGTCGCCGCCGATCGCGCGCCGTCCAGGAGCCGTGGCTTCGTGGACGGGTCCGCCTTCGCCGCGCTCGCCGGCGAGGATTCCGAGGTCGTCGAGATCAACATCCAGGCGCCGCTCCTGAAGGCGCTGGCGCGCGCCGACGCCGGCGACGAGGGGCTGGGCAGCTTCGTCCGGAAGCTCGAGTCGGTGAGCGCGTACATCGTCGCGCTCGAGGGTGACCCACGCCGCACCGAGCGAGCGACCCGGATGGTGCGGGAGATGGAGGCGAAGCTCGAGCGCGACGGATGGCAGCGCCTTGCCGTGGTCCGGGAGAAAGCCGCACGGGTCAACGTGTACATCCGCAACAACGACGAGGTCATCGACGGTCTCGTGGTGCTCGTCGTCGACCCCGAGGAGTCTCGGGTGGTGTTCGCCAACATCGCGGGGACCCTCGATCTGGCGGACCTCGGGAAGCTCCAGGACACGCTGGACCTCCCGGGCCTCGACGCGCTCGGGGAGGCGGTCGAGAAGGGGCAGAAGAAAGAGCGGTGACCGAGAGAGCGCGCGGCCTTGCATCTCGATGGCCACTCCTTTATGCTTTTATGCATGAGGACGACACTCGACATTGGTGACGCCCTCTTCGTTCAGGCGAAGAAGAGGGCGGTGGAGGAAGGGGTCCCCCTCCGTCGGGTCGTGGAGGCGGCGCTCCGGACCTATCTCGCGGGGCGTCCTCCTCGCCGAAAGTACCGGCTGAGGTGGAAGGGCGGTCGCGGTCGACTCCTCCCGGGCATCGACCTCGACGACCGCGACTCGCTCTTCGAGGCGATGGAAGGGCGGAAGTGATCGCCGTCGATACGAACATCCTGGTTTACGGAGGACGCATCGACACGGCTCGTCACGCCCAGGCGCGAAGGCTCCTGACACGCCTCGCCGAGGGCGATGAGCCGTGGGCCATCCCGTGGCCCTGCGTGTACGAGTTCCTGAGGGTCGTCACCCATCCCCGGATCTTCGCCCCCCCCACCGATCTCGACGTGGCGCTCGAGGATCTGGAATCGCTGCTCGCGTCTCCGTCGCTGGTCCTCCTGGGCGAGGGGCCCGCGCACGCGGGGCATCTGCGCCGTGTGGTACGGACGGGACGCGCCTCGGGGAACCTGGCTCACGACGCCCACATCGCTGCACTGGCTCTGGAGCACGGGGTGCGCGAGCTGTGGACAGCCGACCGGGACTTCTCGAGGTTCCCGGGCCTTCGAATCCGCAACCCGTTCGAGGATTCGCGCCTCGCCGAGCCGGCGGCGAGATACCGAACCGCGAGACGCGCGCCGGGGGGCGTACGGACAGGCCGGGCGCGGAAGGAGAAGGCGACCGCTCACCGGAGGTGAGCGGGATCGACGGCGCAGGGATCGCTCCCCTTCCTCCGAAAGACGAACAGGGCGTTGTCCGACCTGGCCCGATAGCCCGCCACCTCCTCGTCGAAGCGGTAGGTCGTGACGTCCATCGATTGGATGTCGGCGATCCCGACCAGGTCGTAGCACTCCTTCGTGTACCGCTCCGCCCACGCGAGGATCGTCTTGTCCGATTCGCGGCGCGGAAGCCAGGAGGTCACGATCTTGGCGAAGACGACGTAGCTCGGACGGGCCGACTGGATCTCGTCGATCATCTCCCTCTGCATCCTGGCCGCGAACGGCTGGGGCTCCAGGAGCGGGTAGGTGTAGATGTACCCCGTGGCCGATCTCCGGTCGGCGTAGAAGTAGATCTCGGGCTCCGATCCCAGGACCGCGATCGTGTCGGTGGGGCTCGTCCTCTCGCGCACGTACCGCGCGATCTCGGGAGCCTCCACGAACGGGTTGAGCCCGTATCGCTTGCGAGAGACCTTGTCGGGGGGCATGGAGAAGAGGTACTCGCGCTCGGTGGCGACGTAGTGCGCCGCCGCCCCGACGAAGAGCGTCAGCGCGAGGACGCGGGAGAGCCCCGGGGCAACGATCCGTTGAAGGACCCTCTCGAGCGCCGCGACGGCGACACCGGCGCCGAGCGCGACCGCCGGAAGCAAGAGAATGAAATAGTGGTCGCGGAAGTAGAGCCCCGGGAGCACGGAGAGCAAGGAGGCCGCGAGAAGGCCCGTCACGAACGCTCTCGCCGCCGCCTCCCACGTTCCCACCCACAGCGCGACCACGCCCGCCGCGCCGACGAGCCACAGCGGGAGGTTCGCGACGGTCACTCCGCGAAGGCCGGCCAGAAGACCCGGGAGGAGCTGCGCGAGGGGGACCTGCGACACGTACTCCCCCGCGTACCGGAAGGTCCAGAACCAGAATCTTCCGAGGACACCTTCGGCCGCGAACACCACGACGAGGACGGCCAGCGGGACCGCCGAGCCCGCGGCGAGGAAGAGGAGCGGCATCGCGACCGTGCGAGGGCTTCTGGTCTCCCTCCGGATCTCCGCCAGAAGAGCGAGCGCGGCGCCCAGGGGCAGGAAGAAAATCGCGTGCTGCTTCATGAGGACCGCCGCGCCCAGGAGAACCCCGGCGCCGAAGTATTCGGCCCACCGCCGCGACTCCGTCGCCCGCAGGAGAAGAAACAACCCCAGGAGCGCCGCCAGCAGGACGAAATGGGTCGCGTGAGCAAACACGCCCATGATCCAGCGATCGAGGGAGAGAAGGGCAAACGCCGACGCCGCCACGACCGCGGGTAGGTTGCCGAGCATCCGCCGGCCCAGGGCGAAGACCAGGAGCGTCGTCGCGGCGTTGACCAGGAGCAGGCCGACGTGGATCCCCCACGGCGTGCTGCCGAACAGGGCCAGGATCAACGCGTAGGCGTAGTAGGTCCCCGGGAACTTCATGTTGTAGGCGATCTGGTACGGCGGGATCCCCTGGAGAATGAGCTGGCCGGCGTAGGCGTACTCCCCTTCGTCCCGTTCCAGCGGAACATCGGCCACGCGCAGGCGCACGAGGGCCACGAGGAGAATCACCGCGAGGACGGCGACGAGGGCACCGCGCGAGCCGGGTCTCCCGCGGGATTCCGGCCCCTTTTTCTCCGGGTCCGAAGGTGTCTCCTTGCTGGGAGCGGTACGTCCTCGCCGTCGCGCCATGAGGGCGCGATTATACCGGCCCCCCTTCCGGTTTCGGGACCGATTGGGGTCGAAATCGCCCTTGATTTCCAGGGAGAAACGGCGCGATCATCGAAGGGCGAGAGCTTCCGCCCAGGAAGCCCCACCGGACAATGGAGGCGTGACCATGGACAGGCGCGCTGCGAATCCTCGAGGGAAAGAGACTCACGAAGAGCGCTTCCAGCACGACATCGAGGAGCTGGAGGCGGGAAGCGGCTGGAAAGGGATCCTCCGCGGGGTCGTGATCGTCGGCCTGGCGGTCGGGGCCGTGGTGGCGATCTATCTCACGGTCGGGAAGAAGCCGCCAGCCCCTCGGCTGAGCGCCAAGGGGTCGGTGATCATCGAGCCGTTCGAGCCTCAGAACGGGAAGCTCTCTTCCGTCCCCCTGACCTTCCGGTGGGAAGCGGTGTCGGGAAGGAGCGACTACGTCTTCCGTGTGCTCGAGAAGGGAAACCCCACGCCGCTCGTCGAGCGAACGGTACGGGAGAACAAGGTGAGCCTCTTGCCCGACGAGGCCGGACGGCTGGCCCGGGGGACCAGCTACCTCTGGTCGGTGGAGGCGCGAGGGAGCGACGGCAAGGTCCTCGGCTCCGGTCGCGGATTTTTCGACCTGTGACGGGAACGCCGGATCACAGATCCAGCGCGAAGCGAATCGAGAAGGCGACCTCCCGCATTCTCGCCCGCCCCAGCCTGGTGACCAGCGCCCCGATCTTTCCCCTCGAAACCGTCTGAACATGATCGAGGTTGACGGCGCAGTCCCGCGGCATCCCGTCCTCTTTCGTGAGCGCGACTTCCGACGGGATTCCCCGGATCGTCGAGGTGATCGGAGCGACGGTGACCTCGCCGAGGAATTCGAGTGCCGAATCCCGGGTGAGAACGAGGACCGGCCGCTTCTTGTCGGGGCGAGAGAACTTGAACCACCGAACCTCTCCCCTATTCATCGTCCGGCCACACCTGCTCGCCCTCCCACGCACCAAGCTCCTTCCGCGTCACGGGCTTCCGGGAGTATCCGTCACGATGCCTCTTCTCCAGCTCCCGGACGCGGATTCGCTTCAAGGCGTCTCGCAGCGCCTGGCGGGCGAACGCCGAGCGGGTCGTCCCCAGCCGTTTCGCCGCGCTATCGACCTCTCGCACGAGAGATTCATCCAGCGTCATTTGAACGGTCTTCACGGCTTCCTCCGATCACCGCGGGCATGTGGAACTGAATAGCTATGATAATCCACATTCCAGGGCGCATCCAGCCCGGCATGAGATGTCCTGTCGGGGAGAGTGATCGCGCGGTCCCCTTGCCCCTCGAGTGGCGGGGAAACCGTGAGGTCCTCATCTTTCGGCGGAAGCGTCCCGGGCGACCCCGCGAGAATTGACCGGTGGGGAGGCCCCCGCATAGCATCTCAGCCGCTATGGCAGGTGTGGCCGCACGGGTTCTTCTCATCGACAACTACGACTCGTTCACCTACAACCTCGTCCAGGCCCTCGGGGTCCTCGGAGCGGAAGTGATCGTCCGCCGCAACGACGCGCTCTCGCTGGACGAGGCCGAGGATCTCCGGCCGACGCACCTCGTGGTTTCTCCCGGTCCCGGTCGACCCGAGCAGGCGGGGATCTCGATCCCCTCCATCACCCGGTTCATGACCAGGATCCCCGTGCTGGGCGTGTGCCTGGGGCACCAGGCGATGGTCGCCGCGCTCGGGGGCGAGGTCGTCCCGGCGACGAGTCTCGTGCACGGAAAGGCCTCGGCGATCTACCACGACGGGCGGAGCCTCTACGAGGGGCTCCCGAGCCCGTTTCCCGCCGGCCGGTACCACTCCCTGGCGGTCGGCCGTGATTCTCTCCCGGAGGATCTCGAGGCCTCGGCCCATACCTCGGACGGCGAGATCATGGGGATCCGCCACCGGCGCTTGCCGGCCGAGGGCGTGCAGTTCCATCCCGAGAGCGTGCTGACGCCTGTGGGGAGCCGGATCCTCGGCAACTTCCTCCTGCTGGACGCTCCCTGACCCGCAGCCCGCTCTGCGACGGAGAACCCATGCCCGACGAACAAGCGCTCGATACGAGCAAGGCGGAAGCGTTCGCCGGCCGCCTGCTGGGCGCGCTCAACGACGGTGCGCTGTGTCTCATGGCCTCCATCGGACATCGCACCGGCCTCTTCGACGCCATGCGAGGTCAGCCGCCGATGACCTCGGAGGAGCTGGCGCGCCACGCTCGACTGAACGAGCGGTACGTGCGCGAATGGCTCGGAGCAATGGTCACGGCAGGGGTCGACGACGTCGAGCCGCAGAGCCTCCGCTTCCGCCTGCCGCCCGAGCACGCGGCGTTTCTGACCCGCGCCGCCGCTGCCGACAACATCGCGGTGTTCACCCAGTACGTCGCCCTCCTGGGAAACGTGGAGGACGACATCGTCGAGTGCTTCCTTAGGGGTGGAGGGATCGGGTACGACAGATTCCCGCGGTTTCACGCCGTCATGGCGGAGGACAGCGGGCAGTCGGTTCTCTCCTCGCTCGAGTCCCACATCCTCCCCCTGGCGCCGGGCCTGGCCGATCGGCTCGAGCGCGGCATCCGGATGCTCGACGTGGGGTGCGGCCGGGGTCGCATCGGCCTCCGCCTTGCCCAGAGATTCCCGAACAGCCACTTCGTGGGAATGGACCTCTCCCGCGAGGCCATCGAGGAAGCGCGCGAAGAAGCGGCGGCGAGCCGGCTCGGGAACATCGAGTTCCAGGCCGTGGATTGCAGCGATCTTCACGAGAAGGCGGAGCCCGACTCGTTCGACTTGATCACCACCTTCGACGCGGTGCACGATCAGGCGAAGCCGCTCCAGGTCCTCCGGGGGATTCACCGTGCGCTCCGGGCGGACGGCCTCTATCTCATGCAGGACATCAAGGGATCGAGCCACGTTCACAAGAACCTCTCCCACCCGATCGGCACGTTCCTCTACACCGTGTCGTGCATGCACTGCATGACCGTGTCCCTGGCGCAGGGAGGCGAGGGATTGGGGGCGATGTGGGGCGAGGAGACCACGCGCGAGTATCTTTCCCGCGCCGGATTCCGATCGGTGGAGAAGCACGAGCTGGCCCACGACATTCAGAACAACTGGTACCTCGTTAGGAAGTGAGTCTTGGTCCCCCGGGAGGATCTGAGGTAGTCTGCCCCGGATGACGGCGGCGCGAGGGGCGCCGCCGCGCCAAGGAGCGGTCATGAAGCCGACGACGATCTCCCTGCTGCTCATCTCCTCGCTCGCCTCCGCCACGCTCGCGACGGCCGGAGAGGTGTACGGGAAGATCACCGACGGGACGGCCACGGTGGGCGAGGCCGCATCGGTGGAGGCGAAGTGCGGGGACGCCTCCTACCCCACGGTGAAGACGGACAAGTCCGGCTCCTACCACCTGGTGGTGAAGGAAACGGGGAAGTGCGCGCTCGCGGTGAGCTACAAGGGACAGACGGCGAGCCTCGGCATCGCGTCCTACGACGACGCGGTGCAGGTCGATCTGGTCCTCGAGAGCAAGGACGGCAAGCTCGCCGTGCGCCGCAAGTAGCTCGTGCAGGACCGTCCGATATCGGGCAAGCCCAAGGACTTCTGGGACAAGATCCAGGTCGTCCTGCAGCCGCTCGGAGGGCTTCTGACCGCGGTCGCCGTGACCTTCGTCGGGATCAAGGGCTCCCAGGTCCTCGACCGGCGGCAGTCCGTCGAGACCAACACGCGGCTCTACTCCGAGCTGATGAGCCGCAGGGAGGAGGCGGAATCGAGCCTACGGAAGGACATGCTCGTGTCGATCATCGACAAGTTCCTCGCGCCCCAGGGGGGCGAGCTGGATGCGAAGATCCTGAACCTCGAGCTCCTGGCCTACAACTTCCACGACTCGCTGAACCTGAAGCCGCTCTTTCGAGACGTGGCGCGCAAGATCCAGGGGGCGCCCACAGCGGACCGCGATGGCTATCTCGAGCGCGTGTACAGAGTGGCCAGGGAGATCACGGACCGGCAGCTCTTCTCCCTGGAGGGAAAAGGCAAGAGCTTCCGGAGGTCCGTCGATCTGGAGGAGCTTGCGGCCGGGGGGAGGGCCGGGATCGCCCTCGACGGGGAATCGGTGAAGGTCGAGGGGTTCCAGGCGGACGTGGAGCTCAGGGTTCTCGCGGCGGACGCCGCGCAGCAGGCCGTCCGGGTCCGCCTCGAGGTCAAGTCCCAAAACCCCGACCAGCCGGACACCAGGGCCACCTTCGACGTCGGCTGGTTCGACTTTCCGATGATCGACAACACGCGCCTCGCGAGCGGGGTCCGCTGCGCCGTGACGCTCGGGGCCTTTTCGCCTGTCAGCGCCGATCTCACGGCGGTCTGCTTTCCCGGCGAGTACGCGAGCCTCAAGGACCGCCCGTACTACGACGAGGTGATCCGGAAGCTGAGGGAGGCGGCGCGGGAGGAGGACGGAGCATGGGTGAATTGAAGAACGTCGTTCTCCTCCTGGCGACTCTCGTGGTGACGGCAGTCCCGCCCTCGCACGCCCAGACGCCGGAGCAAAAGCTCAAGGAGCTGGGGATCGATCTGTTCAAGCCCGCGCCGCCGATGGCGAACTACGTGAAGGCAGTGCGAGCCGGCAACCTTCTCTTCCTCGCGGGCCACGGCCCGACCAGGGCCGATGGCTCGAACATCACCGGGAAGATCGGACGAGACCTGACCCTCGAGCAGGGCTACGAGGCGGCCAGGCAGACCGGGATCGCGATGCTGTCCACGCTCAAGGCCGAGATGGGCGACCTGAAGAAGGTCCGGCGGATCGTGAAGGTGCTCGGCCTCGTGAACTGCACCGACTCGTTCGCCGATCAGCCCAAGGTGATCAACGGGTTTTCCGATCTGATGGTGAGCGTGTTCGGAGAAAAGGGAAAGCACGCCCGCTCGGCGGTCGGCGCGAGCTCGCTCCCTTCCAACATCGCCGTCGAAGTGGAGATGGTCGTTGACGTGGAGTAGGCCGTGGCAACCGTTGTCCCGGGCCTCCTTTGACCGTACATCTACGGCCTTCTTGTCGGGGGGAACCATGGGACGGAAGCTCTGGCCCGCGCTCGCCCTCTTGGCCGCTCTGAGCGTCGCCAGGGCTGCGGATGCGACGAAGCCGGCGGAAGTGACCGGGCTTCGCGTGGCCCGTTCGGGAAACGACGTCCAGCTCGCCTGGAGCGCGGTGGGCCTCGACGCCGCAGGCCTTCCGGAGACGATCGACCACTACAACGTCTATCGCGGGACCGGCCCCGACTTCACCCCGGACGTCCTGGGCGGGAGCAATCGGGTCGGAGCCTCTCCCCTGCCCGTGTTCGACGACATGGCGGCCCTCGACGGGCCATCCTTCTATTACCTGATCAGCGCCGTGGACGCGGCGGGGAACGAGTCGGCCACGAGGCCGACGAGAGTCACGACCCCGCCCACGCTGAGCGGGAACTGGACGGACACGACGATCGACCTGCAGTGGACCGAGGCCCTGCCCGCCGCTCAGGTCGTGGGCTACCGCGTCTACTGCGGGAAGAGCTCCGGCGCCTACGAGCTCGCCTTCGACGTGGGCACCGCCCTCGGCACCTCCCTGGGAGGGCTCGAGCCGTTCGTGAACTGGACCTGCGCGGTGACCGCGCGGGACCCGGGTGGAAACGAGTCGGCCTTCTCCAACGAGCACGTGGACGCGGTGGCCGGACGGGTCCGGCTCCGCGCCCACGACGACGACTCCCTCTGCTGGCTCTCGGGCGGCCAGCAGTGTCCCCCGCGACCGGGGACGATCCAGCGCGGCGACGGGTTCCAGCTCATGGTCCCCGTGCAGTTTCCCGAGGGGGACTGGACGAGCGTCACCGTCACCTACACCCTCGATTCCCGCCTCTGCTCGCCTCCCGCCCAGGGGACCACGAGCAAGTGCGGGGATACGAACCCCACGGGCTGGAATCCGTGCGGCGACCCGTGGGACCGGATCGCCACGCTCTTCCTCGTCCAGGACGACTGCATCGCCACCGGAGGAAGCTGCATCACGCCGGACAACCTCGAGCTCATGCGCGCCATCACCCCGTTCGGGACCGACGCCCCGCCTCCCGATGGGACGGGAGCGGTGCCTCCGCGAGCCCTGACGCTCGACATCACGCCGTTCGCCCCTCTTCTCACGGGGAGCCGGTACGTGGGCGCGGAGATCGGCAACTACGTCCATGCCGGATGGCACGTCACGGTGGATTTCGCCTTCAGCGAGCGAGCGGACGAGGCATCGACCAAGCCTCCGGCCGCCGGGGTACAGGTCATGGGGTTCGGCGGGGCTCCCCTTCCCACGAAGAGCGTCACGATTCCCGCCAGCGCGACGGCGGTCAGGATGCGCGTGTTCACCACGGGGCACGGCGGGGACCTCTATTGCAACGGGGGAACGAACAACGGCGCCGCGTGCGGCTCGGACACCGATTGCCCGGGAGGGACGTGCGATCCGTGCGACGAGTTCTGCCGGCGCACCAATCGAATCTTGAGGAACGGGACCCAGGTCTGGCAGATCATCCCCTATCGCATCGACTGCTCCACGACGGCGAACCCGTGCTTCAACTGGAACGCGTGCGGGTATCCCTCGTGCACGTTCCCGCGCGCCGGCTGGTGCCCCGGGTTCATCGCCTGCCACAGGACCGCCCCGTGCAGCAACGATTTCTCCGTCACCACCCAGTTCCCTCCCGGCGGCACCTACAACGTCGACTACGAGGTGCTCGTGCAGCGCGGGTACTGGCTCGTGAGCGTGGTGTTCTACTGGTACTAGGAGCCCGTCTGACTAATCGGCCCCGACGGTCGCTTTCCTGAGGTGCGGCGTGCTGGCATCGACAGGATCTCCTTCAGCGAATGGAGTGCGCCTGGAACCTGACGGGCGACGGCGGCTCGTATG
>Ga0247727_10006315_pt1 | contig 23391 bp, 18 predicted proteins | sample WisWelCaveWW1625_FD_202498 | JGI IMG/M metagenome (GOLD analysis project Ga0247727, IMG submission 202498) | Biofilm microbial communities from Wishing Well Cave, Virginia, United States - WW16-25 | ecosystem: Environmental > Aquatic > Deep subsurface > Groundwater > Cave microbial mat | place...
CCCAGCACGTGGCGCAGCATGTGGAGGACCCACGCGCCCTTGTTGTAGACGTCGTTGGTGGAGAAGATCTGGCTCACCGTCGCGATGCCGGTGCGGTAGACCTGGGCGTCGGGGTTGGAGGGCCGGCGGGCGTTCATGCGGGTCCAGTAGAGGTCCGCTGAGCCGCCCGCTCGGAACTCGCGGTACAGGGCCTCGCCGTAAGAGGCGAAGCCCTCGTTCAGCCAGATGTCGTACCAGGTCTGGGTGGTGACGTCGTCGCCCCACCACTGGTGCGCCAGCTCGTGGGCCATGATGTCGCTGTAATTGTCGAGGCGGAACATGCTGCTCAGGGTCTGGTGCTCCATGCTGGCGCCCAGGCCACCGGGCCCTCCGGTCTCGACCACGCCGTACTTCTCGTCGACGAAGGGGTACTCGCCGAAGAGGCTGCCGAAGGTCTCGAGCATCCCCGGGAGCTCGTCGCAGCCCGCCTTGTAGGCCGCCAGCGGCTCCCCCGTCGCGTAGCTCCAGTGGTCCGGATAGACGTAGCAGGGGACCGTCATGGTGGCGGGCGCGCCTCCGTCGTCCCAGGCGTACTCGAGGTCGTATCGCTCGTATCCCGTGACAGCCAGGGAGGCCAGGTAGGGGATCATGGGATGGGTCTCGTGCCAAAGGTGCCTGGTGCGATTCCCAGGGAGAGGCTGGCTCCCGAGGTCGACCCCGTTCGAGAGGGCCAGCATTCCGGAGGGCACCGTCACCTGCATCTCCATGGTGGCCTTGTCGTCCAGGGCGTCCTTGCACGGCCACCAGCGCCGGGCGTAGTAGGGCTCCGAGAGCGTCGCCACCACGAGCTCGCCGTTGCGCAGCCACCAGCGGAAGGCCCCGAACGCGGCGTCCACGGGATATCCCCCGTAGACCACCGCCACCTGGACGGGCTCCCCCGCGTCGTAGGCGCGGTCGAGGCCGATCTCGACCGTGTCCCCGACCCGCGACCAGGCCGCCACATCGCCCGTGACGGCGCTCACCGCGAGGGCCCCGTGCAGGTCCACCGTGAAGGTGGTGAGGCCGTCGACGGTCGGCTGGAAGTCGATGGTGCTCGTCCCCTCCACCCGTACCGCCGTGAGCGTCGCCCCGTCGTACTCCGGGATGATCTCGAGATCGAGGAGGTAGTGCGTGACGTCCGTGTCGGAATCCGCCTCGGCCTGGGCCAGCGCGGCGCCCTCCGCGAAGGCGCCTGTGGGCTCCCCTGGGAGCAGGCAGCCGCCGGGATCCTTGCCCTCGTCGTCAGGCGCGCCGAGAGGAGGTGCGCCGCAGGCCTCCGGCCCCGGCTGCCTCGCGGCCGCGGCGCCCGCCGCCAGCAGCAGGAGCGCGCCCAGGAGCGCCGAGCAGCGGAAGCGACGGGCCCGGCTCACGATCCTCCTGCGAGCTTCGGCCCCGAGTCTAGGCGAAGCCCCGCTCCTGAGCGGCCAGGGCGCCGTGCTCGAACAGTCCTCGCACTCCGCAGGTTGGCGCGCTCGATGATGCTGCGCAGCGGAGCGGTCACGAAGCGCGGTGCTGCTCGAGGCCTTGGACGAGGGCCCCAACATCACGCCGGCGGGCCGGGTCTATGCATTCTCGATACTGCTGACGTTCCCTGCACGGCTTGCAGCTCTCGGTCGAGACGCTCAGGCGGTGGATGCTCGAGGAGGGCCTCTTTATATCCCCCGGGCTTGCCGAGAGCCGCGGATCCAGCAGGCCCCGGCGGCGCAGGCCGTGTCGCGGCGAGCTCATCCAGATCGACGGCTGTGACCACGAGGGGTTCGAGGAGCGCGCGGTTCGCTGCACCTTGCTGGTGTTCGTCGTCGACGCGACCAGCGCCTCGAGGGAGCTGCTGTTCTGCGAGTCGGAGTCGGCGTTCTCCTACTTCACGGCGATGCGTTCCTACCTGGCGCAGCACGGCAAGCCGGTGGCGCTGTACAGCGACAAGGCCACGGTGTTCCGAGTGAACACGAAGGAGCCCTTTCGGCGCGCCGCGCGCGCGCACGCCGTGTGGGAGGCCCCCCGGCGAATCGCTGGGGGCGGGTGAGCGCGGTCACGGTGCGCGCGCGTTCGGGGCCCGATCCTCCGGGTGGCGCCGGGCCTCGCGCCCGGCGCCGGGGAGGGACTTCCGAGGTGCTCGTGTTGGCTCGCCGGGGCCGCGTCTTCGCGCGGCGGATGGAGGCTGCGGCGCTCTCGCCCGCGCCCGCGGGCTGGTGGCCGGTCGCGCGGGCGGGGCGGCGCGAGGGCGAGAACCTCCCGGCGCTGGCCGCCGCGGCCGGGCGCTATCGCGTGCGCCGGCTCGGGCGCGAGCGCGTGCTCGTGTGCCTCGAGGCGCCCACGCTCCAGGTGCGCATCGTGCCCGGCGCCTGCGTGAGCGCCCACTCCGCGCGCAACGCACCGGGCGGCACCATCTATCTCGACGGCGCCGCGCAGGGCGAACCCTTCGTCGACGCCGAGCGCGACGTCTACAACCTCGACCATCACGAGGGCTGCGTGCGCGCCTTCACGCTCGCCAGCTGCGAGCAGGCGATGGTGCTGCTGCGGCGCGGGCTCGATCTGCGCCACCGGGACTTCCGCGTCTACGCGAACGGCATCGACCTCGATAGCGTGCTCGCGATCTGGGTGCTGCTGAACCACCTGCGCCTCGCGCCCGAGGACTCGGAGGCGCGGCGTCGCATCCTCCCGCTGCTGCGGCTCGAGGGCAACATCGACGCCCTCGGGCTCGGCGCGGAAGACCTGTGCGGGCTGCCCGCCGAGCTGCACGCCCAGACCCGCCGCCAGCTCGACGGACTGCTCGAACGCGAGCGCGCGCGCGGGCAGAGCCGCGATCCGGTCGCCTTCGTCGCTGCGCAGCTGCGCGCCATCGATCGCATCGCGTACGCGGGCGAAGAGCTCGGCGAGCTGCTCGAGATCGAGGAGCTCGCGCGCGCCGAGCTGCCGGGCCTGGGTGTTGCGGTCGTGTGTCGCGCCGACGGCGGCGTGTACGAGGTGGAGCGTGAGCTGCGGCGTCTGCACGGCGACCGGCTCGGGCTCGTCGTGCTCCAGAAGGACGCGAGGAGCTACAGCCTGCGCGCGGCGCATCCCGCGGCCGCCGCCAAGCTCGAGCGCATCTACGCGCAGCTGAACCGCGTGGACCCGGGCTCGGGCGGTAGCCGCTCGGAGAATCGCTGGGGTGGCGCGGGCGAGATCGGCGGCTCGCCGCGCCAGAGCGGCTCGCGGCTCGCGCCGCAGCAGATCGCGGGCGCGTGCCGCGAGGCCTGCACGCGCTTCACCGCCGCGGCGCGCCTGCTGCGCGTGGCCGCGACGCTCTCGATGACCCTGCTGCTCCTCGCGCTCGGGCTCGCTCCGCTCGCCCTGTCGCTCGGCACGCCGCTCGCATCGCCGGCAACCTGCGCAGCGCTCGCGCTGTTCGGCGTCGCGGCGGTGGCCTGCGGGATCGGGGGGCGCCGGGCGCCCGGCTTCTATGGATTGCGCTGGCCGCGCGGCATGGTCGCCCTCGGGCTGGCGCCGGTCGCGATCGCCGCCGCTGCGCTCGGCGGCGTCTGGCTTCCGAGCGGCGCGCTGCCGGCCACTCTCGACTCCGCCGAGCTGCTGCGCGGCGCCGCGCTGCTGGCAGCGCCCGCGGGCCTCGAGCTGCTGTTCCGCGGCTTCGCTACCGCCCGGCTGCTTCCGGCCTGGTCGGGCCGCGGGCTCGTGGTGAGCCTCGGCCTGCCCGCCCTCGGCTACGCGGCGCTGCTGGCGGCGCTGCCGACGCTGGCCGCGCCCAGCGCCGGTGCCTGGCAGGTGCCGGCCGCCGCGTTCGTGTTCGCGCTCGCCAGCGGCGCGGCGCGCGAACGCACCGAGAGCCTCGCGCTGCCCGTGCTGTTCGCCTGGCTCGGCGCGGCGGCGCAGCTCGCCTGGGCCGCGCTACCGGTCTGAGTCAGGTCTTGCAGGGGCTGGCTTCGGTAGCACGCGCGCCAGCAGCCACACACCGCCGCCGCAGGCCAACACCGACGCCGCCAGCACACCCACCTTCGCCGCGGCGGCGAGCGGCGCTTCGTCGAAGGCGAGCGCGGTGATGAACAGGGCCATCGTGAAGCCGATGCCGCCGAGCAGCCCTGCGCCGAACAGCGCGCCAACCCCCACGCCGGTGGGCAGGACCGCCAGCCGCAGCCGCACCGCGACCAGCGCGAAGAGTGCGATGCCGAGCGGCTTCCCGACGAGCAGGCCGAGTGCCACGGCCAGCGCCACGCGCAGGCCCGCCGGGTCGCCGAGCGTCTTTGCATCGAGCGAGACGCCGGCGTTGGCGAGTGCGAAGACGGGCAAGACGAAGAAGGCGACGAAGGGGTGGAGCCGGTGTGCCAGGTACTCGAGCGGCGACTGCGCCTCGAGGGCGAGGTTGCGGGCCTCCTCCAGCAGCACGTCCGGCGCCCGGGCATGGCCGTCGCCGCTGCCGATGTGGCCGAGCGCCTGCTCGGCGCGTTCGCGCAGACGTGTGATCAAGGTCTCGCGATCTGCACGCGAGTGGACGGGCGTCAGCAGGCCGAGCAGCACGCCCGCGACCGTCGCGTGGATGCCCGAACTCTGCGTGGCCAGCCACACGACGACACCGACCACGAGGTACGCCCCATAGGCGCGCACGCCGGCACCCCGCATCGCGTACGCCACGCCCAGTCCGAGCGCGGCTGCGCCCAGCGCGGCGAGGCGGATCTCGTCGGTGTAGAACAACGCGATCACCGTGACTGCGCCGAGGTCGTCCGCGATCGCGAGCGCGAGCAAGAACACCTTGAGGCCGGGCGACACGCGCGGGCCGAGCAGCGCGAGCGCTGCCACCGCGAAGGCGATGTCGGTCGCCATCGGGATGCCCCAGCCGGCCGCGGCGGCGCCGCCCGGTTGCAGCAGCCAGTACAGGCCTGCCGGCGCGACCATGCCGCCGAGCGCGCCGAAGATCGGCAGCATCGCGCGCTCGCGCGAGGCCAGCTCGCCGATCGTCAGCTCGCGCTTGATCTCGAGGCCGACGACGAAGAAGAAGACTGCCATCAGGCCGTCGTTCACCCAATGGCCCAGCGAGAGCGCCAGCTCGAAGCTGCCCACTTCGAGTGCGACGCGCTGGTGCCAGAAGTGCTCCCAGCCCGCGCGCCACGGCGAGTTGGCGACCACCAGCGCAACGACCGTGGCCGCGAGGAGCAGGATGCTGCTCGCAGCTTCGATTGCGAGGAAGCGCCGCAGGGGCGCCGCGATGCGGTCGGCGAGGTTCAGCGCGCCTTCCCGCTCTCGGCCGCGAAGGGCGTGCCCGAGAAGTCGGGCTTCAGGTGGAAGCCGTCGAAGCGCGTGAGGCCGGCGTGGTGCCCGACGGGCAGAAGGCGGCCCTTCTGGAACTGCTGGCCGCCGTCTACTGCGAGCGTCACGCCGCTCACGTAGGAGGACGCGGGGGAGAGCAGGAACACGATCGACCCCGATACCTCGCTCTCGGTGCCGAGCCGGGCGGGCACGGACTCCACCGCCTCCTCGACGGTGCGCCGCTGGACGTCGGGCGGGTAGTGGAGCATGCCGCTCGACAAGATCGTGCCCGGCGCCACCGAGTTCACGCGCACGTCCGAAGCCGCCCACTCGATCGAGAGCGTGATGGAGAGGTTTGCCAGGCCCGCGCGAGCGGCCGCCATGTGGGCCATCCCGGGGTAGCCGGTCCAGATGTCGGCCAGCATGTTCACGATCGCGCCGCCGTGCTGCTGCATGCTGTGCCGGTAGACGGCGCTCGACATCAGGAAGGTGCCGTTCAGGATCAGGTCGATCACCGTGCGCCAGCCGTTCGGCGACATCTTCGCCGCCGGCTGCACGAACTGGCCGCCCGCGTTGTTGACGAGCCCGTCGATGCGGCCGTGCTTCGCGACGATGCCCGCGACGACCGTGTCCACGGCCTGCTCGTCGCGGATGTTGAGCACGGCGGTGTCGCAGCGCCCGCCGGCTTCGGCGATCTCGGCGGCCGTCTTCTCGAGCAGCTCCTGGCGGCGAGCGGCGATCACCACGCTGGCGCCGAGCGCGGCCAGCTCGTGCGCGGTGCAGCGGCCGATGCCCGTGCCGCCGCCGGTCACGAGGACGGTCTTGCCCTCGAACAGGCCCGGTCGGAACACGCTCTCGTAGCGACCGGCCATGGCTCAGGTCGCTCGCCGCGAGCCCTTCGGCGGCGCGTAGCTCGGCTGCCCGGGCCGCGCTGCGTGCGCAGTGACAGCGTGGCTCGGCGGCTTGCCGCGCAGGTGCCGGTACCAGCGCGTCGGGTCGTGCTCCTGCTCGTCCCAGGTCTTCTCGCACTGCGTGCTCGCGTAGTGGCAAGAGATCGCGCGCCGGAAGCCCTGCGTGCGGTTCTGCCCCGAGCCGTGCAAGATCAGCGGGTGAAACAGGATGGTGTCGCCGGGCTCGCACTCGATGTGCACGCGCTCGAGCTGCGCGCCCGCGCCCTTGGCGCCCCAGTAGCCGGCGTTCACGTACTCCCAGTCCACGTTCTGGTGCTCGAGCAGCGGCCCGCGCTGCGTGCCCGGCACGACGACCAGGCAGCCGTTCTCGCGGGTTACGCGCTGGAGGGCCGTCCAGGTGCCGACCACCGCGTCGGCCGGCCGGAACGGGAAGTAGACCAGGTCCTGGTGCAGCGGGTGGCGGCCGTCCACCCCCGGCGGCTTGTTGATCAGCATGCAGTGGATGGACTGGAGGTCGGGCCCGAGCACGCTCTCGACGCAGTCGAGCAACCCCTCGTGCTGGTTGTAGGCGTCGAGCACGGCGTCGTTCTCGAAGTCCTGGAGCTTGGCGATGGCCTCGAGGTTCGACTTCGGCGCGACCGCACCCTTCGCGACCATTACGTCGCGCATCACGAGTGTGCGCTTGGCCGCGGGCGCGCGGCCCAGCGCGATGTCTTCGAAGCGCTGGCTCCAGCACTCGAGCTCGGGCTGCTCGAACAGGCCCGGGACCAGGACCCAGCCGTGCTCCCAGTAGTGTGCGAGGTGCTGCGGGCTCAGTGAGGCGCTCATGCTCGGCTCCCGTCGGATCGGGCCAGTCTAGCGGCGTCTTGCCGGGCCCGGCGCGCCCGGCGAGGATTGCGGCCATGCGATCGCCCTGCGCCGCCTGGCTCGCCGCCGTCTGCTGCCTCGGCTTCGTGGCGTGTGCGGACCTGACGCAGCGCATCTCGCGCGTCCGGATCCCCGTCGTGGACGGGGCCACCACCGAGAGCGAGCTCAGGGACGGCCTCGGCACCTGGGCCTCGAGCTTCGCCTCGCTGGTGATGGCGGCCTCCGACCGCATCCGCGCCGACTCCAAGCTGCGCGACACGCGCCGCCACACCCTGCTCTGGCAGCTGCGCGTCATTCCGCTGGCGCGACGGGCGGCCTTCCTGCCCGATGCGCAGCAGGCCTATGTGTCGTCGCTCGCGCTCGCCAGCGCCCAGCACGCCTACCTCACGACGGGCGACGGCAGCGCGCTGTTCGGCGCGCAGCATCCGATCGCGGTCGAAGCCGCGGCCCGGCTCGAAGCGGACGCGCTCGAGCTGGGCAGCGCCTTCCTGAGCGAACGGCAGCTCGCACGACTGCAGAAGCAGGTGGACGAGCTGGTCGCGAGGCACCCGATCCGCGGCGTCTTCGCAGCCGATGCGCTGGTCACCGGCCTGTCCGAGTCCACGGCCGGCGGGATGTTCGGCTGGGTGGTGGACCTGCCGATGGCCCCCTTCCGGGCGCTCTCCGGTGTGACCGACACGGCGCAGGCGGTGAACGACTTCAACGAGACGGCGCGCGCCTTCACCGAGACCGTGAACGGGCTGCCGCACCAGACGCGCTGGGAGCTCGAGCTGCTGCTCTACGACGCGGAGGAGCTCGAGTCGCTCGAGCGCGCGCTGGCCGCGGCCGAGTCCTTCGCACTCGGCGCGGAGCGCATCTCGGGAGCGGCCGAGACCCTGCCCGAGGAGCTGGGGGCCGAGCTGGCGGCGCGCATGGAGCAGGCGCGCGGCACGATCGCCGAGCTGGATGCGGCGCTGGCGCGGGCCGAGAACCTGGCGGGGCCGCTCAGCCACGTGTCGGATCGCGTGGGCGACGCGAGCACGCAGTGGACCGAGCTGCTCGCGAGCATGCGAGCCGAGAGCGGCGACGCCGAGGGCCGACCCTTCGACGTGCGCGAGTACGAGGTGACCGCCGGGCGCATCGCCGAAGCCGGCCGCGAGCTGCGCTCTCTGGTGAGCGAGCTGCGCGGGCTCGACGCGGGCGCCAGCCAGGCGCTGCTGGACACGGCGGCCTGGCGCGCGGCCGCACTGATCCTGCTCTTCTTCGCCGCGCTCGCCGCCTACCGCTTCGCCGCGTCCCGCTGGCGCTGAGCGCCGCCGACCCGCTCGGTTAGCTGCTAGCGCGCTTCGGTCGGGTGCGGCCCTGCGGCGACGGCGGGCGTGGCGCGCGCGCGCTGCGCGGTCACGGCCTCCGGGGCGTTGTGGTAACGCATGTAGCGCGCCGCCTGATAGAGCCCGAGCGCGAGGCCCTCGAGCTGCGCCATGGCTTCGGGCTCCGCGGCGCTCACGTCGTCGCGCGGTGACGCCGAGTCGAGCCGGTGAAGCTCCCGCTGCCTGCCGTCGGCCGTGACCTGCAGGTAGAAGTCCTTCGAGACGAGGCCGAGCAGCGGGTTCTTGTGGATGCGCTCGACGGTGAAGGCGTAGCGGCGGCCGGTGAAGGCCGGATCGAAGAGATCGCGCCCCAGCGTCGAGTTCACGCCCTGCGCACCGGCCACGCCCACCAGCGTGGGCAGCACGTCGAGCTGGCTCGCCACCTCGTCCAGAACGCGCGGCGCGAGGTGCTTCGGCGAGTAGAGCACGAGCGGCACGTGGTAGCGCGGGAGCCGCAGCTGGCGCTCCGCCAGCGGCCGGTGCTCCGGCGCCGCGGGCGAGCCGTGATCGCCGTACAGCACGAAGACCGTGTCTTCGAAGTACTTCTCCTGGCGCGCCATGCGGAAGAAGTGGCCGAGGCTGTGGTCCACCAGCCGCATCGCGTCGAGCTCCGCCACCGAATCGAAGCCGAAGCGCTGCGCTTCCTGCTTCGGTGTGGTGCTGCGCTCGAAGCCTCGGCTGTCTTCGGGGATCGTGTAGGGCTTGTGATTGCCCGCGGTCTGGATGATCGCGACGAAGGGCTGCGTGCGCGGCTGCGCGAGCACGCGGCTCGCCTCCTCGAACAGGCTGAGGTCGCTGATCCCCCAGACGTCCACGCGGGGCGAGCGGTAGCTGCCCTCTTCGTAGATCTGGAGCCCTTCGACGTTGTGTGAGAGCAGCGCGCGGATGTTGCCCCAGCTCGCGCTGCCGCCCAGGAAGTAGAGCTTGTCCCAGCCGCGGAAGGCCTCGAGCAGGGTGTTCTGGCGCGCGATCAGCGGATTGCGCGTCGAGGTCTGGGAGCGATCGATGTCGGGCAGGCCGGTGACCGACGCGAACACGGAGCGCGCCGTGCCCGAGTGCGGCGTGTAGAAGTGTCGGAACAGCACGCCGCCCTCCGCGATCTCGTCGAAGCGCGGCGTGGGATCCAGCGGGTTGCCCGAGAGGCCGGTCTTGTAGTAGGCGAACGACTCGAGCACCACGATCACGACGTTGAGCGGCTCGCGCTCGCCGGGCGGGCGGCCGGCCAGGCGGGTGAAGTCGAGGGCCTCTGCATCGGGACGTTCGACGCCGAGGTAGCTCGCGACATCGTCGTAGCGCTCGCGTAGCGCCGCCTCGTCGAACTCGAGCTCGCGGTTGTCGAAGGTCTCGTAGAAGTAGAGGATCGGGTTCAGTGCGAGCGCGGAGGCGAAGCTGTGCGTCGAGAAGTAGGCGTCGCTCCAGCGCAGCGGGTAGTAGGACAGCTTGCCGTAGATGCCGAGGGCGTAGAGGCAGACCGCCACGGCGACGAACCCGACGCGCACGGCGAGTGGGCGCGGCGTCGCGGGCGCCGGCTCGCGCGTGAAGAGGAGCCGGAGCAGCCCCAGGTAGGCGGTCACGGCGAGCGCGATCGCCGACAGGCCGCGCAGCACCGGGTAGCTCTCCCACACCACGCCGGCGCTCTCGCGCGGGTCGAACAGGTAGCGGAGGACCGAGGCGTCCACGCGCGACTCGAGGTAGCCGTAGTGGCCGAAGTCGACGCCGTAGGCGAGCAGCAGCAGGCCGCTCGTGACGCCGAAGTAGGCGAGCCAGAGCGTGCGCCCGCGCGCGGAACGGAACGGGTCGAGTGCGGCCAGCCCGGCGAGCGCCGCCACGGGCAGGTTCAGGAGCAACGCGAGGCGCAGGTCGAACTTGAGTCCGAGATAGAAGGCCTCGAGCAGGGCGGAGCTGCCGGGCGAGTCGGCCGGGTTCTGGAAGGTGGTCCAGAACGCGACGCGCATCCCGCTGAAGACCAGCACCAGCAGCAGAACGTTGCAGCCGAGGAAGCGGATGAGCCGCGCCACGTTCTCCCTCCGAGGGCTACGACGAGGTCGCGGCCCCGCGCTCGTGGCGCGGCACGTACGACAGCAGGAAGCGGCTGCTCCGCGATCCGGAGCGGAAGCCCAGGAAGGCCGAACGCCGGCGCAGCACGGAGAGCGCCCGCTGGTTCGGCCAGCGCTGGTACTCCATGCGGCAGATCGCTTCGATCTGCGCGGCGCGCCGCACGCCGTGGTTGCAGTGCACCAGAGCGGGCCGGTTCTCGGGCCGGTCGATCAGCGCCAGCACCGCGTCGACGGTCTCGGCGCGGGGCACCTGCTTGGACGGCAGGTGGAAGTGCGCGACGCCGATCGCCGCCAGGGCGGCTCGCTCGCTGTCGACTTCGGGCCGGGCGGAGCGCAGGTCGATGACCGCTCGGATCCCGTGCCTCTTGACGCGCCGCAGCAGGCGGTCCTGCGGGAGCGCCCCGGAGCGATACACGTGTCCGTTCACCACGGTGAAGAAGCGACCGTGCCGGTGGCTCCAGTGCCAGCGCGCTGCGGCCAGCGGGGCCATGGCGACGAGGATCAGAAACATCAGCTCGAGTTCGAGGAGTTCTTCCCACATCAGGTCGGCCGGACCTCCGAGTACGAAGGGTGCCCCGGCGCAGGGCGCCCGCTCGAACGATCGGCCGGCGCACGGGCCGACTGAACCTCGGGCTTCACGAAGCCCGGAGGCTGACAACTCACCTACGTTCGACAAGGCCGCGTGGTATAAGGCGCCTGTGCAGGACCGTCAGGACGCCATCGGCGGCCCCTACGCCCGCTACGTGCTCGCCATCCTCACGCTGGTCTACGTCTTCAACTTCGTGGACCGGCAGATCCTCTCGATCCTCGCGCCCGAGATCCAGGCCGAGCTCGACATCTCGGACGCGGACATGAGCTTCCTGTACGGCACTGCCTTCGCGGTGTTCTACGCCGTGTTCGGCATCCCGCTCGGCCGCCTCGCGGACGTCTGGACGCGGCGCAGCCTGATCGCGCTCGGCCTCGCGGTGTGGAGCGGCATGACGGCGCTCTCGGGCACTGCGCGCAGCTTCACGAGCCTGGCCGCGTATCGGATCGGCGTCGGGATCGGAGAGGCGAGCGCCTCGCCCGCCGCGTTCTCCCTGCTCGGCGACTGGTTCTCACCGCGCATGCGCGGCTTCGCGCTGGCGGTGTACTCGAGCGGCGTCTACATCGGCGCGGGCATCGGCATCTTCCTCGGCGGCTGGATCGTGGAGGGCTGGCAGGCGCTCTATCCCGACGGCAACGCACCCTTCGGGCTCCGGGGCTGGCAGGTGGCGTTCTTCGCGGTCGGCCTGCCCGGGCTCGCGCTCGCGCTCTGGGTGCGCAGCCTGCGCGAGCCGCGCCGGGGTCAGAGCGAGGGCCTGCCCGAGGCCGCGCCGCACCCCCATCCCTTCCGTGAGTTCGGGCGCGAGCTGCTCGCGGTGCTGCCGCCCTTCACACTGATCGCACTTGCGCGCGCCGGCGGCGCCCGCGCCGTGGCAACGAGCCTCGCGGTCGCCGCCGGCATCGCGCTCGCGGCTTGCGGCTTGATCGCGCTCACCGGCAACACCGCGCAGTGGAGCGCGCTCGGCATCGGCTGCTACGGCGCCTCCGCCTGGGCGCAGGGGCTCGCGCGCCGCGACCCCGTGGCCTTCAGCCTGATCTTGCGCAGCCGCTCGCTGCCGCTGCTCGGCGTGGGCATGGCGTCGATCGCGTTCGTGACCTACGGCGCCGGCTTCTGGGGCCCGTCGTTCTTCATCCGCGTGCACGGCGTCTCGGAGGGGCAGGTCGGCACGGTGGTCGGGCTCTCCGCGGCCGTCGGCGGCTGGCTCGGCGTGTCGCTCGGCGGCGCGCTCTCGGATCGCTGGAAGGAGCGCGACCCCAACGGACGGCTGTGGGTCGGCCTGCTCGCGGCCGCGCTCTCGCTGCCGACCGGGCTCTTCATGCTCCGCACCGACAGCCTGCACCTCGCTTATGCCCTCAACTTCGTGTTCGCGCTGGTGTCGCCGCTCTGGCTGGGCGCCGGCGCTTCGGCGGTGAACGAGCTGGTGCTGCCGCGGCTGCGTGCGCTGGCGTCGGCCTTCTACATCCTGCTGATCACCTTCATCGGGCTCGCGCTCGGGCCCTACACGATGGGGCGACTGTCCGACGTGTTCGCCCGAGGCGGCGCCGACACGGGCGAGGCGTTGCGCGACGCCATGAGCATCGGGCTCGGGATGCTGGTCGTGAGCGCGATCGCGCTGCTGCTCGCTGCGCGCTTCCTGCCGGCCGAGGAAGCCAGCCGCCTCGAGCGCGCCCGCGCCGCCGGCGAATCGCTGTGAAGGTCCGCCGCCGGGCCTTCCTGCGGCTCGCGGCGGCGAGTGCCTTCGCGCGGCCGGCGCGCGCCGGAGCGGAGGAGCGGCCCGGGGCGTACGCCGTGCACCGCGCGACGCGCAACACCTGGCACGGGCCGATCGCGCTCGGCTCTGCGTTCACGCCTCGCCCCATCCCTTACAAGCCGTACCCGGGCGCGCCGCGCCTCGCGCTGCCGGCCGGTGCGGCGCTCCCGACGCGCCCACTCGCGGACGCGGTGCGCGGCTACGCGCCGGCGCGCGCGTTCTCCGGCGAGCCGGTCTCGTTCGACGCGCTCGCCGCGCTGCTGCGGCTCACGAACGGCGTTACCGGCGTCGTCCGCGGCAGCGATCCGCCCGAGCACAGGCGCGCAGCGCCCTCGGCCGGCGCGCTCTACGCCGGCGAGCTGTACGTCGTGGCGGAGCGCATCGCCGGGCTCGCGCCCGGCGTCTACTCCTACGCGGTTGCCGAACACGAGCTGGTGTCGGTGCGGAGCGGTCGAATTCTCGACCAGGTCGCCGCTGCGGTGGAGGCGCCGGATGCGATCGGCGGCGCGGCATGCGCCGTGCTGCTGAGCAACGTGTTCGCGCGCTACGCCTGGCGCTACGGCCCGCGCGGCTATCGCTATGCGCTGATCGACAGCGGACACATCGGGGAGAACCTGCGACTCGCTGCGACGGCGGCCGGCCTCGGCCACGCGTGCGTGCCGCGCTTCCGCGACGACGCGCTGAACGCGCTGCTCGACATCGACGGGCGCGAGGAGGCCGTGTGCGCGCTCCACGCGCTGGGTCGCGAGACGAGCGCTACCGCCGACCCGCCGCGGACGCTGGTCGAGAAGGGCAGCGCCGATGCCTCGCTCCCGGTCGTCGAGCGCTATCACGAGGCGACGAAGCTCGTATCGGGAGCGGCGAGCGGGCCGGCGCCTGCCGCCCGCTCCGAGCCCCCGGCGCCGGCGCTGTCAGCGTCGCTTTCGGTCGCGCAGGCCATCCTGCAGCGCCGCTCGGCCCGCGGCTTCCGCGACGAGGCGATCGACCCGGCTGCGCTCGGCTTCGCGCTCACGCTGGCGCGCAGCGCCGGTCTCGGCCTACGGCTGGTCGTACATCGCGTGGACGGGCTGGCGCCCGGGATCTACGACGCGACGGCCGCTGCGAACCGCCTCGTCCCGCTCCGCTCCGGCCGCTTCGAAGGTCGGATGGTCCGCGCCTGTCTGTTCCAGGAGAAGGCGGGAACCGCCGCGGTGGCCTTCGCGTGGGTCGCGGACCTCGGCCGCGCGGCCACGGTGGGCGAGCGCTGCTACCGCGACCAGCTCCTCGAAGCGGGTGCGGCGGCGGAGCGGGTCTACCTGGCCGCCGAGTCGCTCGGCCTCGCGGCGCGCAACCTGGCGGCCTTCTACGACGACTCGCTCGGCGACCTGCTCGGCCTCGCGGCCCCGGATGTCGTCCTCCACCTCACTCTACTCGGCCGCGAGGAGGGGGACGTTCTTTGAAAAGTTGAAATCTTCGCCCGGTCCGTCGGAACAAGTCACCTTCTCGATGAACGTCCCCGCCTCCCGCCTCCGCCGTTCTACTTCACCAGCCTCACGCTCTGCCGCATGCCGCACGAGGCGCTCGGCGCGGAGCTCTCGCGCGACTATCACGAGAGGAATCGGGTGTTCGGCGCGAAGCGCGCCCTGTTCGGGGTCGGCGCGCTGCTCGTCTTCGGCGCGCTCTCGCTGCTCTCGGAGGCGAGCGAGCCGCGCGCGGTGGCGCTGCGGCTCGCGGGTGTTGCCGGAATCGTCACGGCGCTGCTGCTGTTCGTGAGCGGCTTCGCCGTGCGCGAGCCGGCTGCGCACCAGGGGCGCGGGGCCGCGCGCCCCTTCGCCGCCGTGAAGGACGTGCTCGCCAACCCGCACGCGCGCCGCCTGCTCTCGGTCTCCTTTCTCCAGCAGGTGGCGACGGCCACCGTGACGACCGTCGCGGCCTACCACACGCAGTACGTGTTCGGCGACGCCGGCGCCTTCCCGCTGCTCATCGGCACGTTCTTCCTCGCCTCGCTCGTCACGATTCCGCTCTGGCTGCGGCTCGGCCGGCGCTTCGACAAGAAAGCGCTGCTGGTCGCCTCGATGGCCGCGGTGGGCGTCATCGTCGGTGCGATGGCCGCCGTGGGCGAAGGCGACCATCTGCTGCTGTTCACGCTGGCCGCGGCCGGCGGCGCCGTCTCGGGCGCGCTCGACGTGATCATGCCCTCGCTCCAGGCCGACGTGATCGACTTCGACGAGCTACGCACCGGCGAGCGCAAGGAGGGCGTCTACTTTGCGGCCTGGCATCTCGCCGAGAAGACGGCGCTGGGTGTTGCGGCGGCCGTCACCGGCGTAGCGCTCGCCGCGAGCGGCTTCGTGCCGAACCAGCCGCAGGGCGAGGCGACGCTGCTCACCCTGCGCGTCCTGCTCTCGCTCTTCCCGCTCGGCTTGTACGCGGCGGGCTCGTTCCTGTTCCTGGGCTTCGGGCTCGACCGCGCGGCGCATGCGCAGGTCCAGCGCGAGATCGCCGCTACGCGAGGCTGCGCCGCAGCAGCATGAGCACGTCCCACTCCAGCTCGGCGACGCGCCGTCCGCTCGCGGCCATCACGATCGACGGGACGGAGCCGTCGAGGTGCGCCTTCGCCTGACCGGCGAGGCCGAGGCCCCAGCGCAGCGTGCCCATCGTCTTCCACCAATGGAAGCGCGCGGCGTCGAAGCTGCAGCCCGCGGCTTCGTAGCCGGCGGCTAGGTCGGGGCGCGAACCGAAGCCGCCCACCTCGAGCGCGTCGTTCCGGAAGCGCCACATGCGCTGGCACAGCCAGCCGAGATCCTCCATGGGATCGCCGACGTGGCAGATCTCCCAGTCGAGCGCAGCGCGGAGGCCGTCGGGCCCGACGATCAGGTTGCCGTTGCGGAAGTCGCCGTGGACCACGCTGAGTCGCGCGGGCGGCGGCGGACGCTCGCGCTCGAGGGTGCGCAGCGCGAGCGTGAACGCGGGCGAGGGTTGCAGCAGCGAGCGCACGAGCGCCTCGACGGCGCGCAGCGTGGCCTCGATCGGGTCGGCGCCGGCCGCGGTGATGCGCGGGTGCGCGCCGGCCGGGTCCGCCGCGTGCAGCTTCGCGAGCGCTTCGCCGCACTGGCGCGCGAGGCGCGGTCCGAGCGGCGGGTTCTTTTCGACGAGCCGGAGCACCTGGCGCGGGATCGTCTCGCCGGCGATGCGCGACGTCACGAAGAAGGGGCCGCCGACGTAGCTCGCGTCTTCGCACACGGCGTGCACGTGCGGGGCCGGCATGCCGGCGGCCTCGGCGAAGCGCAGGTGCGCGGCCTCGACCTCGATCGGCATGATCTGAACGGCGGCGTTCGGGATGATGGTGGCGACCAGCGGGATGCGTTCGCCATTTCGGAGCGCATCGAAGAGCACGTTGCGGCGGCGCGCGCCGGCCGAGGCGATCGACAGGTTCTCGACTTCGACTCGGTTACCCCACACCTTGGCGAGGAACGCAGCAAGGCCGTCGCGCGTCTGCTCGAAGGGATTCACTCCAGCTCCGCCGTGAAGTCCCAGGCATCGTGACCGGGCTTCGCGATCGCGAGCTTGCCGCGCACGATCTCGACCAGCGCCGGCCACGCGCGCTGCGCGAGCGCGGCGTCGGCACCCGCGTCGAGCCGCTCGACGAGAGTGCGAGACAGGGCCAGCACATCTCGGCTCCCGGGCGTCTCGCCGAGCACGCTCGCGAGCAGCTCGGCCTCGCGCGCGTCCTGCGCCGCGCCGCGCCGCGCCTCGCGCTCGAGGATGCGACAGAGATTTCCCGCCACACGCACCGCGTGCTGCAGCGGGCCCTGGGTGGCGGCGAGCAGCTCCTGCTCGAGCAGATCGGCGATGGTGTCGAGCAGCTCACTCGCGGTCGGACGGTCCTGCATCGGGCCCGAGCATATCGCGGCGCCCTCTCTGATAGGATGCGGGCCGCATGCTCGTCCGCGCGATCGCAGCGACACTGCTCTGGCTCGCTCTGGCCGCACCCGTGTTCGCTGCGGGCGGACCGAGCGGTCCGCCCTCCGAGCTCGCCGAGCCGCCGGCGGCGGGCGCCCCGGCCGTCGACCTCGTCCCCGTGCCCGAGCCGAACGCCAAGGCGCTCGCCTACTACAAGAGCGGCACCGTGCTCTGGCTGGTGGGAAAGCTGTTCGGGCTGGCGTTCCCCTTCGTTCTGCTCGCGACCGGCTTCTCGGCGCGCATGCGCTCGCGCGCCGAGCGCGTGTCGAGGCACTGGCTCGGGACGGTCGCCGTGTACGTGGTCTTCTACCGCGCGCTCGACTGGCTCGCGGCGCGACCGCTCGGCTTCTACGGCGGCTATCTGCGCCCGCACGCCTACGGCCTGTCGACCCAGACCTTCGCGAAGTGGCTGCGCGACAGCGCGCTCGATCTCGGCGTCTCGACGCTGCTCGGCGTCGTGATGGCGCTCGGACTGTATGCATGGATCCGGAAGGCCCCGAGGCGCTGGTGGCTCGGCGCCACCGCCTGCCTGATCCCGTTTCTGCTGCTGGTGTTCCTGATCGAGCCGCTCTGGATCGCGCCGCTCTACAACGACTTCGGTCCCATGCAGGACCCGGCGCTCGAGGCGCAGATCCTCGGCCTCGCCGAGCGCGCTGGCATCGAGGGCGGTCGCGTCTTCGAGGTGGCGAAGAGCGTGGACACCCGCACGGTGAACGCCTACGTCACCGGCTTCCTGGCGAGCAAGCGCATCGTGCTGTGGGACACGCTGCTCGCACGGCTCGACGAGCCCGAAGTGCTGTTCGTGATGGGCCACGAGATGGGGCACTACGTGCTCGGCCACGTGCTCCAGGGCATCGTGCTCTACTCGCTGCTGGCGGGGCTCGGCTTGTACATGGTTCACCGCCTGGCGCCGCGCGTGATCGCGCGCTGGTGCGGCACGTTCGGCGTAGCCAGGCTCGACGACGTCGCGTCCCTGCCGTTGCTGTTGCTGCTGCTCCAGCTCGGCTCCTTCGCGATCATGCCCGCGGCGCTCGCGTTCTCGCGCCACATGGAGCACGAGGCCGACCGCTTCGGCCTCGAGCTGACGCAGGACAGCCGCGCCGCGGCGCTGGCCTTCGTGAAGCTGCAGCAGAACAACCTTGCGCATCCGCGCCCGGGCCCGCTCTTCGTGTGGTGGCGCGGCTCGCATCCGAGCCTCGGCGACCGCATCGACTTCGCGAACGCCTATCGCCCCTGGGAGAGCGGCGAGGCACTGCGTCACGGCGAGCGATTCCGCGAGCCCGAGTGATGCGGGCGCTGCGTCTGCTGGTGGTGCTCGCGCTGCTCGCGAGCGGCGGCGCGCTGCTGGGCCTCGCTTGGCTGCGCGCGCTGCCCGAGCTGCGGGCCTTCGCGCCGCCGGCGAAGACGGCGTGGAAGCCGGCGCCGGCTGCTGCGAGCTCTGCGCAGACCTCCGCCGTGATCCCCGAGCCCGACACTTTTCACACCATGCACGTCAGCACTGCCAACAGCGACGAGGTGTGGTCGGTGGCCGGGCCGATGTGGGAGTTCGACTGGGTGGCGGAGCCCGAGCTCTACGTGCCCGAGGGCCCGACCTTCGACAACGAGGGGAACCTCTATTTCTCGCCGATCGCGCCGCGCGAGGACGTCTCGCTGGTGTCGCTCGATCGCACGACCGGCAAGCGGCGCTGGAGCATCCCGGGCCGCGGCGCCGGCTGCGGCGCCCCCCTCATTTTGAACGACTCCGATCGCCCCGGTCGCCAGCTGATCTATCACGCCACCTACAGCACCGCGATGGCGCTGCGCCCCGACGGCACCGCGCTGTGGACCGTGCCGACCGGGCTCGGGCCGCCCGAGCGAGCCGAAGGCCAGCGCGATCTCAGCCACGTCTGGGGCATGAGCTACCAGGTGCAGGCGGACGCGCTGCTCGGCGTGACCATGGACGGCTTCGTCTTCGCGCACGACCGCGCGAGCGGCACCCCGCTGCTGCGCGCGCCCTTCCGGCTGCCCGGCGCGCCGGCCGCGGTCACGCGCACCGTGCCGGCCTGGCTCGCGCGGCGCGCGAACGCCGAGACCGACGCCAGCTTCGGCCCGACGCCCGACGGGCTCGGGATCTTCACGACCATCTTGGACGTCGTCTTCGGCAACGGCGTCAACGTCGCGAACTTCTACGCGGTCGATCCGAACAGCGGCCGCATCTTCGTTGCGGCTACCGCCCCGGACGAGCAGGATGGCGCGCGCGACGGCGTCTCGCAGAACGGCGCGATCTACGCGCTCGAGCTGCACGGCGAGCGGGCGGGCGAGATGCAGCTCGATGTCGTGCGCAGCTACGTGTTCGAGGGGCCGACCGGCTCGACGCCCACGCTCAGCGCCGACGGAGGCGCTCTCGTCGTGTCGGACGACAACGGCCACGTGATCGCGCTCGACCGCGACCTCGTCGAGCGCTGGCGCGTGAACGTCGGCTCGCAGGTGGCGGCCTCGATCGCGGTCTCGGCGGACGGCGGCGAGATGTACGTCGTGACCCGCTTCGACGTGATCAAGCTGCGCGAGCGCGGCGACTCGGCCGAGATCGTCTGGCGCGCCCAGCTCGACGCCTACCCGGGCTTCGACAACTTCAACGCGCTCACCCCGACCGTCACCGCGAATGGCGTGGCAATCAGCATCGGTGCCGGCCGCCGCCTCGGCTCGCAGCAGCTGCTCACGAAGTTCGGCGTGGGCCTGCTGGATCGCGAGACCGGCGCGCTGCGCTCCTTCAGCGAGGGCCGCGAGGAGTCGATCGCCGTTACGGCGGTCGGGCCCGACGGCGGCATCTACACCGCAGGCTCGCCGGTGCGGCGGGCGCTAGCGCGCGCGCTGCTCGGTGACGCGCTGCCGCCACTCGTCGGTGGGATCACGCGCTACCGGCCGGTGCGGCTCGATCTGCTGGTTCGTGACGCGGCCTGCGCGGCGGCCGAGCTGCGCGACGCGCCGCGCATGCGGACGCTGCTGCACCAGGCCCGCGGCGCGTTGCCCGAGGCGCTCGTGCGCGGCGAGCTGTCGCCCGATCAGCAGGGCGAGCTGTCGGCAGCCTTCGACGCAGCAGAAGCCGGCATAGCGCAAGGCGATGTTGTGAGCGCGGCGGAGGCACTCGCCGTCGCCTGCGCACGCTTCGAGTAGGGCGCTCTGGGCGTCAGCCCTCGCTTGCCTCGAGTGCCCGGATCAGCTCCGTGGAGCTCGAGACCCACCCGAACAGCATCTGGATCGCGAGCAGCGAGGCGTCGTGATTCGTGCGCGGCAGGTCCGCGCCGATCGGCTCCGCGCTGCAGTCCGCGAGCAGCAGGCACGAGTAGTCCCGGAACATGGCGTCGCGCAGCGTGGATTCGACACAGATGCTGGTTGTGCAGCCGGTCACGATCAGCTGCGTGATCCCGCGGCTGCGCAGGGTCGCGTCCAGCTCCGTTTCATGGAAGCCGCTGAAGCGCGTCTTCCAGATCACGAGGTCGCCGCTCTGCGGCTTCACTTCGTCGAGGATCTCGGTGCTCCAGGTGTCGCGGATCAACACGCGGCTCGCGCGTCCGTCAGGCGCGGTGACCTCGCTTCCCACCGAGAATGCAAGGTGGCGCTCTCGATTCGGCGAGCCCGGCGCACCCAGGTCCGAGAGGTCGGGGCGATAGCCCATCTTCAGGTAGACGATCGGGATGCGCGCCCGGCGCGCCGCCGCGATCACTCGCACCGTCGGCTCGATCGCGGCTCGAATCGGCGCGACGTCGATCCCCGCACGATCGAACATCCCGCCGCGCGAGGCGAAGTCGTTCTGCATGTCGATGACCAGGACAGCCGTGTGCGCAGTTTCGAGGGCGAGCGGCGCCGGCGCCGCCGGGACGTCGATCCTCACCGCAGTGCCTCGATCTCCGCGTCCGTGAAGCCCGCTTCGCGCAGCACCTCGGCGGTGTGCTCGCCGAGCAGCGGCGGCGGGCGCGGCGGCCCTGCCGGCGTTCCGCTGAAGCGCGGTGCGCTGCGCAGCACGGGCACGGGGCCGGTCTCGGGGCGCTCCAGCTGGATCACGGTCTGGTTCGCACGCACCTGCGCGTCGTCCAGGAATTCCTCGATGCCGTTCACGGCGGCGAGCGGTGCGCCGAAGCGGCGCGCGCGCTCCACCAGCTCGCCCGTCTTCCAACGCCGCAGCTCCGTCTCGAGCATCTCGAACAGCACGGGTGCGTTCGAGAGCCGGCCCATCAGCGTGGCGTAGCGCGCGTCACCGACCAGGTCGTCGCGGCCGATGGTGCGGCACACGGCCTCGAACTGGCGGTCCTCGATCACCACCACCACCACGTGGCCGTCCGCCGTCTCCCATGCGCGGTACAAGCTCTGGCTGACGGCGGCGGTGGTGGGCGCCTCGCCGAAGGCGCGCGCGCCGAGCACGTCGGGCAGCACGAAGCTCGCGAAGGCGTCGAGCATCGGCACTTCGACGTGCTGGCCGCGTCCGTCCTTTTGGCGCGCGAGCAGCGCCGCCAACGTGGCCCAGGCGGCGGTAAGTGCGCTGGTCTTGTCGGCCACCAGATTCGAGATGAGCTTCGGCGCGGCGTCGTTGCCGAGCAGCTTGGCGAAGCCGCCGCGCGCCTGGATCACCATGTCGTAGGCGGGCTGGTCGGCGTCGGGGCCGCTCGGGCCGAAGCCGTTGATCGAGACGTAGACGAGCCTCGGGTTCGCGCGCGCGAGCGCCTCGTAGCCGAGACCGAGGCGCCCCATCACGGCGGGGCGGAAGTTCTCGACCAGCACGTCGGCGCTCTCTGCGAGCCGCCGCACGGCCGCCTGCGCGGCCTCCTGCTTGAGATCGAGCACGACGCTGCGCTTGTTGCGATTGAACTGCGCGAAGAAGCCGGTCATGTCGGCCCTGCGCGCGCCGCCGAGGTAGCGGGCGGTGTCTCCAACCCGGGACTCGACCTTCACGACGTCGGCCCCGAGGTCGCCGAGGATCTGCGTGCAGAGCGGGCCCGAGACGATGGTGGAGAGGTCGAGCACCTTGGTGCCGGCGAGCGGGCCGCTCATCCTCGTTCCTCCACTCGCCTGAGGCTCTAGCTGCCCTTGCGTGGGCTCACCACGTAGTTGCCGCGTCGCTCGTCGTAATCGAGCTCGATCAGCTTCTGGTCGCGGGCGTCTTCGAGCATGTCGTCGAAGGACGGGTAGCCGTAGTAGTCCTCGTTGAAGCCCGGGTACACGCGCCGGATGGTCTGCTTCACCATCGAGCCCCACACGGTGTCGTAGTCGCGGGCCAGCGAGGTCACGATCTCGACCAGGCGCTCGAGCGCCTCCTCCTTCTTGGTCGGCTTCGCGCCCGCCGTGGCGGCCTTCTTCTTGACCGATGTCGGCTTCTGGGCTGCACGCGCCAGGTCGTCGTAGTAGATGAACTCGTCGCAGCTCGCGATCAACAGATCCGAGGTCGAGTTCTTGACGCCGCAGCCGATCACGCGCTTGTTGTTTTCCTTGAGTTTGGAGACCAGCGGCGAGAAGTCGCTGTCACCCGACAACAGCGCGAAGGCGTCGATGTGCTCCTTCGAGTAACAGAGGTCGAGCGCCTCCACGACCATGTGGATGTCGGCGCTGTTCTTGCCGCTGTGTCGCCCGCGCGGCATCTCCATCATCGAGATGCCCAGCGCATGTAGCTCGCGCACGGCACTGGCATAGGCGTTCCAGTCGCCGTAGGCCCGCTTGTAGACGATGCGGCCCTTCTCGAGCAGGCGCTTCAGCACCAGGTCGAGCTTCAGCTCGGTCTTCATGTCGCGCACGCCGATCGCGAGGTTCTCGTAGTCCACGAACACGGCGATCAGCAGCTCGTCGGCCATCGACCCTCCAACACTCCCGGTCCCTCACCAGGCCGGAGTGGCCCCGCATGGTTACTCGTCGATCATCCGGGGCGCCAGCAGGGCCGGCTGACCGCGCAGCCGCTGGAAGGCCCGGGCGGCGAGCCCGCCGGCGTCGGCGACCAGCACGTAGGCCACCGGCACCACCACCATGGTGAGCAGGGTCGAGGAGACCAGGCCGCCGATCACGAGTATGCCCATCGGTTGGCGGAACTCGGCGCCGTCGCTGTGCGCCAGCGCCACCGGGATCATGCCGGCGATGGTGGCGACCGTCGTCATCAGGACGGGGCGCAGCCGCACCGGGCTGGCCTCGAGGATCGCGTCTCGCGCGGAGAGCCCGGCCTGTTCTCGGCGCTGGTTGGCGTAGTCCACCAGCAGGATGCCGTTCTTCATGGCGAGGCCCATCAGCGCGACCAGACCGATCTGAGCGAAGATGCTGAGCTCGAGCCCGGAGAAGCGGAGCGCGGCGAAGGCGCCCGCGAAGGAGAGCGGCGCGGTCAGCATGATCACCGCCGGCTGCACGAAGCTGTTGAACTGACTCGCCAGGATCATGTAGAGCGCGGCGAGCGCCATCGCGAAGGCGAACTTCACCGAGTTGGCGGAGTCCTTCATGCGCTCGGTCTGGCCGGCGTGCTTGCCGCGGTAGCCGGCCGGCAGCCCCACTTCGGTCACGATCTGGTCGAGCCGGTCGGCCGCCGCGCCGAGCGCCACGCCTTCGGGGTTGTTGGCATACAGGGTGATGCGACGAGAGCGCATATCGCGCTCGATCTGCGCGGGGCCGCTCGCCACGGCGAGCCGCGCCAGACTGGCGAGGTCCACCAGCGCGCCACCGGCGGCGCGCA
>Ga0247727_10006316_pt1 | contig 23391 bp, 30 predicted proteins | sample WisWelCaveWW1625_FD_202498 | JGI IMG/M metagenome (GOLD analysis project Ga0247727, IMG submission 202498) | Biofilm microbial communities from Wishing Well Cave, Virginia, United States - WW16-25 | ecosystem: Environmental > Aquatic > Deep subsurface > Groundwater > Cave microbial mat | place...
GCGTTTTCTGCGAGTGTTCTGGGAATAATTTCCAAAGCGTCTGCGAATGCGAGTACTGCGAGTTGCTCTCTTCCTGATAGTCCGTCAGCGTACTTGCGGAGTCCTTTTGAAACTTCTATTTCTGGCGCTCCTGCTCCTGCTACTACTTTTCCGTTTTTCAAAGCTGCTGCAACGTCGCCTATTGCGTCTGTCATTGCTCTTTTTGCTTCGTCTACTACGTGTTCTGTTCCGCCTCTGACGAGGATTGTGACTGCTTTTGGATTCTTGCAGCCCGTTATGAATGTCATTTCATCGCTTCCGATTTTCTTTTCTTCGACCATTCCTGCACTGCCAAGGTCTTTTGAGTTTAAGTCTCGCAATGATGTCACTATTCTTGCTCCTGTTGCTCTTGCTAGTGCTTCCATGTCTGATTTCTTCACTCTTCTAGCAGCGTAAATGTTCTTTTTTGCAAGGAAGTGTTGTGCCATGTCGTCTATTCCTTTTTGGCAGAATACTATGTTTGCTCCTGAAGCGACAATTTTGTCTACCATGTCTGAGAGCATTTTTTCTTCTTGCTGTAGAAACTCCTGCATTTGCAGTGGGTTTGTAATTTCAATCTTGGCGTCTATTTCTGTGTCTTTGATTTCGATTGCTGAGTCTATGAGCGCAATTTTTGGGTTTTTTACCATCTTTGGCATTCCTGGGTGTACTGCTTCTTTTTCCAGGACTATTCCTTGAATAAGCTCAGTGTCTTCAACTGCGCTGCCGGTTCGTTTTTCAAGCTTGATGTTTTCCTTGTCGAAATGGTTGTGTCCGTCGTGATAATCCATTACCATTCTGACAGCTGAGACAGCAATAGTTGATAGTTTGTCTTTCGCGCTTTCTGCTCCTTTGCCTGTTAGTGCTGTTTGCGCGATTTTTTGAAGAATTGCTACATTGTCTGATTTGACGTCTTCTGCTATTTCATTGAGTATTTCTTGTGCTTTTTCTTCTGCCATTCTGTACCCTTTTGCAATGACTGTTGGGTGCACGTTTTGGTCAAGAAGTTCTTCTGCTTGTTTTAACAATTCTCCAGCAATGATGACAGCCGTTGTTGTTCCGTCTCCCACTTCATTCTCCTGTGTTTCTGCCACTTCTACTATCATTTTGGCTGCAGGGTGCTCGACGTTCATTTGTTTGAGTATTTCTACGCCGTCGTTTGTGATTGTGATGTCGCCCATCGCGTCTACTATCATCTTGTCCATTCCTTTTGGTCCAAGTGTTGTTCTGACCGTCTCAGCTACAAGCTTTGCTGCCATTATGTTGTTTCTTTGCGCAGTCTTGCCTGTAGTTCGTTGAGTGCCTTCCGGCAGGATGAATATAGGTTGTATTTCCCGATTTGCCATTTTTCCCCCAAATACTTTATTGACGATAAATAAAGAAAAGCGGTTATTTAAATAACTTCCGCAGATTTGGCTTGCGGGGCTGTTTGTTGTTCCGGGGCGACAAACCCGTCAAGTTTGACAAATTTAATCATTAGCTTGGCTGTGTATAGGAGCGGTCCGCTTTGGCCGTTGGCTGCCTTGGTCGCGGTTATTTCAGCGCAATATTTCTCTTTGCTGGCATCTCCGATAGGTTGGACTGCTGCCTGAAATCTTATTGCGTCTCCTTCTCTCAGATTATAGAAATCTGAACTGAAGTTGAAGGTGTGTCCAAAGTACGTGGGCGCTTTGCGATCTCGCATCTTGGCCAATATGACGTCTTTTCCGCCTTGGAATAATGCACAGCTTACCAGACTCATGGCAAGGAAGGAATAGCTTGGCTCGGTTGAGCCGGTGCCGAATGCTACTTGCTCTGCTGAATCTCTTTTGAGAGGATAGTCATCTCCTATAGAGTTTGCTTCTTGAGGAGCCACGGGCAGTGTATAATGGAATGTTGCAGTCATTGCTTTCTCGCCTCCAACATGGACGTCAATTGTTGGCACAATTTTGTGTGGTTCAACTGTGCCCGGTGTCAATTTGAAAGTAATATCAGAATCTACTGGCACGGGTCGGTAAAATTTTGACTGTACTCGTTCGCACACTAGTCCTTTTCCTTGTTCCTGAGCATAGTCATTTGCGTGCTGCATTGCCATTTGTTCAAGTTGTATGCCAATAGCGAACTTCTTGTGCAGCTCATCGTTAGGATCTTTGCTTCCTCTTAGAAAGGAAAGGGTTTGTTTACTGGTTACTGGCCGTGTCCATTCTGAATGATAGTCCATGTCTTCACTCCCTTCCTCTATTAGGTTTGGCATCTATTTATAAAAGTAACGCTTAAAAACAATGGGTGTTTGACACGTTTTATGATTGTTACTATTACTGGAACTGCAGGTAGCGGTAAGTCAACTGTGGCTAAGGCTGTTGCTAAAGAGTTTAGTTTGAAGCATTTTTCTGCTGGTGATTTTATGCGTGATATGGCTGAATCAAGAGGTATTTCTTTGTTGGAATTGGGCAGGCTTGCTGAAAAAAACCCTTCAATCGATAAAGAGATTGATGAGCGCACTAAGCATTTGGCATTGAAGGACAACTTTGTTATTGATTCCCGGCTGGCCTTTCATTTTATTCCTAAGTCAATCAAGATTTTCTTAAAAGTCGACCCGAAAATAGCAGCAAAGCGTATTTGGGGTGATATTGTCAAGCAGAAGCGTCATGCTGAAGGGTCTTTTAAGTCTGAAAAAGAAGTTCTTGATGGCATTAACAAGCGTTTGCAGAATGAGATTGAAAGGTATAGGAAATATTACAAAATTAATTATCTTGATGAGAAGAACTATGACTTTGTTCTTGATAACACTAAATTGAACATAGAGCAGACTGTTCAGAAGGTTTTGGAGTTCGTTAGGAAAAAGTAAACACGCCCCATATCTATCTTGGAATGTCAGGTGTTGGGTTGCGTTTTGCAGGCCCCGTATAGTCCCAGGTTAATTTTGGAATCTTTCTCTTGCACGCTTCGAATTGCTTGTTGCAATTCTGTATGTCATTGGCTGTTGGCGCGGTTTGAAGGCACTTGTCATATGATAGTTGGCAGGCTTCCATTGTTGTTGCTGCTTTTCCAATACTTTTTTGCGAAAACAGTAAAAATCCTGCAACCACAACCACTAATAGAACTATAATCAGTACTGCTCCTAACTGACCTCTTTTCATATCTTCTTCATATTTGGCGTATATATAAAAACCTTTCTCCAGAGGAAGTTTTTTATACCCTTCGTCTGCCACTTTCTGCTATGCCTATAAAGAAACACGATTTTGTGGAACTTGAATACACAGGGCGATTGAAGGATGGTAGCGAAGTTTTTGATACTACTGATGCTAAGACTGCCAAGGAAGCCCAGATTTTTTCTGACAAGACTGAGTATTCTCCTATTGTAATCTGCATTGGCGAGCACCAAATCCTGAAGGGTATTGATGAGTTTTTGGTTGGCAAGGATGCTGGCAAGTTCACGCTTGAATTGTCTGCTGACAGGGCTTTTGGCAAGAAGAAGTCCGAGCTTGTGAAGATGATTCCTACAAGCAAATTTGCAGAGCAGGGCATCAAGCCTGTTCCGGGTTTGAGGTTGAACATTGATAATTATGTTGGCATGGTTAAGACTGTTAGTGGTGGAAGAACTGTTGTTGATTTCAACCATCCTTTGGCCGGTCGCGATGTTGTTTATGATTTGAAAGTTAATAAGATCGTTACTGATAAGAAAGTGCAGGTTGAGTCTTTGTTGAGGGTTTTGCTCGGCGTTAAAGTTCCTGTTGATGTGAAAGAAAAGAAAGCAATCATTACTTTCCCTGCTGAACTGCCTGACCAGTTGAAGACTGAGTTGAGCAAGAAGTTGACAGAACTTACCAGTCTTGAGATTGCTTACGAAGTTAAGAAAAAAGATTCGAAGTAAATCTATATTCTTGTTTGACGTAATGCTTAAATAGTTCTTCAGATTGCAATTTTATAGTCTAAAAACGGGGGACAAATGGATTTCATACGACCGCCATCGCAGCCAGTTTCTAATGATCCTAAGCTAGCTCAAAGGCCGTCTGGTGCTCATCCTTTGGACACAGAACTTCAGGAGCTTCTTGCTAAACAGCGCGCGAGCATTAAGGTTGTTGGTTGTGGCGGTGGTGGTAATAACACGATTAACAGGATTGCTGAGGTCGGAGTTCAGGGAAGCGAGACTATTGCTGTTAACACTGACGCCCAGGACTTATTGTACACGACTGCTGACAAAAAAATTCTGATTGGAAGAGAAGTAACCAAAGGTCTTGGTGCTGGTTCTGACCCGAGAGTTGGCGAGGAAGCCGCAAGAGAGAGCGAGCATGATTTGAAGAATGCTTTCCAGGATGCTGATATGGTTTTCATTACTTGCGGTCTTGGCGGTGGTACTGGTACTGGAAGTGCTCCTGTTGTTGCTGAAATCGCTAAGAAGATGGGTGCTTTGACTGTCGCAATTGTTACAATGCCTTTCACGATGGAAGGAAATAGAAGATACGAGAATGCAGTTGTTGGTCTTGAGAAATTACAGCAGTTTGTTGATACGTTAATTGTGATTCCTAACGATAAATTGTTGGAGCTTGCTCCTGATTTGCCTTTGCATACGGCTTTCAAGGTTGCTGATGAGATTTTGACAAACGCCGTCAAGGGCATTGCAGAACTTGTTACTAAAGCAGGTCTTGTTAACTTGGACTTTGCTGATATTCGTGCTGTTATGAGCAACGGCGGTGTTGCCCTGATCGGCGTTGGAGAAAGTGATTCTGAAAACAGGGCCACTGAAGCTGTTGAGAAAGCAATCAATAATCCGTTGTTGGATGTTGATATTACTGGTGCGACAGGCGCATTAATTAACGTTGCTGGCAGTAAAGATCTTACATTGAACGAGGCTAGAAGGGTTGTTGAAACTATTTCTGAAAGGTTGTCCGAGGACGCGAAAATCATTTGGGGAGCGCAAATATATGAGGACCTTGGTCCGGTTTTGAGAGTTATGCTTATCGTGACTGGGGTTAAATCTCCTCAGATTTTCGGCAAGACTAAGAAGCTCTCAGAAGCAACGAGAGAGGAACTGCAGTCTGAGCTCGGCATTGAATTCGTTGACTGATTCTAGTAAAATTAATAAAGCGGACACTGAAAAACATCGTTATGCAGGACGAAAATAAGGTTGATGAGGAATTGCAGGAAGAAGTTGAAGAGATAGAAGAAGCTTCTGTGGAGCAGCCTTTGCATGACGTTCAGGAATCTGTTGCAGAGGCAGTGCAGTCCGAGCCGAAGCAGGAAATCCCCAAGAAGCTTGAACAGGAAGTCAAGCAGGTTGGCGCTCCGGTTTCTGGAAAGATGGAAAAGCTGAAGGCGTTCATCATGGAATGCAAGCGAGTTCTAAGGGTTACTAAGAAGCCTGACAAGCAGGAGTTTACCACTATTGTCAAGATTTCTGCTATTGGAATGGCAATTATCGGAGTTATTGGTTTCCTTGTTCATTTCGTGAAGGAATTGTTGTTCTGATATTGTAATAACTATTCAGATAAACCATTAGAAAAGATGAGAATACTTGGCCGCATGATAAGGTCGATGGCTAAGCATTTACGACACTATTTATGTATGCATCGCCTTCCAGCGTGCATGAAACAGATGTTGGTGATTGTGGCGCTGGTCGTTCTCTTGGCAGCATGCACTCCACAGAAGCTGGCACACCCGATTGCGGTGTCCGCCGGTGAGCGCGAACCGGGCGAGGTCGTGTTTGCTGCGCGTGGGGCCATCACGAACGTGACTCCTGAAACCATCAAACACTGTATCAACGAAGCGCCTGCTGGCTGCCTTCAATATAGCAAGACAACCGTGGTCACGATTAAGCTCGATGCGAGCGAGTATGTCTTTGCTCAGTGCGGGTATCGCGTGGACGCCGTGCCATTGACGTTCCAGATCGCGCTAACGCCAGAAATCAAGGACTTCCCCCGGCAGGTAAAGCCGGGTGATATCGTAGACATTGTCAGCTCGACGCGGTTCTTTAATGACGCAGATCCCACATTCTCGCTGAAATGCGCCACCAATGGATGCCTTCTTGACCTGAAGAAGACATACTGGTTGGAAGTCATCCAACCTGCGGAAGGCTCGTTACAAGAGCGCTGCAAGGACATAAAATTCTGGAATCCACAAGGAATAGTATCCTAAAGGAAAGACATGCGTACAGAAGAATTCCTCAATTGATGAAGAGCGTTCAACAACCTCTGTCATTTCTTACTATTCAAAAAATGCTCTTTAATTTGTGATTCTTACAGTTAATGCCGTAATTTTTACAATTTTTTGATCGATAGAAATGTTAAGAGCAGGGTGTAAGAAAAAAAAGCCGGCAATAAGCCAGCAACGCCGGCGATGGCCAATCTGGTTGGCCGGCGGTCCGAAACACCGCTGTCAGAAATGACTTCGGGGTTCAAATACCTTTCGGTATGGACCGTGGGGTTGAATCTCCCCGCGCCGGCGCATTTCTCAAACAGCAATCTTTATAAACTACCGTCTAATTCCACAGTGTATTATTCTCGGAGATTTGAAAAAAATGGAAGACGAGCAGGGGTCAGAACAAAAGGCATCGGAAGTGCCTGTCATTGCTGGAAGCAAGGCTGAAGTAGCGCCGGTTGTTGAGGAAGTTAAGGTTGAAGTTAAGGAAGCTCCTAAGAAGGAAGAGCTTGGCACTCACATTTTCGCGTTGAGAACTACTGCTAACCGTGAAGACCAGGTTTTGGATTTCATGGTGAGCAACATCAAGAAAAAGAAGCTGCCCGTATTCTCTGTTATTAGACCGCACGGCATGCGTGGTTATATTTTCGTGGAGGCTGCTGACAGGCAGTCTGCTGAGCAGGCCGCGTTTAACGTTCCTTACGCAAGAGGTATCTTGCCAAAAGAAATTCAGTATTCTGAGATTGAGCACATGCTTGAGCAGGTCAAACGTGAAGTGGACATCAGGAAGAGCGATATTGTCGAGATTATAACCGGTCCGTTCAAGCGCGAGCAGGCCAAGGTTTCAAGGATTGACAAGTCCAAGGAGGAAGTTGTTGTTGAGCTTCTTGGCGCTGCTGTTCCGATTCCGATTACTGTTAAGATGGATGCTGTTAAGGTTATCCGCAGGGAGTCTGAAGCTCCTCCTGCTGAAGATAGGGCTTCCGACGAGCTTTAAGTAGAAAGCTTTTTAAATACCATATTGGGGGACAATATTTATGGCTAAGCAGACTGTAGACGCAATGATTGAAGGCGGCAAAGCAACAGCCGCGCCTCCGTTAGGTCCAGCTCTGGGTCCTTTGGGCGTTAACATTGGCCAGGTTATTTCTGAGATTAACAAGAAGACTGCTGATTTCAAGGGCGTTCAAGTGCCTGTTAAGATTGTTGTTGATGAAGCGAAAAACGTCACTATTACTGTTGGCACTCCTCCTGCCAGTGCTTTGATAAAGCAGGAAGCTCATATTGAGAAGGGCTCTGGAAACCCTGAGACTGATCTTGTTGCTGATTTGAAAATTGAGCAGGTCATTAAAATAGCTAAGATGAAGCGTGATGGATTGTCGGGCAAGGACATGACTGCGATGGTTAAGGAAATTGCGGGTACTTGCAACAGCATGGGTGTTATGATTGAGGGCAAGCGTGCTGTCGATACTATTGTTGACGTTAACAGCGGAATGTTTACTGTTGAGATTAAGGCTGAGAAGACTGAGCTTTCTGCTGAAGAGTTGAAGGAAATGGAGACAAAGAAGATGCAGCTTCTTGCTGATATTGAGAAGCGTAAGGCTGGCCTTATGGCGACTGCCAAGCAGATTATTGAGAGCATGGCTGGCCAGCCGAGAGGATCGATTAAGGCAAAGCTTGTTGAAGCTAAGATTCCTGCTGTTATTATTGAGGAATTGTTGCCGGTTGAAGCTCCTGCAGCGCCTGGCGCTGCTCCTGCTGCCGGCGCGAAGCCTGCAGTTGGCGCGAAACCCGCTGAATCTAAGAAATAATTTTTTTCTAATTAGTAACCTTTTAATATACTAATTATGTAGTCTACTCAATGGCAATTCAAAGAGGTGTTGGAAGCATTATTGCTTCTGTTGTCGGCATTGTTATTATCGTGCTCGCTGTTGTTGCTATTGTTAATATTATGAGTGGCTCTCCTCCTGCTAAAGATTTGATTTACAAGAGTATTGACTTGCGTTCTGCTTCTGACCCTGTTGATAAGGCTGATTTGATTTCTACCGTTGATGATTTGGTCGCTCAGGCCGAGAGTGATGAGATTAAGGACCAGTGGGACAGGATGATGCAGTGTTTGTCTACAAGCTGTCCTGATGAGGCCTATTTGGACATGATTCTTGTTACCGTGGCAACTTTTGAAGAGGGCATTTCTGAGAGCGCTTTGTTGATTAACATTATTGCCACAAGCAAGTATTGGGGGGACGCAGAGCACTTGTTGGATTTTTCAAAGGCGATGAGCATGGCTAATGAACAGCTTCAGATTATTGAGAACAGGAAGGCTGAGAAGCTTTGGGAGGATATTGTTGAGTGTAACAATGCCTGCCCTGAGAAGAATGACTTGTATTTTGAGCTGATAAAGGCAATTGTACAATGACGTGGAAAAAAGCAGTATTGTTGTTAACGGTTGTTATCGCGGTAATTCTTAGTATTGTTTCTGTTCGTCCTTCTAATCTTGCTGAATTGCGCGAGAGTGTTGACTTGCAGTTTGCTTCGTCTGCAAAGCTTCAGTTCGAGCGTTCTTTTCCTTTGAGGGGTTTGGCTTTGTCCGGCTCTTGGGAGGGTCCTGGCAGCGCGCAGGTCTGGCTTGTTGGCGAGGAAAAGAAGTATCTTGTTTTGGATACGAGAAGTATTCCTGAAGTTTTGGAGTTTTCTTCTTTCGGGACTCGTTTTGAGTCTTCGTGTTATGAGAGCTGTGAAATTCCTCCTTTGAACTCTGAGTTTTTGGTAGTGGTTCTTTCCGGTCCTGGTGTGCTGGCTATTGATGCATTGCACTTGGCTGTTCCTTTGGACCCCACAGGTCTTGCTTCCTGCCCGCAGTGCAAGAAGATTCAGCAGTCAGAAGTTCCTGATCATTCTCTTTTGACTCTTGTGTTGATGCTCGTGATTGCTGTTATTGGCGCTCATTCTTTGGGTCATTATTGCAAGAATCCTGCGACGAAGAAAATTTTGATTATGATATTTTTGGGCGCGTTTATTGCTCTTGGCGGTGTTTTTGGCACTGCTGTTGCAACTCCTACCGGCGCTGTAGCTGTTGCTGCTAAGCAGGCTGCGAGTGTTGTTGCTGCGTTGGCGGTTATTATTTTGTTCATGATTACGGCTGCTGAAGCAATACGCCATAAGCCTGCCGACCCTCCTAAGCAGGATGTGTGGAAGGAATTGGAGGAAGTTGAGGAGAAATGGGAAAAATAGAACATCATAAGACTGGGCATCATGCAGAGCAGCACAAGGCTGAACATCACACTCATCATGCTGAGCATCACGAGCATAAGAAGGAAGAGCCTTCGAAGTTTTCTTTGTTCAGGCATAAGGTTGCTGGCTTGTTTAAGGATATTGTTGAGGCTCCTCCTGAGCCTGTGAAAGTTCCTGAACCTGAAGTTGTTGATGCTGAAATCAGGGTTACTGCCGAGGAAAGTCATCTTCCTGAAAGGGAGCGCAAGATTAGGATTACTGCGGAGACTGAGGCAAAAGTTGAATTGCCTGCTGAAGAGGAAGAGGTTGATGAAGAGGAATTGCAGAATCAGGAGCGAGAGGAGATGCGTGAGAAGATTCACGAGCATATTGTTAAGAATTTGAACGATGCTGTTTCCCATTGGAAGGAAACGGGCGAGTTAGGTGTTCATTTGGAGCCTCCTGTTCCTTTGCATGAAAAGATTGGCGAGAAAGTCAAGCTTGCGTGGAGTAAGATGAAGCCTGCGAGTGCTGCTATTTCTCTTAAGTTGAAGAACCAAATGGAGGAAGTTGTTGAAAAGGTTGCTTCGCGCATTAAGAGGGCTGAAGCAAAGGGCGAGAAGGTTGATGCCGTTGTTGTTATTGATGATGAGTGGAAGAATGTTCTGAAGAAGATCGAGTCAGTTAGCGCTCCTTCTGAGCGTGATGAAATCGAAAAGATTTATAAACAGCTTGCTGGGAAGTGATTGTTATGGAGTCCCATCGCTTGGTGCTGGGCGTGATTGTTTTTGGCATTATTTTTGCCACTTTGGTTTTCAGCAGGCCTAGCATTACTGGTTTTGTACCCACAGAGACTTTTTCACAGCAGCTGGATATTGATGTGTTTGAGAGCCAGCGCTTTGTGCTTTCGTCTGATTCTGGTGCTTTGAAGTTGTCTGCTTTGTCAGTATCAGGCGATGTTTCCGGCTCCGGCCTTGTTAATGTGTATCTTTCTGATGGAACTGCCAAATGGCTTGTTTTTTCTAATAAAAAAAGGCAGGGTTCTTCTATGGAGCACATTACCGGCTTCGCAATTTCAGAGCTGGACATTGCTCCTGGTGAGAAGCTTGACCGGATTGAGAGTCTGCCTGACGGTTATTCTGCGCAGTCTGGAAGTTTTAGTAATGAGTGCTGGGATACTTGTGTTCTTGACGAGGGCATGTTTGACAAGAAGGAATTGTACTTGGACATCATTATTGAGCCCGGCACTAGCCTGCATGTTTCTGAGATCAGATTTTCGACGATGAGCGAATAAATTTAAAAAGCCGATATAGCGTTTTCTGTTTATGGAAGGGTTTTTCGAGGAAGTGGAAAGTGCTGTTAGGCAGGGCTTGCCTAAGGAGGCTTTGTTTAAGCTGAAAGCAAAATTGTCAAAGAAATACGGCTTGGCTAAGATTCCTTCTGATGTTGAGGTTTTTTTGAAAACTGGTGTTAAGGTTATCACTAAGCCCATGCGTACTTTGTCTGGTGTTGCTCCTCTTGCTTTGATGACTGCTCCTTTTGCTTGCCCGCATGGCAAGTGCGTTTATTGTCCTGGCGGGCCTGGAAGTGCTTTTGGTGATGTTCCGCAGAGTTATACTGGGAAAGAACCGAGCACAATGAGGGGTATTAGAAATTTCTATGACCCGTATCTGATCGTGTTTAATCGTCTTGAGCAGTTTATTGCCACTGGGCATTTGCCTGAGAAAACAGAGGTTATCGTGCAGGGCGGTACTTTTCCTGCTTTGCCGTGGGAGTATCAGGAGAATTTCATCACTTTTGCTTTGAAGGCGATGAATGATTTTGGCGACAAGTTTTACAAGGATGGTGTTGACTTGGATGCGTTCTTGTCTTTTTTCGAGCTTCCTGGAGAGATTGGCAGCAGGGAGAGGACTAAACACATTCATGAAAAAGAATTGCGATTGAAGGGCGCCAGTTCTTTGGAAGCTGAACAATTGCGGAATGAGAAGTCTAAAATTCGTTGTGTTGCTTTGTGTGTTGAGACAAAGCCTGATTGGTGTTTTGAGAATCACATTGACGGAATGCTTAAGCTCGGGACGACTCGTGTCGAGATGGGCGTGCAGTGTTTGCGTGATGATGTTATGAAGTTGACTCATCGCGGTCATACTTTGGCTGATGCTGTGAAAGCTACTAAGTTGATGCGTAACAGTCTTCTGAAAGTTGGCTATCATATGATGCCTGGCTTGCCAAGTATGACTAAGGAGATGGACTTGGAGGATTACAAGGAATTGTTCACAAACCCAGACTACATGCCTGACGCGATTAAGATTTATCCTACAACTGTTATGAAAGGCACTGGGCTTTTTGGCATGTGGAAGGCCGGAAAATATGTTCCGTTGTCTGCAGAGAACGCCGCAGACATTATTGTTGAAGCTAAGAAATATGTTCCTAAGTGGTGCAGGATTATGCGTGTTCAGCGTGATATTCCCAGTACTGTTATTGATGCTGGTCCTAATTTGACTAACATGCGCCAGCTTGTCGAGCAGAAGTTGAAGGAGAGGGGTTTGAAGTGTCGTTGCATTAGGTGCAGGGAGCCTCGTGATAAGGATGTCGACTGGTCTTCTGTTAAGTTGTTGCGCGAGGACTATGAAGCTAATGGCGGAAGAGAAATTTTCTTGTCTTTTGAAGATGTTAAGAACGATTTGTTGCTGGGTTTTTGCAGGCTGAGGATTGTTCCCGAGAGTCATCGTTCTGAAATTCCTAAGAACAGTGCTGGTATCAGAGAGCTTCACGTTTATGGCCAGACTGTGCCTCTTGGCGAGTCTGGTGATTTGCAGCATAAGGGTCTTGGAAGAAAATTAATGGTTGAAGCCGAGCGTATTGCGAAAGAGGAGTTTTCTTGTAAGAAGATGCTTGTTATTTCTGGTGTTGGTGCGAGGGAATACTATTATAAATTGGGCTATTCGAAAGATGGTCCATACGTGAGCAAATGGCTGAACTGAAACCTTTTCATGACGCGAACAAGTATGTTTTCAAGGAGAAGTTCATTGAGAGATATAGTAAACTCACTGATTGGAATGTTTTCAAGAAGTATACTTTGTCTTTCTTGAGAAAATCTATTCGTGTTAATACTTTGAAGATTTCTGTTGAGGAGTGTGCTAAGCGGTTGGAGAAGGATTGGAAGTTGGAGCCTGTTTTGTGGTGTAAGGAAGGATTTTTCATAGAGCACAGGGGTGGCAGGTTAGATGTTGGCAATACTATCGAACACGCTTTGGGTTATTATTATGTTCAGGAGGCTGCGAGTATGATTCCTCCTGTTGTTCTTGACCCTCAACCAGGCGACGTTGTTCTTGATATGGCTGCCGCTCCTGGTAGCAAGGCTTCGCAGATTGCTCAGTGCATGAAGAATAAGGGTGTTGTTGTTGCTAATGATGTTAAGGGCGACCGTCTGGCCGCTTTGGGAATTAATATGCAGCGTCTTGGAAGCTACAATAATGTTATTACTTTGATGCAGGGCGAGCGTTTTGCTGATTCTGGCATTTTGTTTGACAAGATTTTGCTTGACGCTCCTTGTTCTGGCACTGGCACTATTAGAAAGTCTCCTAAGACTATTCTTATGTGGAATCCTGATATGGTTAAGCGTCTTTCAAGAGTGCAGAAAAAGCTTATCATGGTTGCTTGGAAGTGTTTGAGGCCTGGAGGAACTTTAGTGTATAGTACTTGTTCTACTGAACCCGAGGAGAATGAGGGAGTAGTAAGTTATTTATTGAACAGCGTTAAAGATGCAAAGATGCTTGAAATTGATTTGCCGATTAAGAAGGGAGCTCCTGTTTTGGAGTTTGATGGTGATAAGTATAACCCTGAAGTTCATAATTGTTTGAGGTTGTGGCCTCAGGATAATGATACTGAGGGTTTTTTCGTTGCCGGTATACGGAAGGAGGAATAATATGAAATATTTTATTGCGTTATTGTTGGTTTTGTTGGTTGCTTGCGCGCCTGCAAAGCCTGTTGAGAAGGAAATTAAGGAAGTCGATGTTGTGGATGATGCGGCTGAGCAGGTTGAGAAAGAGATGGATGAATCGCAAGAGGAAGAGGAAGTTGTCGTGGAGGCTGAAAAGGCTCCTGAGGCTGTTGAAAAGTTGGAATTGGAGGGCAATATGAACACTTTTGTTGAATTGGAAACCACCATGGGTAAGATGAAGATTAAGTTGTATGATGATAAGGCGCCGTTAACAGTAAAGAATTTCCGCGACCTTGTTGAGAAGGGATTTTATGATGGCACTATTTTCCATCGTGTTATCAAGGATTTTATGATTCAGGGCGGTGACCCGACTGGAACTGGCACTGGTGGTCCTGGTTATAAGATTAAGGACGAGTTTGGCGCTGGCTTGAAACATGACAAGAAAGGTATTTTGTCAATGGCTAATGCCGGCCCTAACTCTGGCGGAAGTCAGTTCTTCATTACGCTTATTCCAACGCCTTGGCTCGATGGCAAGCACGCGATTTTTGGAGAATTGACAGAAGGTATGGATGTTTTGGACAAGATCGGCACTACTCCTGTTGGTCCTGGCGACAAACCTAAGACTGAGGTTAAGATAATTAAGGCAAGAGTAGTTTAATCACGTCTACTATCCTGCACGAATAGCCCCATTCGTTGTCGTACCAGCCTGAGACTGAGACGAAGTTTCCTTCGATTACTGCTGTGCTTGGCGCGTCAAAGACGCAGCTGTGTGGGTTGTGTATAATGTCTCTGCTTACAAGAGGTTCTTCTGAGTATTCTAGAACGCCTCTCATGTGATTTTCTGCTACTTGTTTGAATAACCAATTGATTTTTTCCACTTCTGTTGATTTTTCAAGTTCTGCAGAAAACTGCACTATGCTTCCGTCTGGCACTGGGACTCTCCATGCAAACCCGTCTAGTTTTCCTTTGAGTGAGGGCATGACTTCTGCTACTGCTTTTGCCGCTCCTGTTGTTGTTGGTACAATTGATACTGCCGCGCTTCTTGCCCTGCGTAAATCTTTGTGCGGTGCGTCTACTAGTCTTTGGTCTGCTGTGTAAGCGTGTGCTGTTACCATGAATCCTCTTTTTACGCCGAAGTTGTCGTGTAATACTTTTACTATTGGCGCTAGGCAGTTTGTTGTACAGCTTGCGTTGGAAATAATGTGGTGTTTGTCTTTTTTGTATTCGTGTTCGTTGACGCCTTTGACTATTGTTATGTCTGGGTCTTTTGCTGGCGCTGAGATTAAGACTTTTTTGGCTCCTGCTTTGATGTGCTGGCTTGCTCCTGCTTTGTCTGTGAAGAATCCTGTGCTTTCTACTACTATGTCTATCTTTAAGTCTTTCCAGGGTAGTTTTGTTGGGTCTTTTTCTGCGAATACTTTGATTGTTTTGTTGTTGACTATCAGGTTTTTGTCGTCGTATTCTATTGAATATGGTGATTTTCCGTGAACGGAATCGTAGCGCAGTAGGTGTGCGAGTGTTCTTGTGTCTGTCAGGTCGTTTACTGCCACCCATTCTATATCTGGGTCGTGTATTCCTGCTTGGAGGACTTGTCTTCCTATGCGTCCGAAGCCGTTGATGGCTACTCTCACCATTATGCACCTCTTTTGTAAAATAATTGGATACTTAGTTTAAAAATTTAACCTGTCAGCGCGATTATTCTTTCGTGTGCTTTTACTATGTCTTTTTGTGAGACGTATATCAAAAATTCTGGAGGGCAAACTAACAGCTCGTGTATGTTTATGTTTGCTATCGCAAGTTCTGATGTAATGTGCGCCAGCACTCCTTTTGTTTTAACTGCTTTTTCTGCTACTGTTACGCTTATCTCGCTTAAATCATGTTCTACTGCTGAGCCTTTGAATAGTTTTGCTACTGCTTCTGAATGGCTGTTCTCCACGATTATTTTGACCTCGTCTGTTCCTGTTGTCATTCGCATTGTTGGAAGTGTTATTGCGCATAGTTTTGCGAATGCTTGGTTTGGTGCCATGTTTATCGTAATGCATGCCATGTTGTTTTTTGTGCTTACTACCGAGTCTCTGAATATGTGTTGCAGTATTTTTTCTTCTTCTTGGTAGCTGTCTAATGGCAGTCTTCTGATGCTGGATATTACTGCGTCAAGTGACGCGCGTATTTCGTACTTTGTTATCAAATATTTCGCAAGCGCCCTCGTGTTGATTAGTTTTCTTTGTAAGTCTCTCATTACTGCCGGATCTGTTTGCATTGCTTTCCATACTTGTTGGTTTATGCTTTCCATAGTATTTGTCAAGTTTGTCAGATATAAAAATATACCGCATTTGACACATTTTTGTCAAATTGCCGGCATTTTGCGTTTTTTAGTCATAATGTATATAAACGATGCCAGTATACACTTTAGGATACTGTGAGTGAACGATGCCGGAACTGAGTGATGTTGTAGCTGAAGTGAAGACACCTTCTTACGTAGATGTTCTTGCTAAGGATTTGGACGCGCTCATCGAGGTTGGTTATGCTTTGCGTTCTGTTCCTGAGGACGAGCTTGTCAGGTGGCTTGAGGGCAAAGAGTGCTGGGGCGCGCGTGAAAAGCACCCGCTTCCTGATTCTGTTAAATACTTTGGCCAGCCAACAATCGGTCTTACGAAGGAGTATGATGTTGCAGGCCCTTCCGGCACGCATTATCGTTTTGTCGTTACGCCAAAGCTTACAAAAGGTGTTTGCAACAATGAAGTGCGTGTGAAGTTTGTTAGAGAATACCCTGACGGACAGAACGGCGATATTGGAGAGCTTGTGAGTTCTAAAGATCATAATATTCTGTATTTGCTGCCGTTAGTTTCACGCCTTCCTATGAAAGATATTTCTTATAATTCTGTTGTTGACTTTTTAGAAAAACATAATGGTTTCAGGATTGTTAGCAACAGCATGGAATCTGCAGCTTTCCAGGATATGTACAATCATGAGAGAAAAACGGTTTATGACTCTGAGCCTTTGAAGCTTAAAATGCCGGATGGAAAAGTCAAACAGGTTTCGCCTGATCGTGGCACAGAGATTAAGACCGAGACTAAAATGGACGTTCTTGTCATGGTGAATAAGGTTGCGCGTCCGAATTATCGCGGAGTGGAAATCTCTCTGGAAGTCTTTTTGCCCGAGAAGCATATCTGGTAGAAATGCTTAAATAGAGTTGTTCTTCTTTTTTTGTTAAAAGAGGTTGTATGGCTAAAGTTGCTTTTTTCGAGTTGGAAAAGTTTGGTCTTGGGAATAAGAAAGATTACATTAAGCAGTTTCTGAAAGGTCATGATGTTGTTTTTATTGATGATCCTTTGACTGATAAGAATGCTGACAAGGCAGGTGATTGTGATGCTGCTGCATTTTTCATTTATTCTCAGATTAATGATAAGATTTTGAAAAAGCTGTCAAAAGCAAAGCTTGTTTCCACAATGTCTACTGGTTTTGACCATGTTAATCTTGATGAGTGCAGGAAGAGGAATGTTGTTGCGTGTAATGTTCCTGCTTATGGCGACAATACTGTTGCCGAGCACGCTATGGCGCTATTGCTTGCTATTGCCAGGAAACTTCTTCCCAGCATTGAGCGTACAAGAAAGGGCGACTTTAGCTTGGACGGCCTTAGAGGCTTTGATTTGAAGGGCAAAACCATGGGAATTGTTGGAACGGGCAGGATTGGCAGGAATGTGGCTCATTATGCTGAGGGTTTTGGCATGAAAGTTATTGCGTTTGACAAGTTTCCTAATGAGTCATTAGCTAAAGAGTGCGGTTTTACTTACGTTTCTTTGGACCAACTGTTTGCTGAAGCGGATGTTATCAGCATGCACTTGCCCGAAATGCCTGAAACGCATCACATCATTAACGTGAGTAATGTTAGAAAGATTAAGAAAGGCTGTGTTCTTATCAATACTGCTCGCGGTGGTTTGATTGAGACTGAAGCTATTCTTGTTGGCTTGAAAGAGGGCATTTTTTCTGCTTGCGGCTTGGATGTTCTGGAAGAAGAGGTTACAATCAAAGAAGAGGCTGAGTTATTGCACGAGACTTTCCAGAAGGCCACTGATATGAAGGTTTTGCTTGAGGAACACATGCTTTTGACGCATCCTAAAGTGCTCGTTACTCCTCATAATGCGTTTAACAGTGATGAAGCATTGATGAGGATTCTCGATACAACAATCGACAACATTAACGCTTTCTTTTCTGGCGTGCCGAAGAACAAGATCACATAGCAAACTAAGCAAATTAATGCATGATTGTTTGCTATGTTAGCCAAACATAACTAATTTTATCATTCTTATGTTTGGCTTTACTTAGAAGCAATCATTAGAACAATTAACAATACTGTCCAGAATAAGTTTTCAAAAACTTTCTTCCACGTCAAGGGAATTTTTATATTCGCCCCATAGCATCCGCAGTTTTCCATCTTCTTTTTTTGAATTAGCGCATATACGACGAATATGTTTGCAGAAATCATCAGCAATAATCCTGCTGTTGCGCCATAGAATAATTGCTTACCGGATAATATCCACCAGCCTACTATGAACTCGATAAATGGCTGTGCGTATGCTGCCGGTTTGACGAGTTGCCGTGGAAGCAGCCCGTAGGATGCTACTATGACTGAGAATCCCCTCAGGTTTGGGAATTTTAGTGCTGAAGTTATTATGAATAGCAGTCCGAGAATGATTCTTAGTGCTGGTATGAAATATTCGATTGCCATTGTTTTGTTTTATGTTAAACGATATTTAAACATTGTGATAGCAAACTTTTTATACGGATAAAGGCAGAACTAAAGCATGCGTTTATTAAAAGAGGCGAATGTAAAAGGTAAAGTTGTTTTGGTGCGTGTCGATTTTAACGTGCCTTTGAAGGACGGCAAAGTTTCTGATGACAAGCGTATTCGTGCTGCCCTGCCTACTATTGAGTATTTGAGGAAGAATAAGTCTAGAATAATTTTGATGTCTCACTTGGGCAGGCCTGATGGCAGGGTCATGGATGAATTGCGTCTTGTTCCTGTCGCTGTTAGCTTGTCAAAGTTGTTGAAATATCCTGTTCATTACAAGCTTGATTGTATTGGTGAGAGTGTTGAGGATAGTGTTCGTGGTTTGCACGAGGGCGATGTTTTGCTTCTTGAGAACTTGCGTTTTTATCCTGAAGAGGAAGCGAATGACAGGCTGTTTGCGCAAAAGCTTGCCTCTCTTGCTGATGTTTATGTGAATGATGCTTTTGGGGTTTCTCATCGTGCTCATGCGAGCGTTCATGCTGTTACTAAATTTTTGCCTTCGTATGCTGGATTTTTGTTGCAAAAAGAGGTTGGAATGCTTTCCAAGCTTTTGGAAAAGCCTAAGCGTCCGTTTGTTGCTGTGATGGGCGGTGCTAAAGTGAGTGATAAGATTGGCGTTATTGAGAATTTGTTGAAAAAGGTTGACGCTGTTCTTGTTGGCGGTGCTATGATGTTTACTTTTTACAAGGCTCTTGGCTACGAGGTTGGCAAGAGCAGGTTTGAGGCAGACAAGGTTAAGCTGGCGAAATCTTTGTTGAAGAAGGGCAGGAAGAAGATTATTTTGCCGACTGATGTGGTTGTTGCGGCTTCTGCTGAGGCCAAGGATGCGAAAGTGTTTTCCGTTCATAATATTCCAAAAAATGTTATGGGTTTGGATGTTGGTCCTGAAACTCAGGCTGTTTATGATGAAATTATCAGGGAGGCTAGGACTGTTTTTTGGAATGGTCCTATGGGAATGTTTGAGTTGAAGCCTTTTTCTAAAGGGACTTTTGCTGTTGCTAAAGCCATGGCTAAGTGTAAGGGTGTTACTGTTGTTGGTGGCGGTGATAGTGTTGCTGCTATTGAGAAGTTGAAGTTGGAGAAGAAGTTTACTCACGTTAGCACTGGTGGTGGTGCGAGTTTGGAGTTCTTGGAAGGCAAGAAGCTTCCCGGCATTGTTGTTTTAGAGCGTTAGTGTTATTTTGTGTTTTTCAAGTTCTGTTTTAAGTTCTTCTTTTAGTTGTTCGTCTGTTGGGAGCGTTAGTTTTGCTATTGTTTTCTCAAGCTGTTCAATTTCTGCATTTACCGTCTTAATGTCCACAGCGTATTGTTCGTATTCTTTCATTACTGCTCTTTGTGCGACATCGTGATGTATGTCTGTTTCTCGTTTTTTTGCGTTGGCATACCGATGTATCATTCCGCCAAGATTTTCTTTGGTTATTTTCTTTAGTGCTTCCATTGCTTTTTGTGCTCTTTCAGGTTTTAGCTCTAGTTGTCCTTGTTTCATTGCGTCTTCTATGCCTTTTACATGTTTTAGGATTCCCAGCGTATAATCGTGTATTAATGCGTCTATTGGTTTTTCTGCGTATGCTGAAAGTTTTTCATTTTTTGTGTTGTGAGCGTACTTTTTTATGGCGTCTGATAGCGCCAGGAACAATCCTGTTATTTCTTGTTCTGCTTCTTGTCTTTCTTTTGCTGATGTGACGATATCTTCTTTGACTTTTTGGTATTCTGGTTTTGTCGTGAATTCTTCTTTTTCTTTTTTAAGGACGTCTCTTTTGCCAGTTAATTGTCGTAATTGCGCTTGGAATTCGGCTTGTTGCTTTTCCACAGTCTCTTTTTCTGTTCTGGTTTTGTCAATATTCTGTGTTATTTCCGCAATTCTGTTGATTTGTTCTTTTTGCGCCAGTGCTTTTTTTATTTCGTTGGTTTTGGTTTCTATTGTTGCCAGCTCGCTTCTTATTTTTTTGACTTCTTCTCCGAAGAATTCCGATAATATGGCTGCTGGTCTTGCAGTGTTTTGCGCGTATTGATGGAATAGCAGGTCTAGTTGGCTCATGTCTGGCGCGTCTTTTGGGACTAATAGGTTTTCAACAAACTTGTTTGTGAGCTTGAGGAGCTGGTCTCTGTTGCCTTGCATGAAGTGTTTCGCTCTTTCTGGTATGTTGGGATTGCGCAGTTCTGCTCTTTCCAGGGATACGATTGCTTGTTTTATATTGATAAGAAGTTGCGGGTATTCTTCTTTTGCTGCGTTTATGGCGTTTTGTTGCTCTTTGTCAAGTCTTTCTTGTTCTTCTTTTATCCACTGTTTGACTTCTTCTATTGTCTTTTTCTTGTAGAATATCTTCTTTATCCATTGCATACCTTTTTGTTTCAACCAAATGTTTATATAGTTTTATTGACTGCAGTAGCATTGTGAAAGTTTCGGCGCTTAAGTCGGCAAAACAAAGGACTGCAGGGGAGCGCATTGCGGCCTTGTTCGAGCAGGCTTTGGTGCGCCCTGAGTATGCGAAACGTTATGTTTCACTTGCCAGAAAGATGTCATCAAGGTTTAAGGTCAGTATTCCGCAGAAGTGGCGCACGCGTTTTTGCAAGAAGTGCAGTGCGTTTTTGGTGCCGGGAAGGAACAGTAAGATTAGGGTGCGTTCAGGAAAGATGGTGATTAGTTGTTTGGAATGTGCTGGCGTTCGCCGGATTCCGGTAAAGAGGTGACTGTATGAAGGAAGTTTGGTATTTTGTGCTGATTGTTTTGATGCTTAGTTTTTTGGCTAGTTTTTCTTCCATGAGCACTCCTACTGGTGCTTTTGTTGCCAACCTTCCTCCTCAATGGGATTATCCTACTTCTGAATTTACAGTTGAGGGTGAGCGTTTGACTGTTAATTTGGAGGACGCTTTTTTTGACCCTGATGACGACCCTCTTTCGTTTAGTGTTTCTCCTAGCGAGGGTTTGAGCGCTGGTGTTTATGGTGATGTGTTGATTGTTATGGCAGATGGCGATGGTTCTGTTGTTGTCGCTGCCAGTGATGGTCAGAGCGTGGTTTCTAAGACTTTGAAGATTTATAGAAAAAATTAGTATTTTGTTAGTTTAATGTGTTCTTTCTGCAATAATAGCATGTAGAGGAACGTGCAGATTATTATTAGTTCGAAGAATCCGTTGATGTGTTTTGGTATGTTGATTATGTCTGCGCCTCTTAGTACTGTTAGGACTTCTTCAAGGATGAAGACTAATAGTGCGAAGAATAGTATTTTCCATGGCATTAGGTAGACTCTTTTGTCTCTTATCGGCGTTGAGAATAGTTTTACGAACAGGTAGATTGCGATTATTACTAGTCCTAAGTTGTATAATGGTGCGACTTGTGCCACTGCCAGTCCTAGGCTCATTCGTCACACCCTCTTGTTATGTTGATTTGTTTTAGCAGTGCCATTATCAGGAATACTAGTATGAAGCTTGGTATTACGTGTGTGAGCCATGGCGTGCTCCAGATTCCGAATATTTTGAGCGCTCCTACTACTTCTTCTAGTGCGAATAATATTAGTGCGAAAAGCAGTGGTTTCCATGCGCCCAAATATTTTCTTTTTGCTGATGCTTCTAGAAGACCGAGTGCGAGTATGCCTGCGATTATGCTGAGAAGGACTGCTGTTATGTTAGCTATTCCATATACCCAATCGTAGGTAGTTAACATTATTCACCTCTCTTTTTCATGTTTAAAGTTTACCGCAGGATATTTAAAGGTTTCGTACTGCTCTATTGGCATGGTAAAAAAAGGGTTGAATTATTTTAGCTCTACTGAACAGCCTTTTGAGAGTCGTTTTTCTAAGTTTAGGGATTTATTGTTCGCTCCTGTTGGCAGTCTTTTTTCAGCTCTTGGCGTTTCGTCCAATTTTGTCAGTATTCTTGGCCTTTCAATGCTTTTAGGCGTTTGGTTTTTCTTTGTTTCTAATCCTAAGTTGGCTTCTGTTTTTTTGTTGTTGTATGTTTTGTTTGATGGTATTGATGGTTGTGTTGCGAGAAGGACTAAAACTGCATCAAATGCAGGCGGCTTTGTTGATATTGTTTGCGACCAGACGGGCATGGCCGTTGTGACTGTTCTGTTGATGGCCAATGGTTTGATTTCACCGCTCTTGGGCGGTCTGTACATCTATGCTTATTGTTTGATGATCGTGGTTACTGTTGCGAGGAATATTTTGAAAGCAAGTCCTCGTTGGATTTTCAGGACAAAGTATTTTTTGTTCATAGTGTATGGTGCTTGGGCTTTTAATTTTGGCGCTTGGTTCAGGATTTTCTTTTTGATTGCAACGCCTTTGACTATTTTGTTTGCTTTAATCGGGTGTTTTGAGTTGTATAGGAGGCTTAAGCGTGTTCGTTGATTTTCACGTTCACCCTAATCTTCCCAAGTCAAATGTTGATGATTGGCTTGACAGATGGTGGGTGAATATCAGGCGTTCCCGTTTGGATGCTTTGGTCATAACCGAACACTCGTATAAGAATCCTGAAAGAGCGTATACCGCAATGGTTGATAGCCGGCCAGGAAGTTCTGGGACTCTTGTCTTCCCCGGAGTCGAGGCTTTGACGAGCGAGGGTATTGATGTTCTCGCTTTTTCTGAATCGGATAAGATTTATGATTATGAGGAACTTGTGACGCCTTACGCGTTGAGTTTTGATGAGCTTGTTGATTTTCTTGGCAAGCATGGTGATATTGTGGGCATTATTCCTCATCCTTTTACGCCTGGCACAACCGGAATCATTTCGCATTTGGGAGAAAAACGTTCAAAGAAAATCATTGATAAACTTGGCCGTGTTGAAGTTCATAACGGGGCAATGCGAGGTGTTCTGAAGGTTTTCGGAGAGACTGGCCTTTCTTTTTTTATGCAAAACAAGTTCAGCCGCGCTCAGAAGACTTTCGATTTGCCAAAAGCGTTTTACCCTAAAAAACCGAGATTGTTGTCTGCGGGCTCTGATGCGCACAGTCCTGATTGTCTTGGTGCGGGGGTCAGAATTAATCAGGCGTGGAAATCAAGAAAGGATGCATTTAGGATGATTTCGTCTGCGCGCGGAACAATTATTAAACAGAAGCTTTGCCATCCTTATCGTGATACGTTTACAGCTTTTTCAGAATGGTGGATGAAAAAATGGCTATAGGTATTCCAAATCTTTTAACAAGCACCCGCATCCTGATAGCTCCCTTTCTATACTATGCCGGTGTTTCTCAGAAGAGGGACTTGTTTGTTGTTTTGTTTTTGGTTGGTGGTTTGACTGACGCTCTTGATGGTTTTTTCGCGCGTTATTTGGATTTGAAGTCTGATTGGGGCACTGTGTTTGATACTGTGGCTGATGTTC
>Ga0247727_10006317_pt1 | contig 23391 bp, 17 predicted proteins | sample WisWelCaveWW1625_FD_202498 | JGI IMG/M metagenome (GOLD analysis project Ga0247727, IMG submission 202498) | Biofilm microbial communities from Wishing Well Cave, Virginia, United States - WW16-25 | ecosystem: Environmental > Aquatic > Deep subsurface > Groundwater > Cave microbial mat | place...
GAGAGAGAGAGTAAGGTGTTGTTTGGGGAGTAAAATATGGGCAACTTTCGGGGTGACTGAAGATAAGGACAACATGATACTTAAACCCAAACCGACATTTGATGAATTTATCAAGACCTGTACACCTTTGCTCAAGATTCCTGAACTCGAAACAGAGATCCGCGAGAGGATTCACAAAATAGTTGCCGAGCTACTGAATTTTCAACCTGATGCAGATCCAGTAAACAATCTGAAACAGTTTGTCAAACGCGACGAAAATTTCTTAGGAGTTCTTTTAGCTCTAACAAATTTGTCGCAAGAAAAATTTTTGCGCATTTTGACTGCCCAGCGCTTTGCAGAAAATGATTTTGGTAGTGAATGGGGGGCAGATAGAGTGTATCGAATGATCAAACGCGACGATGAGTTTGCCGAAAGAATCGCGCGCCTATTTCTTGAAGGCAAAAACAGCAGACTACTCGCTGAACAGGTAGCCGATTTCTACCTTGATCAATTGTCGTTGCCATCAAACTGGTCAGATGTGATCCGCGACATGAGTGTCATAGAGAATGTCGTCCGTAAAAAGCTGACCGGCGAATACACAGACAGAAAAGGTGCGCAAGTCGAAAGTGTAATCCGATCTCATTTGGATACACTTCAGGTAGAATATGGCATCACCTATGCTCAAGGGCAAGTCTATGCTTTGAGCATCAACAAAGAGATTGATTATGCTATTCCCTCACTTGACGACCCTTATATCATGATTATGAGTTCGTATATGGAAACGACTTCCAGCGGTCAGACAACGCGAGCGAATGAGCAAAGAACTATTTACTCGAAAATTAGAGACGAAAGAGAGCTTCGTAGCAAAGAGCGGGTTTTTGTAAATGTAGTTGATGGCGCAGGTTGGCTGGCACGCCGCTCTGATCTTCGTAAGATGTATAATAGTTGTGACTATTGCTTGAATATGAAAACTCTCGATCAGTTGAGAGCCATCATTTGCCGGTATCTGCCTCTCGGATTCTTTACAAGGGCACCACGCCCCATAGTGCAAGAGGAGTAATTCAGATGTTGAAAGATTATCTCGGCCAAGTTGTAAAGGGCGATTGCCTCAAGGTTTTATCCACGATTGAAGATAACAGCGTGGACATGTGCTTTGCTGACCCGCCTTTCAATCTTGAGAAAAAGTATACGGCCTATAATGATCAACGCCCTCCAGATGAATACTTAGAATGGTGTGAGCAGTGGTTGCGTGAATTGCAACGTGTCACCAAACCAACAGGTTCCATTTTTGTCCATAACATACCTCGTTGGTTAACCTACTACGCCGCTATTCTCAACAAGTTTGCTTATTTCCGCCATTGGATTTCTTGGGATGCGATGAGCAACCCTCTCGGCAAGACGCTTCTACCTGCACATTACGGCATCCTTTTTTACGTCAAACAGCCAAACGATTTCAAGTTTTATGACGTGCGCACTCCACATAAACGTTGTCGTGTTTGTAATTCATACTTGAAAGACTACGGCGGCAAAAAGGATCAAATGCATCCATTTGGCACGCTCGTAAGTGATGTTTGGACAGACATTCACCGCATCCGACACAATGTTCGCCGTGATGAGCATCCTTGCCAACTGCCTATCCCTTTGCTGGAGAGAATTGTATTGATGAGCACTGACCCAGACGATATAGTTCTCGATCCGTTTCTCGGTACAGGCACGACGGCAATTGCTGCAAAAGCATTAGGGCGGCACTTTGTTGGAATTGAACTCGATCCTGAATACGTCAGGATTGCCAAACAAAAATTGGCACACGTTCAACCTTCAACTTATGAGGGCTTCTTTGTTTCCAAGTATCTTGGTAAGATTCAAAGCATTCGCGATGTTGACGCCGCCGAAATATTCCCTCCACAGCTAACATCAGCCGAAAAGAAACGACTGCGCGCTGAAAACGGAAATGGGCACGGAGATAAGATCCAGCCCAAGTTGCTTGAAAAGCCAGCGCAGTACGTTGCTCGTGTAAAAAACGGACGCAAGCGCATGGCGAAAGTTCCCTAACGCAGGAAAGCTCCCAACGTTTAGAACAATACTCTTCTCAGCTTACTGGGCGCGATTTGCGCTGGATTTAGAAGAGGAAGAAGATGGCTAATGGTTATGAGCCAACGAGCGATGAACAGCTAGACGGCGAAGATCAATCCTCGCTAGTTGAAAGAATATTCCCTAACCCTGACAGTGTCAGCGAAGGCGAATACCTTGCCATCTATGACTTCCTGCAGAGCCCAGACATCAACAACGATCCCGAAATGATTGCTGGCGCACTTAGAGAGTTTTCCGGTTGGGCACTACACCTGTTACAGCGAATGCAGGAATCTGGTCTCATAGACAGTGCTGAAACGAATGACTGACTCTGTCGTCACCCGAGTAGATCAATCCTGAATGACCATCCGATAATCTTTTTTACGCCCCCCTTCTTCCCCTCAATAAACCCAAAAATCCTCCCCCAAGCATCATCACACGCCTCCTTCCACTCCGCATAGCGGCGGTCGAAGATGGCAAGTATGCAAAACTTTTTAGTCAAGCCATTTGTATTATAGGAGATCGTCATGTCAGCCAGGCCTATTAACCGCAACAAGATACTCTACAGCATTTGCGCGGGTGACGTCATGGATGTTGCCGAGTCGGAATTTGACGTCACTCTCACAGCAGAGGAGATAGAGAAGGTCGCAGACAAAATGGGCGATTACTTTGATTGGTACGAGGCTACTATTGCAGCGATTAGAGAGACCCTGAAGTTATCAGAAGCAACCGACAACTAAACTCTTAAGCTTCACACTTGGCCTCAAGCCACCTTCTTCTCCCCCTCAATAAACCCAAAAATCCTCCTCCAAGCATCATCACACGCCTCCTTCCACTCCGCGTAGCGGCGGTCGAAGAAACTGTGCGGCGCGCCGTCGTAGCTGTGGATAGAGTGTGAGACGCCGGATTTGTCGAGGGCGGCGTCGAGGGCCTGCACCTGCTCGGCGGGAATGCCCGGGTCCCCGCCGCCGAACAGGCCCAGCACCGGAATCCTGGCGTGAATACCTGCGTCGGGCAAAGTGCCTTTCGACTCAATCCACGCCCGCCGCATCCCGGCATAAAATCCAATCACTCCTGCCAATCCCAAGTCTTCCATGCTCGAATACAGCGAGAGCGCCCCACCCATGCAGAATCCGACCGTGAAGACGGGTTGCGGCGCTGGCGACAGCGAACGCAGATGCGCCACTGAGGCCCCCACATCGTTGGCAAAAGTCGGCCACGTCATCGCGCCCACGTGCGGCATAAACTCGAACGAGTCCTCGCGCGCCGTCAGCCCGGCAGTGCGGCCAAAGTAATCCATCGCCAGAGCCGTGTACCCGGCCTCGGCGAAGCGCAGGGCAAGCTCTTTGTAAAACGGGTGCAGGCCGCGAACATCGGGATAGATCAACACTTGCGCGCTCTTCGGTTGATCGGCGTGAGCGACGAAGGCCATGAACCGATTGCCATCGGCGGCCTGCAAGGTGATCTCCTGACCGGAGCCGCCGCCGCCGATTCCGTGTTCGGGTGGGCGGGCGTTATTGTCGTAGCACATGGGTTGGGTTCCTCCTGCTAATAAGCCAAGCGTTGATGTTGGCAATAGTATAACGCTATTGGGTAATTTCAATCCACTTTCGTGCAATTTGTGAAATTCGTGGATGGAGAACATCAGCGGTTATAATTTCCCCATGCCCATCCGTCTCCTCCACTTCGCCGACCTGCACATTGGAATGGAAAACTATGGCCGCCTCGATCCGTCGCTCGGCATCTCCAGCCGGGTGCGCGATTTTTTGGAGCGGCTCGACGAAGTGATCCAGTACGCCTTCGATCACGACGCCGACCTGGCCGTGTTCGCCGGCGACGCCTTCAAGACCCGCGACCCCGACCCGACCCAGCAACGCGAGTTCGCCAAACGCATCAAACAGTTGGCCGACAAGATTCCGGTTCTGCTCCTGGTGGGCAACCACGACATTCCGGGTATGGCCTCCAAAGCCACCAGCGTGGATATCTTCCGCGCCCTCGACGTGCCTAACATCATCGTCGGCTGGCGCGACGGCAGTCAGGTGGTGGAGACCAAACGCGGCCCGGTCTTCCTGGCCTGGGTTCCCTACCCGATCCGCAATCGCCTGCTGGCGCAGGAGGAGCATCGCGGCGACTCGATTGAAAAACTGGACGCGGCCTTGCAGGACATTATTGTGACCATGATGCGGTCTCTCACCGCCGAGGCCGCCGACCAACCCATGCCCCGCGTCCTGGCCGGGCACTTCTCGGTGGCGGGCGCAACCTTCGGTTCCGAGCGCTCGGTGATGCTGGGCCGCGATCTCGTCGTGCCGAAATCATCGCTCGTTGATCCAGTGTGGGATTATGTTGGACTCGGTCACATTCATAAGCATCAGAATCTCACTGCAAACGATCCGGGGTCACCGCCGGTTGTTTATTCAGGCTCCCTCGAACGGATTGACTTTGGCGAAGAGGTGGAAGATAAAGGCTTCTGCTGGGTTGAACTTGAACGGGGGCACACCAAGTGGGAGTTCGTCAAAGTTCACAGCCGGCCATTTGTCACGATCAAAGTTGACGCACGAGAGGCGGCTGACCCGACCTCGGCTGTGCTGGCCCGGATTGAGGGCCGCGATCTCAAAGGCGCGATCGTTCGAGTCAGCGTCCAACTCAAATCACACCAGGAAGCTTCTTTGCGCGAGCGCGAGATCGAAAAGGCTTTGCGCGAGGCCGAAGTCTCCACCATCGCCGCCATTGGCAAGGAGGTGGAGCGCGAAGTGCGGACGGCGCTGGGCGGCGTCAGCCCCGAAACGCTCACCCCGGCGCAACTCGTCGAGCGTTATTTTGTGTCCAAAGGCAAAACGCCCGAAGTGGCGGCTCAATACGCGAAGATGGCCGAGAGCCTGTTTGGCGAAAGCTGATGAGATACGGACGCGAAGCGCGCGGATGAACACGGATAAAAAATCCGTGTTCATCCGCGTTTATCCGCGTCCAATACTTGATGATCCCGCTCAAACTCGAACTACAAAACTTTCTCCCTTATAGAGACCCCGATCCGCTCGATTTCTCCGGCCTGCACGTGGCCTGCCTGGCCGGCGACAACGGCGCGGGCAAATCGTCTCTGCTCGATGCGATGACCTGGGCGCTGTGGGGCCGCGCCCGCGCCAAGACCGACGAAGAATTGATTCACCAGGGCGCAACCGAAATGCGGGTGGCCTTCACCTTCAGTTTGCAGGGGCAGGTCTATCAGGTCATCCGTCAGAAGAAGGGCGGCAAGCGCGGCGGCAGTTCGCTCGAACTGCAAGCGCAGGAGAACGGCAAGTGGAAGGGTCAGAGCGAGGCCACCATTCTGCAAACCCAGAAAAAGATCATTGGCCTGCTCAAGCTCGACTTCGACACCTTCGTCAATTCGGCCTTCATCCAGCAGGGCAAGGCCGACGAGTTCACTCGCAAGACCCCGGCCCAGCGCAAAGAGGTGCTGGCCGACATTCTGGGTCTCGACCAGTGGGGCGTTTACGAGGAGCGGGCCAAGAAACGCATCGCCGAGTTGCGCGAGAAGATCATCGAGCTTGAGGGCGAGATCGCCGGCTACGAGCGCGAACTCAGCCGCCGCGCCGAGTACGAAGCCGCCCTGACCACTGCCGGGCGCAAATTGAGTGAGACTCAAGAGAAGCTTCGCGCCGCCGAGTCGCAATGGGCCGAAGTGGAAAAAGCTCGCGACGCCCTCAACGCCCTGCGCAAACAAATGGCCGACCTCGACAAACGGATCGCCAGCGGCGAAAAAGAGTTGGCCGAGATCGACGTTGAACTGCGCGCCGCCCAGGCCAAAGGCGACCCGGTCTCGCTGGCCCGCGAGCTTGAGGCGGTACAGAACTTTCTCAACAGGCTCAACGAGCGCGAGGCCGAACGGGCCAAAGTGACTGAGCAGAGACAGGCCGCCGCCGAAGAATCGGCCCGACGCAAGGGTGAGAACGACACCCTGGGACCGCAGACCGAGCCGCTCAAGAAGCGAGTCGAAACCCTGAGCGCGGCCACCGAGCCAATCTGCCCCACCTGCGGCCAGCCGCTCACCGAAGATCACCGGCATCACATCATCGAAGAATTGAACGTGGAGGTAGAGACGCGCCGCGTCCGCTACCGTGAGAACACCGCCCGCCTTAAGGCGCTGGCTGACGAACTTGCCTCGTTTGATCGCGCCCTGACCCAAATCAACGCCGACCTGCGTGAGCGCCCGGCTCTGCAAAAGAAACTGGCCGACCTGCAGGGCAAGGTCGTGGCCGCCACCGAGGCCCGCGCCCAGATCGAGTCCCTGGCCGTTCGCCGCAACCGCTGGCTCGAAGGCCTGCAGGCCGACCGCGCCCAGCGCGCCGTCCTGGACGCCGAGGCCAGCCGGCACGCCGCCCGCGCTGTTGACGCCGACAACTTACAGAACGCCCTCGACAAACTGCGCTTCGAGTCTCGCGTGGCGACTGAAGAACTGGGCGCGGCCCGCCAGCGACTGGCCTCGCTCGACTCGCTTACAAAGTATCGTGCTGAAAAAAAGGCCGCTCAAAAGAAACTGGCTGAGGAACAGGGCGTGTACGAAGAACTCCGTGAAGCCTTCGGCAAGCGTGGCGTCCCGGCCCTGATCATCGAAGCCGCCGTGCCGGAAATTGAAAATGTTGCCAATGACCTGCTGAGGCGCATGACGGCGGGGCGGATGAACGTGCGCTTCAACACCCAGCGCGAAACGCAGGCCGGCGACGTGCGCGAGACGCTCGACATCCAAATTTCTGACGAGATTGGCACACGCGCTTATGAAAACTTCAGTGGAGGGGAACAATTTAGGGTCAACTTCGCCATCCGCATCGCCCTCTCGCGCCTGCTAGCCCGCCGGGCCGGGGCGCAACTGCAAACGCTGATCATTGACGAAGGCTTCGGCTCGCAGGATACGCAGGGCCGCGAGCGGCTGGTCGAGGCTATCAACGCCATTCAAGACGACTTCCAGCGCATTCTGGTCATTACCCACCTCGACGATCTCAAAGACGCCTTCCCGGCGCGCATTGACGTGATCAAAACGCCGCAAGGCTCGCAAATATCCGTTGCCTGAGTGAACCGCGAAAGACCGCTTTGCGATCCCGCATCCTGTTTCTCGTTTCCCTCGCCATCATTCTGATCGCCGGCCTTGCCCTGCGCCTCTATCGCTTCGCGCCGCCCGGTGGCCGGGCCGACCCCGGCCAACCACTGGCCTCACTGCCTCCCGGTTTTGACTCCGACGAGGCCTTTCATACGTTAGCCGCTCTTCGGCTCACACGCGGCGAAGCCGCGCCCTTCTTCCAAATTGATCAGGGCCTCCCGGCGGCGATGATCTATCTCATTGCCTTTGTCTTTCAATTCACCGGCCCGGTCGCCGAAGGAGGCCGCCTCGTCTCGGCCATCGCCGGAATCGTCGCCCTCATCGCCTTGCCCATCTTCGCCTGGCGGCTCTTCCCGGATCAGCCTGTTGCCGTCGTCGGCGCTGCCGCCTCGACCGCTTTTATCTACTGGTTCGTCAACTTCAGCCGTCTGGGTTTGGAGCAGATGACGACTGCCGCGTTGATCAGCCTGGCCGTCATTGCCTTCTGGCAGTGGCAAGGGCGCGGCAGGTGGAAGTGGGGGATCGGCTCGGGGATCACACTGGCGGTTGCCCTGTATTCATATCCTGCCGCCTATTTTTTGCCCATCACCATCGCCGGGTATGCCTTGTATGCCATCACTCTCTCAATCCCTCGTTGGCAACCAAACTGGCGGGAGGCGATCGTCGCCCTCGCCGTATTTGGGATCATCATCGCCCCCCTCTTCATCTTTTTCATCCAAAACCCCGATTGGGCAACACGCCGCTCAACCCAGGTTGCCGGAGAATGGGCGCGCTTCTTCCCAAACTACTTGCGCGCACTTGGCGGCCTGGTCTGGCGCGGCGATGACATCGTGCGCCACAACCTTCCAGGCCGCCCACTGCTCGACCCGGCTCAAACGATCCTCTTCGGCCTCGGGTTGCTCTATTGCCTCCGTCGTTGGCGCGAAGCGCCCTTTGGCTTTTTGCTGATCTGGTTTGGGGTGATGGCCTTGCCCACCGCGCTCAGCGCCCAGCCGGAGAGCTTCGGGCGGATCGCGGGCGCGATGGGCGCGATTGCCCTCATCGTTGGAGTTGGGGTGATTCCGTTGTGGGGATGGCTTCCGCGCCGGCTGGCCGTTGCCATCGTGGCTGGCGGCTTCATCTTTTCAGCTGTTCAAACCGCGCGCGATTACTTCCTCCTCTGGCCGCAGTCGCCTGCTTACCTCGACGTGTTCGACTTTCCTGAGCGCCTGCAGGCCGAAGCGATTGCCTCACTGCCTGAAACCACAACTGCCTATCTCTCGCCGTCGGATCAAGCCCGGCCCATGTTTGCCTTCCTCTGGGGTGATGCGCCGCGCGTCCAAAGTTTCAATGGCCGGGTCTGCACGGTCTTTCCCGAACATGTTCAGCGTAACACCGTGTGGCTCGTCAATGCGCTGGAAGACACACGCTCGGGCCAGGTTCTGCCCGCCATTTATCCGTCGCTGGACTCGCAAGTCTTGTTTGTCGAAAATGGCTCTGTTGTCGTGGTCCAATATCAAGTCCCGGCTGGCGCAACCGCCTCAACGCCAACGGGAAGCATTGGCCGCGTGGGCAATCTCGTAGAACTGGCCGCCGCCGAAACCGGGAATGCCTCCCCCGGCGCGGCCTTGCCTGTGAACCTTAAGTGGCGCGTCATCGGCGCAACCGCCGACGATTGGACCATTGGCCTCTACCTTCTCGACGCCGCCTCCAATGTGAAAGCGCAAGACGACCGCCAGCCGTGCGATAACTCGCACCGAACTTCTGCCTGGCAACCCGGCGAAATCATTGACGAAGATCGCGTCCTCAATCTCCCGCCCGGCCTGCTCCCCGGCAATTACACCCTGGCCGTTGCCTTCTATCAACTTTCAAACGGCCAGCGCCTGCCCACCTTCGCCGCCGATGGAACACAAGACACATTGCTGAGGATCGCAACTATCACAATCCCATAAAACTCCAACATCGCCGCTTGGGTCGCCGACGGCGCTCAACCCGGCCTTGAAGACATTCGCGGAACTGGCGGCGAGGCGGCGCGAGTTGGTAGCCGAGCGGAGCAGAGCGCGCAAATCGGCCCAGACCGCAGTTGATCAGATAGCGTCGTTCTGATCAACTCTGAAGAAAGCCCGGTCTACAAGGCCGGGCTTGTTTTGTCAATTCTTCATCATTGTCACCGGCTCGCCCACTGTTGTCAGCCCGACTCTGCCGACGCCGGTTGCCAGGTCGCTGGAAGAGCTACGGCGGATGATCAGACCTGCGGTTTGGGCTGTCCGTAGGCAGGTTGTGAATTCTCAGGAGCAGATGGCATTGCTCTGAAATAAAAGACGCCCGGTCGAAGGTTGGCCGGGCGTTTTTTGTTTGGCTGGATGATGTTGTGCAATGCCGCTGGCTATCTTTAGCCTGGCCCGCGTCGTTTGGAGCAGGTGGCGACCCGCCCCCCGACGTTTCCAGCGGTGGCGGTAATAGCGGTTGGAGTCTGCTTATTTGCGCTGATACATTTCAACTTAGGGTTGATATGACTTGTCTTCGCCTGAAACACTCTGAACAAAATTTGCACAATCTTTTATTTCTTCCTTTGTCCATCGTGAGAAAACCGTCTTCGGAGGATCTTGCTCTATAGCGTTCTGTAAGTTTGCTAACAACTTAACCTTTGTGTATTTATGTGTTTGCCATTTCCAATGAGCTTGTTCGAAACGATCGGGCCAAGCTTTAAAAGGGTCCAGTTCGACCTCGATGACTCCGCCGTAAGGGTGATCCTTGAAATTATCCTCCGCCAGTGCTCGCAGAGCATGGGCAGTTCCAGGTCCATGAATACCGCCAACCATGATACAGACATAATCTGTAGAGTCGGAAAATGGATTACGGGCTAAAGAGATCACACCAAAATCATTGTCTTGTCTTGTAAACTGAGCATGTACTACTCCATCGGCTGGGTCTACATAGCCTGGCTTTCTAAATTCGTTCATCAGGTATTTTACTTTCTCTCCCTGTGGTAGTCTCTTCACCATATCCGTTAACTCTTTCACTTGGTCCGACGACAAGTTTTTGTCTTCAAATAATCCCGGACTGATATTGTCTGGATCTTGAGCCATTTGCCAGAAAACCTGTAAGATATAAGGATCATTTAGTACCTTCAATTCTCTAAGTTGCTTTTGCCAATAGTTCATTTCAGGGCCAAGATTGAAGCGAAAGATAGAGTAATTGTTGATTGCTCTGGCCGCAAAATTCACAGCAGTTGATCCAATAACCAACAGATTTGTCTTCCCAAATTCTCGCCTCAAATACTCTTCGTCCATACATACAAACAGCTTATCGGATCTGATAGTTGTTGCTTTGTCCTGCAAACCCAGTCGAAGCAGGAAAGTCAAATCGGCGATAGAGACCGAATATGCAAAGATATCGCCTCGGGTTCTTGGCTGGGGTTCTCGCCGATCTCCACAGATTATCGTGAGAGGTTCAAAGGCTTCAGGAAAATTAGTAAGGAGGCGCGGCATCCCTGGGCGCCAACCTTTGCTTTGAATAGTAGGCTGGAGTTGGTTCGTCGCCCTTTTTATAGCTGTCTGAATCGCCTTTTTTGTGTTGTCGTCGATTTTCTTTTTGTTTTGTTTACCCTTGATGCTCGCTTGCTCCTCAACCCATTTGAGAAGCCACTCAGTTAGGGAAATATCGTGTTCCTGAATTGGAACGGCAACTAATACTTCATGTAACTTTACCAAGAGATCAAGAGAGGGCAAGCGCACGCCGCGCTCAATCAGGCTTATCCATTGTTTAGTTGTAGCGACCTTGTTAGCAACTTCCTCCTGGGACCATCCCATTTTTTCTCTACCCAATCTAATAGACGCACTCAAAGTTTGCATACTTCAGAGAACCTTTCATTTTAGTTTGTCTATACACCATAAAGTAAGTCACATTGTATCACTAAACTTTCACAAATACAACTGATATTATTGACTACACATTACTTAAGTGCTACTATTTCGTCGGGTAGAGTACGGATAGTTTCCAAATCTGTCAATCAATATTACTGAGACATAGGAGGGAAAAATGGAACAGATAATCAGATTTGGGAATTATGTTTTTATCCCCGAAAAACAGGTGGCAGTGGTCTACGGGCCTGGAGGTTTCTCTCGTTTTCTACCTCCAGGCAACCACTTCCTAAATCCCTTCTCGGAACAGATAGAGACTTTCATCTCTACCACATCGAGTATCGTCAAAGGTTTATGTGTTGGAGCGCGGGCAAGTGGTGGTATCCCTATCTCGATCGAGTGGAAGCTGGTTTACCGCATCAACCCCTTCATCATTGGGCCTAGCATGCGGTCGGACCTGGCAAGAAGTTTGCCCAACCAAGCCCCTGATATAGCCCAGACCCACACTGACAACTGTATACGGCAGCATATTGAAAAATTCACTGTCAACGCGCTTTGTAAGGCTAACGCTCAGTATTGTTTAGAGCGCCAGCTCGAACGCGTCGTCGTTGAACGCCTAAGACCATTTGGCTTCGAAGTGTATCGCATTATGCTTGGGACCATCACTATGTCACCAAAAGTTGTAGCGGCGCTTGAAGCCGCTTACGAACGACAGATTCAGGCTGAGGGCTTGAGGCTTATTAAATGCCTCGTCGAGCAATTTTCGGACGACGAACTAAACAAATTGGAAAAGCTAGCTCCCCTTCTAGCCTGGGAGTTACATGAGTCTCAATTAGCAGTCAAGTTCAGCAACGAATAGTTTTCATTGACCATACAGGAGGTTCCCAATGTCTACCAAATTACAGCGCACAATCATTATCCTTTGCATTGCAAGTATATTAGCATCTGCTATTGGGAGCGTGCCTGCACCCGTGACCGCTAACGCCCAGGCAGGTGACGCACCGCAACGTTCGCGCTCAAACCACGACACACAGACCAAAGTGTCCGGCCCGCATGGCATGCGCATCAACACTTGGAACGGAAACCTATTCCTACCTGTCGAATTGCTGAGCATCCCAGGCCGACGCTTGCCTCTTGAGCTTGTCATCAGCTACAACAGCGGTTGGCACGACTTTGCCACCCGCTACGGCCACGGCTGGCAGCTCAACCACAACATCTTCTACTCGCGAGAAGAGAATGGCGACATCGTCATTGTATGGGATGATGGCCGCACGGATCGATTCGTCGCGAGTGGCGGCTCCTTCCTTCCGCCGTTAGACGTCTACGACTCTTTCCAGGAATATCAACCAACCAAGTACGTCTTGCGGACAAAAGATGGTTTTGAGTTTTACTTTGACTCGCCTATCCATAAAAGGATCACCAAAATTCAAGAGCCAAATGGAAACGCCTTAATTTTTGCTTACGACTCCGGCATGCTGTTAACCGGCATCACTGATATGACCGGTCGGTTAATCCGTCTTTCCTATAACAACGGTAACTTAACCACAATTACCGATGCCAACACACTCCCCAACCGCCTAATCCAACTTAGATACGATGGCAACAACAACCTGGTAAGTATCACCGATGCATTAGGAAATACGACCGGCTATGGCTACGATGCTAGCCATTTGTTGATGAGCATTACGCCTCCTCGAGGAGTGCCAGCCAATATTACTTATACCAGCAACAATGCGGTTGCGAGCATTGCCGACGCCACAACTAACAAGTCCTTTCAGTATTCGAATTTGATCGTCGACCCGGGGCCGTGGTTAGATGTCACTGATGTGATTGACATCATTGAAGGCCAAAAACAAGTGACGCGGTATTTCTATAATGCCAACGACGGCCGCATCAGTTCGATTGTGACAGGATTAGATCGCACCTTAGGTGATGCAGGCAATGGAAGTAATGGCGCCGCTGGATTTAGAGTCTCCATGACTTGGGATGACAACAACAATCTTACCAGCTTCACCGACGCTAATAACAATGTTACACATTACTCTTACGATGAGCGCGGCAACCTAGTGGCTGTGATTGATGCGCTCGGCCACACAACACGCTACACCTATGACAGCACCTACAACAGGCTCACCAGCATCACCGACGCCAACAGCCACAAAACAAGGTTTGACTATGATGAACGCGGGAATTTGGTTCGCGAAATTGATCCGCTCGGTAACGCCACAAACTATGTCTACGACAGTCAGGGCAACCTCATTAGCCACACTGATGCAAATGGTCAGACCACTAGCTATGAGTACAACGAACACGGCGACCTGATTACAATCATTGCCCCATCTGGCGAAGTTGTCCGCAACGGTTACGACTCGGTTGGCAACCTCACCGGCATGAGTAACACCGACGTCAGTATTCTCTATCAATCCGATCCCCTCAACCGCGTGACAAATGTAGATTATGCCTCTCACGGCAAGTCTTTCGGCTACACCTATGACGAATTTGGCAATCGGACTAGCATGACCTGGCCTGAGGGTGGCAAAACGTTTTATGAATATGACGGGGCCAATCAGTTAATCAAGCTGATCAATCCTTTGGGAGAAGTGACACGTTACACTTACGACTCAGGGGGTCGTCTTGTCCGCAAAGACCTACACAACGGCACTTACGCCGAATACAACTATGACCAGGTCAATCGCTTGCTTTCTCTGGTGAATAAGAAATCCAGTAGTGAGGTAATCTCAAGCTACACCTACGAATACGACGCGGTGGGCAACCGAATCAAAATGACAGAGGCGGATGGCGGCGTAACGACTTACACTTACGATGCCCTGAATCGGTTGACAAAAGCGACATATCCTGGCGGTTCGTTTCAGGAATTCACCTATGACGCTGTCGGCAACCGCCTGTCCTTGCGCGACGCGGCTGGGATAACCCGTTACACCTATGACGCCGCTGATCGACTTCAAAAGGCTGGAGCCACAACCTACGCCTGGAACAAAAACGGCGGCCTGATTCGCAAGACCGACAAAGACGGCATTACTACTTATGATTACGACTTCGATGACAGATTGAAATCAATCACCTTCCCCGACAGTAACGCTAATTTATTCTCCTACTACCCAGACGGCAGGCGCCTGAGCAAAACCAACAAGTCAGGCGAAACAACTTCACTCTTTTATGACGGCCCAAATGCGATTCTTGAAACTACTGACACAGGAACAGCTATTGCTCGCTATACATCTGGTCTAGGCATTGATGACTGGATTAGCATGGATAGGAATGGGTCATCCTACTATCATCAAGATGGCCTTGGAAGTGTAATAGGATTGACTAACTCTAGCCAAGTATTGCTGGCAACTTACAGATATGATGCTTTTGGGATTATCAGCAACCAAGCAGGAAGTTTAGCGAATCCTTATCAATTTGCTGGAAGGGAAAGTGACATCGATAGCCAACTATATTTTTATCGTGCCAGATATTATGACTCCAAACTTGGAAGATTTATTTCAAAGGATCCCTTAGGTACATTTCTAATACAACCGAATAGTTATTCTTATGTTAGCGCCAATCCGGTAAATTTTATAGACCCTGAAGGCTTGGAGCAGACACCACCTCTCACACTGTTCCAGAGATTCGTGAATAAACACGTTAAGATAGTTATTCCAAAGCTAGGGCGCATCTTTAGCATTGGTTATGGTTGGTATCAGAAAAACACGCGCGGCTGGCATTGGCAATTTTTGTTTTTCAACCACATTCCAGTGCGTGGAACTGCTATTGCCGCAGTATTTACCGCAGTATTTTTATGTGCTTTGTTATGCTTCCCAACCGAAGTCGAGCCTGGCCTTATTTCAAATGGTGTTAACACCGGCCCATTTGGAGAAGGTGGCGAAAGCCCTGGCGGTGATGGCGGTACAGGCGGAGGCGGCGGTAAAGGGCCAGAGTCCAAATCTTTGAATGTTGTCCCCAGTGTGTTTTTGGGAGAAGCAACTCTCACCAGTACAATAGTTCAACCAATTCAAGCCGCACCGCTCATTAATCTGCGAGACATCATTCCCAACATTGGGCCGGATGGCACGGTTGCTACTCCAGTGACACCATCCTTCCCCTTGAACGGGGCGACGAACGCGGTGGATGCGGCGGCAACGGATTTCGTAGATGCAAATTCTGCGATCAGAGCCTCCGTCTTTGCTACCAAAACGATTGATAGAACCTATGAACACGACTACGCCATCTGTAACCGCTTCCACGGCTACACCTTGCACTCAGTGGCCGCACTCCCACTCCCCGGCCTTCTGCCGGGAATGACAGAGAGCCCGTGGTTCTGGTATACCTCGAACACGACAAATCAATTTGTTGAGGAGACCTACATCTTTGTTGTCTTTGTGAATGAGGGCCAGAAGACGTTTACGGTTGATTCGCGCTGGATAACGGATCAATACTCGCCGCCACCTGCAACCACTTACGACTATATCTTCAACTTCCAAACCTTTGCCTCTTCATCAGAAGAGGCATACAAGCTCGTCCAACGTACTGCCTCCAATCTCGCAAACTTTGGCACGGGTTGGACAGTAAACTTCGCCAATACCACAGAGCCGCCTAAGCCAACAGTGGTGATCAAGTCGACTGAACTGGCTGGCAAAACTCTCAAGATGGCAGTGCAAAGCTGGTTGCCTACAACTCAAACAGTCCGTTTCTTCGGCACGCTGAGGCGTCCAACCGATCGAACGACGGACATCCCCTTCGAATATGAACGGATATTACAACCTGGGTACAACGTTGTAGAGCTACCTCTGGGCAACATTCTGGATGCCGTCGTTCAAGTGTTGAACAGTGATTTCCTAGACCGGGTATATGTAGGGAGCGGCTTTTGGTTCACTTTTGATGACTCGGCCGACGGGGGCACCTCCAATGTAACACTCAGTCTACCAACAAGTTGTAATCCGGCCACGAACCTGACTGAAGCAGATTTGACCTTGGGCGAGTGCGCTCAGATGGCCGGCGCTGTCGCTACCGGCGGCGGATACGTGGGGATGGCGCGCACTATTAACCCGAATGGCTTGCCAATTGATATTAGTCAATACAAAGCTCTCGCCTTCTTTGCTAAAGGCGATGGCAAGAGTTACCGGGTCAGCCTTGAGACCGAGTCGGTCGGGAAATTGGGGAGCACGGATTTCCATCAATTTGTGTTCACTGCTTCCCCGGAGGGCAGGCAATATATTATTCCACTCTCTTCTTTCGCTCAACGGGGTTCGGATAATCTTGTCCCCTTTACCGGAAGGGATGTCAAAGCGGTTGTCTGGACATCTGTCGGCGGCCCTCATGAAGCAGTCAGCCTGACGATCAACGGGGCCGCGTTCGTCAACTCGACCATTATCGCGGCAACGACACTTCTCCCAAATACTGCTGGAGTTGCTGGCCCTTACACAGTCACGACTCGGATTTCAGATGATATTGGCATCAGCGTGGCAAACCTGCTCTACAGTGTGAACGGCGGGCAGACTTTCAATCGCATACCTATGGTTGCCAGTGGTAACACGTTTCGAGCCTCGATCCCTGGCCAGCCTTTGGGCACTGAGGTGAAATACTACGTTGAAGCAAAGGATACTCATGGTAACGTTGCCACCAACCCGGTTGACGTTCCTTACACTACTTATCGTTTCCAGGTAAGCGATCGTCCTCACTTGCTTGTGGATGATTTTTCCGACACGAATCCGGCCAATGTGTTAGGTGGAGATTCATGGCTGTTTGGGTCGGAGACCGGCGGTCAAATTCTTGCCTTTTACCAGAATGGACATTTACAACTGAAGTTTGACGTTTCAACGCCCGACAGCTTTGCCGGTTATGCCACCCAACTAAACAAGGCAAACCTTACCCCTCACGACGTGTTGATCATTTCCATAAAGGGCAACACAGGCGGAGAGAAAGTCTTAGTTGGCTTACGAGATAGCGTCGGCAACGAGCCTAAGGTCAATCTCAACGACTACTTGCCAGGAGGCATTTCTACTTCATGGCAGAAAGTTGCGATCCCGCTAATGGCGTTCAAGGGCATTGTGGGTTGGTCCAGCATTGAGAGATTCACCCTTGCCTTTGAGAACAAGATTGGCAGTGGCGCGGGCGCAATCGAGGTAGACGATGTTAAAATTGGACGGTGGCTAGGGCCCAAACCGAATTTTCTAAACACCATCAACTCACCAAAGAGCTTACGCCCCATTATCGATTGGGGCAATGTAAATGGAGCATCATCCTACACTTTGCAAATTGCCAAAGACCCCAACTTCACCAAACTGGTTCTCAATTTGAACCTCACTCCCTCCGCCTATATTCCAACAGTTGATCTCCCCAAAGGCATTACGCTCTTTTGGCGTGTGCGGGCCAATGGCTCGAAAGGGCCGGGTGAGTGGTCGCGCGTCCGGCATTTCGACAGTCCCAACCCGCCGAGCGTGCCAACCCTGCTCATGCCTGCCCACAATGCAACGCTGGCAAATGGCCAGCCGACGCTGGATTGGAGCGATTCGAGTCCCGGCGTGGATCACTACGAAGTGCAGATTTCGACGAACAGCACCTTTACGGCTGTGCTCGGTCGCGGGCGGGGCGGCAGAACCGGCGCTTCGCAATACACCCTTGAGGCGGCGTTGGGGACGGGCGTTTACTACTGGCGTGTCCGGGCGGTGAACGCGCAAGGCCAATTCAGCCAGTGGTCGGCGGCGAGGAGTTTCAACGTGCCGTGAGCGGATCGTCCGTGCTGTTTGTCAGTGAGAATAATGCGGCGAATTACGTCATTGGCTCGCCCATAGCCCATCGGAGTAACAGCATTCAGCCTGGCACCGACGTTCCGCGGAGTTCCGCAATGAAAGGCTCCCAGGCGCTTGTCGCCCGGCCCGTTTTGAGCGCGAGGTAATAGTCGCGGGCAATATCACCTTGCTGTTCCATGTTGAAGTCACGGAGGCGGCGGCCAGCGGCATTAGCCGCCTGGAGAGCGGCTTCGTTAGACTTGTGAGTGCCGCGGTAATCGTAGCTCTGGACGCCGCCCTGTAGTTGAACCCGCAGCGACTCCGTCAAGTACCGCCAGCCGAGTTGAGAGTATTGCCACTGGTGCGTCAGTTCGTGGATCAGCCAGGCCATATCTCCGACGTAGCCGCCGGCGATCTCATCCTCCGAAGTTTGAATTGCCACCGGAAAATACGACGCGTATCCCAACGTGACGGCGTTATTCCATGTCCGCCGCCGCCCCTGCAAAGCGGAACCAATATCGGCAATCCAGTTGGGGAAGCCCACGCCTTCTTGGATCCGAACACGACTGTAATTCAAGCCTTCGCCGAACACGATCCGGGCTTCCGCCAGTTCAACCGGAGACAGAGGCCTGCCAACCCCTGGCCTGACAGCAGTGGGCAGCTCCACGGTTTTGAGGGTAGCTTGAAACTTGCGGTCTTTGGGAGCTAGTTGGGCGGCCATCTGGTGCTCCCGACGAAGGCCAGGCGGCGGACGATGGGCAACTCGTGGTGGACTTGAGTGAGAAGGGTTTGCAGGAAAGCATTCCAGAGTTCTTCTTGACTGCCCATCTGCCAGACGTTAATCCACAGCGTCTTTGGCGCGGGTTGCCTGGGCCGCTTTCGTCCCAACTCGCTTTGCGTCAGGTACATCAGGCTGGTCTTGCCACTGCCCCAGCGGCCAAAGATGCCGATCGTCAGCGGGGTGTCGGCATTGATCGCCTGGCGGGCCAAGACGGCGGCATAATCCCGGAAGCCGAATCGATCCTCGTCGTCTTGCTTGATCTCGGTATCGGCCCAGGCGGCTTTGATGGAAACAGGCAAGGTTCCGCGACGGGTGAAGAGCTTGCCGATCCGACTGCCGAACCGGGCTAGCCGAGTCTGGGGCCGGGCATCAGGGGTGGGCATGAGTTCTAAGTTTAGGCCAGCTTGGGAATTAAGGAAAGACCGGGTGTTGGCGAGTACGCACGCAAAACATGTCAGCCAGTTCCTGGCGAGGAGGCTGCATCCCTTGATGCGGCCCAAGTTCGCATCTGCGCGCAAGCGTGTGAACTCCTCTGACAACCTTGATGCTGTTGGCGAATTGTTGCGCCCAGCGTTGGCGACCGGCGTGACGACAGGGCAGAACAATCCGGGTACAATTGAAACGCGCAAGAGCGCATTGGAGGCCGCCATGAATCTTGAAGTCATCGCCCGTCAACCCGCTTCAGTCTCACACTCCACCCCGCTCCTCTTTGTTCACGGCGCCTGGCATGGCGCGTGGTGCTGGGACGAATACTTTCTGCCCTACTTCGCCGAGCATGGCTACGCGGCGCACGCGCTAAGCTGGCGCGGGCATGGCAATAGCGAAGGCGGCGATCGGCTCCGTTGGACACGCGTTGCCGATTACGTGGAAGATGTGCGGCAGGTGGCCGCCGGGTTGGCGGCCACTCCCGTTATCATTGGCCATTCACTGGGCGGCTTTGTCACCCAACACTATCTTGCCAAATATTCGGCCCCTGCCGCTGTGCTCATGGCCTCCATCCCGCATTTCGGCACATTGCCATACTTCACGCGATTTGCCTTGCGCCACCCCGTTGCCTTTCTCAAGACCAACCTCACGTTTACCCCCTATCACTTCGTCGCCAGCCCCGAACTCGTCGGCGAAGGTTTCTTCTCGGCTGATATGCCGGCGGACAAAGTGGCCGCGTACTTTGCCAAGATTCAAAACGAGGCCTACGGCGCGGCGCTGGACGCCATTCTCTTCAACTTGCCGCATCCGGCCAAGGTGAAAACGCCCCTGCTCATCCTCGGCGCGGCGAACGATGCCGTCTTCCCGCCGCATGAGGTGCAGGCCACCGCCCGCGCCTACAACACCACCGCCGAAATCTTCCCGGACATGGCCCACGACATGATGCTCGAAGCGGGCTGGCAACAAGTGGCCGACCGCATCCTGGCCTGGCTGGACGAGAGAGGCCTATGAGCTATACAACTCTCATCACCTCCGAACAACTTCTGCCTCGCCTGGCCGAGCCCGGCTGGGCTGTCTTCGACTGCCGCTTCAAGCTCGAAGACCCCGAAGCAGGCCGCCAGGCTTATCTGGATTCCCATATCTCCGGCGCAGTGTACGCCCACCTTGACCAGGACCTCAGCGGCCCAAAGACCGGAATGAATGGCCGCCACCCTCTGCCCGACCCCGAGTCGCTGGTCAAGACCTTCAGCGCCTGGGGAATTTCAGACTCGACTCAAGTGGTGGCTTACGACGACGTGGGCGGAGGATTGGCCGCCGCCCGTTTGTGGTGGCTGTTGAAGTACATGGGGCACGATCGAGTCGCGGTGCTGGATGGCGGGTGGCAGGCGTGGGCCGCCGCCAACTACCCGGCACGCCCCGGAGCAGAATCCCGACCCCCCACAACCTTCGTCGGCCACCCCCGGCCCGACATGATCCGCAACGCCGACGAAGTTGGCGAGTTGGCCCGCTCTTCTTCGTGGGTGGTAGTTGATTCTCGCGCTCCGGCCCGTTATCGTGGCGACGAGGAGCCGATTGACCCGGTGGCCGGCCACATCCCCGGCGCGCGCAACTACCTCTGGAGCGCGAACCTTGAGGCAACAGGCCGCGTGTTGCCGCCCGACCAGCTTCGCGCGCAGTTTGAAAAACTTCTGGGCAATGTCCCTCCCGAACACAGCATCTTCTACTGCGGCAGTGGCGTGACCTCGGCCCACAACGTGCTGGCGCTGGAAGTAGCCGGGCTGACCGGCGCAAAACTTTACCCCGGCTCGTGGAGCGAGTGGTGTAGTGATCCTACAAGGCCGGTTGCAACTGGAGAAGAGTCAGAGCAGTAAACAGTGAGCAGTGAACAGTCAACACCTTGCCCCTCACTGTTTACTGTTTACTATTCACTATTTACTGCTCACTGTTCACTAATCACCGTTAACTATTGTCCATGAAAATCTTCCTCACCGGCGGCACCGGCTTCATTGGCAAGCCACTCACGCGGGCGCTCCTTGGGCGCGGATGGGAAGTGACTCTGCTCACGCGCTCCGGGCAGAGCCAGATTGAGGGTGTGCAGGTTATCAAAGGGGATGTGACCGACCGCGAGTTCCTGAAAAGCGGAATGCGGGCCGGGATGACGGGTGCAGACGTCGTGATTCACAACGCGGGCTGGTACGAATTGGGCATTGCATCATCGGCGAGGGCAAAGATGCAGGCCGTCAACGTGCAGGGCACAGAGAATGTGCTGTCGCTGGCAGTCGAGCTAAGGATTCCGCGAGTCGTTTGCACTTCTTCGACGACGGCCCTCGGCGACACCGGCGGCCAAACCGTTGACGAGTCGTTTGCCCGCATCAAGCCGCCCATCTCGTTCTACGAGCAGACCAAGACCAGCGCCCATGCCATCGCCCTGAGATTTCAACAAGGCGGCGCGCCGGCGATCATCGTCTGTCCGGCGCAGGCCATCGGGCCGGGTGACCACTCGGCGTTCGGCTACTTTGCTCGGCTGTACGTGCGCGGCCTCCTGCCGCCCGTCATCTGGGCGCCCGACGGCGCGTTCACCTTCGCCCACGTGGACGATGTGGCCGAAGGCATCGCGCTGGCGGCGGAGAAGGGAAGAGTCGGCGAGACCTATTTCGTCGCTGGCGAGCCGCCCCTCACCCTCCGTGAACTGGTGAAAGTGTGGAAGAAAGCCGTCGGCGGCATCCCGCCATTTATCTGGCTCCCCAAACCGCTGGCGGTGGCCCAGGGGATGATGATCGAGCCGTTGCTTCGGTTGTTCGGCGTCTCAGCCTTCATCTCGCGCGAAGTCGTCGAGGGCAGTTACGCCAGCTTTCGTTACTCGTCCGACAAGGCCAAACGCGAACTGGGCTGGAACCCACGCAACGCCGAGCAGGCGTGGGTGGATACGCTGAGGGCGGAGAAACAGAAAAGTAAAACGTGAAACGTCAAACGACACGCTTCGCGTTGACGTTTGTCGTTTGACGTTTGACGTGAGGAGAGTCACCCATGCCCACTCTTACCGTTCTCGGCAGTGGCGAAGCCTTTGACCCGCAACTGCCTAACACCTCACTGCTTTATCAGGGATCGCAAAACGTGTTGATTGACTGCGGCTTTGCGGCAGTGCAGGCCTTGTGGCGGCGTTCGCTCGACCCCGAATTTCTGGACGCGGTTCTGCTCAGCCACCACCACGCCGACCACACCTTCGGTTTGCCCGCCTTGCTGTTGGTGGCCCAGACCGCCAACCGCCAGAAGCCGCTGACCATCATCGGCACGCCGGACACGGGACAATACGTGACCACGCTGTTCGACCTGGCTTACACGCCCGGCATGGCCCGCCTCAAGTTCCCGGTGAACTTCGTCGAATGTGCGCCGGGCGAGACGGTGACACTCGGCTCGATCACGATCAAAACCGCCTTGCCCGATCACGGCATCGCCGTGTTGTCCACGCGCTGGGAGGAGGGCGGAACGACCATGTTCGCCTACAGCGCCGACGGCAAGGCCACGCCCGTCAGCCGGGCGCTCTTCAAAGGCGCGAACACGCTCGTGCACGAGTGTTACGCCCTGCCGGGGCAGGAAGGGCCGGTGCACACCCACATTCAGGCTGTGCTGGAGATTGCGGCGGAGTCGGGCGTCTCGACGCTCGTGCTGGTTCACCAGCAAACCGCTCAACGCCAACTCATCGCCGATTACGTGCGCGAGCAGGAGATTTTTTCCGGGCAGGTCTTGATGCCGGATGGGGTGATGACGGTGAATATATAGAGGGTCATCTGTATAGATTTGGACGAATAGGCCGGGCGTCTCGTTCACGTGTCAGAGGGTTTGTTGTCAGGGAAACGACCAAGGCCGCGGTCATCTACCACCAGGCCAAACTCGCGAACGACATGTTCGGTCTTGTTCTCTTCAATGTCATGCTCAATTTCTTCACGATGGTCGAAATAGTAACTGAGGGCGTCGTAAACCTTGGCAGCGTTCAAGTGGGGGTGACCTATCAGATAGCCCTCGACCGTATCACCCAAGTGTAAAATTGCTTCGACCACTTGCCATACAGGAATCCGCGAGCCACGAATGATAGGGCGGCCACCGAGGATGGCCGGTGTGCGGGTAACATGTGGGTGCTCGGTTGCTTGTTCTTTATCGCCTGTAGTTTGCGAGCTTAACCCATCTTCCAAAGCCCTTTGGATTGCCTCAGGATCAGCGTCGGAAACTTTTTGGGCCAGAGGTTCTGGCAACTCCAAGGTTATTGTTGTCATTTTGCACCTCGAAACAACTTATGCCGTGCAACACATTATAAACGACAATCGCGCCCTGGGGTTTCCCGCCGTGTTCATCGTGTGCACGCAAAGGTTGTCAGGGGAAAAAGATGAGCCTGGGGTAGGATTAGGGTGAAATGAAAACAAAACCCTACCACGAGGCTCATCATGGACTATAACACGGAAACTCTAAACGACATTG
>Ga0247727_10006318_pt1 | contig 23375 bp, 21 predicted proteins | sample WisWelCaveWW1625_FD_202498 | JGI IMG/M metagenome (GOLD analysis project Ga0247727, IMG submission 202498) | Biofilm microbial communities from Wishing Well Cave, Virginia, United States - WW16-25 | ecosystem: Environmental > Aquatic > Deep subsurface > Groundwater > Cave microbial mat | place...
CTACGTTAATTGGAATCTCCGGATCCATGCATTGTTTGAGAGAATCTAAAACTTGTTGTGATGTTACTGTACCCATAAGCTGGGTTGATTCACTTATGAAATAAATACCTTACAGCCGCGATTCGAATAGTTTTTTGATAGATTCTTGGTATGGTGGTTTTGCAATACCTGCTTCTGTTATAATACCTGTTACAAGCTCTGGTGGAGTCATATCAAAGGCAGGATTTATCACTCCAATGCCGTCAGGGGCTGTCTTTTTGCCTGCTACTTCAGTAACTTCACTTGGCTTTCTTTGTTCTATAATAACATCGTCAGGACTACTTTTTAGATCAAAGGTAGAGAGTGGCGCAGCTACATAGAATGGTATTTTGTGTTGTTGTGCCATCAGTGCTATTTGATAAGTTCCTATTTTGTTGTATACATGACCCGTTCTCAAAATCCTATCTGCACCTACAATCACTTTACTCACCAAACCCTTTGACATGGCATATCCTACTGCAGTATCTGGAATCAAGCTAACATCAATACCGTCGTGTTTTAGCTCAAAGGCAGTAAGTCGTGAACCCTGCATAACTGGTCTTGTCTCTGTTGCAATTACCTTGATCCGTTTTCCACTCTCTTTAGTTGCACGAATGACTCCTAATGCAGTTCCGTATCCTACAGTAGCTAGTGCACCTGCATTACAATGAGTCATTATGGTATCATTGTTTTCAAACAATTCTGCACCTTGTTTTCCCATTATCATATTAGTCAATATGTCATCTTCTGCCATTTTTTTTGCAGTTTGAATTATTGATTCTTTAATATCAGAGACATCTCTACCTTCTTTTGCAACCTTCATTATTTTATCAAGCCCCCATTCCAGATTTACAGCGGTAGGCCTTGTTTCAAATAGAACTTTTTTAGCCTTTTCTAGATCTTCCAGCAACTTTTCTTTTGTCTTTGCTTTGCTTCGTAATGCTGCCAATGCTAAACCGAATACTCCAGATACTCCAATAGCTGGAGCGCCTCGTACCACGAGTGTTTTGATTGCATTTGCTACATCTTTATAATCTTCGTATTTAACAAAGGTTAGCTTATGTGGCAACTTGGTTTGGTCAATCATAACAACTTTATTATTTTTCCATTCAACTGTTCTAAGACTAGAATGAATCTTTGTTTTCATACTAAGCCATTTTAGTGCACTGTACTATATACTATTTTTTTCTAATGAAGACAAAAATTTAGCAATTAGAAGAAGTGAGAACTCTGACATGCCTAGATCAGATTTAGATTCTTTGGTTAACCATTATATTGCAATCATTCCCAGATTCAGTAGTTACTCAATCTTGCAGCTTATCAAAAGTAGATCCATCCCCTTCAAATCAATTAATTTTATTAAGCACAATTCCATAGAAAATTAAGGTATTTTAGACAAAAAATAATAATTTTTAGCCATAAATCTTCACTTATTTTTCAGGATAGTCATTTCCGTTAATCTATTTACAATGATTCCAAAAATAATTGTCATCCATAAAACAAGAATTCTTATAACTATAATGGGGCCAATTGCATCATCATATTTAATATTCTCCCAAAGAAAAAAAGCCAACAATCCTCCTTCTGTGGTTCCAATTCCTCCAGGAAGAAGTGAGGATGAGCCTATTAGAGAACTTACAACATAAATAAAGGCGGATTTTATTATAGATAAATCTATATTAAAAGACTTTAAGACAAGATAAACTACTAAAGACTCTATTAACCATGATAAAGCTGATAAAAAAAATGTTTTAGCAAATATCTTTGGTTTTAAAAGAAGAAAAATTATATCGATTGAAGGAATTAAGTTATTTGAGATTCTTTTTAAAACAGGAATAGATTCCGCTTTCTTTAGTATTTTTATAAGATGTTTTTTTTTATAAATCAGTAGTAGAAAAATTCCAACAGCAATATAACCGAGTAAAATTTCTTGGTGTTTTTCTCCAATTAATAAAACCGATGAAAGGGCGATTATCAGGATAGCGAAAACATCCAAAAACCTCTCAATAATAATAGTTGGTGCGGTTTTAGAAATAGGCGCATCTACAAGTCTCTTTAGGTAGTGAGACTTTGCCACTTCGCCTAATCTACCTGGACTTAAGCCAAACGCGGTTCCGCAAAGATAGATCAAAATGCTTGATTTCAGGTTTATTTGAATACCTAATTCTCGGATCATTAAATTCCAACGAAAAGACCTAACTATCAAACCTGAAAATATTGCTAGAACCCCTAACAGAACGTATTCCATCTTAACATTTTGTAAATGATGTACTAGTATTGAGAAATCGGAAAGGAAAATAATTATGGAGTAGACGCCTATTGCTAAAATAATACCCAGTAACCATTTTCTAAATTTCATTAATACTTTCTCGCTCTTATTTCAAAATATCTACCTTTACATTCAACCAATAACTAATACCTCTTTAGGTTTCCCACATAGAAACAATAAACAAAGGTCTGTTTTCAATAAATAATGATGTTTGTAAGGTAAAGAAAACAGAGAAAGAAGGTTATAAAAATAATCCTCAGATCCTTATCTTTACAGATTTTGACCTTTTTATTCATCAATAATTCTAACCATAATTTAAGCGCAGGTATGAGAAAATCCATAATTCTTTTTAGACCTATCCTTCTTGGATTCTCTTTCCAGTTTACCGGAAACTCTTTTATTTTGTAACCCTTTTTTTGGGCTCTAATTATTAATTCTACTAAACCAAAAAAATTGTCATCTTTAATTTCAGCAAATATTGCTACCGCTACATCCCTTTTTAATGCTCTAAATCCACAATTATTATCTTTTAATTTGGAGCCTAAAAGTCCTCGTACAAGAATCTTATTAAAAACTACACTTAAGAAAAGTCTGTCAAAGGTTCTTTTAACCATTGTTTTATTTACATACCTTGATCCGGTAACTATATCATATTCTTTCGAATATTCAAATAATTCTCTTAAATGGGACATATCAGTAGATAAATCAACATCCAAATTAATTACCACATTTCCCTTTGCAATGTTGTATCCGTTTCGTATGGCTTTAGAAACATTAGGAGTGTCCATGTGAATTGGCCGTATAACTGGATATTCCTCTGCGAGCTTTTGTGCAATTTTAAAAGTATTGTCTTTCGATCCATTTTCAACAATAATTATCTCATAACTAGCATTAAGAGAATCAACTGCTTTCACTGTTTCTCTTATGCATTTTTCTAAATTACTTTCCTCATTATATGCTGGTAAAATTATTGTCAAATCATATTTTGGGGAGTTAGACATAATATTCAAGCATACTATTCTGATTCGTATATAATAATGAAGGTATTCAAATCTAAAATACATGGCATAAATCCTTCTTTGCATAAAAAATATGAAAATTGAATAAGCCATTAGAGGTAATAGAACAGAAATTATGAATTTGTCTCAGTTACTAATCCATGGTATAGGGTTTTTAATTTTCTTAAAACGAATATTTTGCCACCATTCTTTATTTGAAACATACCACTGTACGGTTGATTCTAGTGACTCTTGAGGTTTCATTTTTGTTTTGAAACCAATTTCTCTCTTTATTAAATTTGAATTTATGCCATATCTTTCATCTTGACCTGGCCGATCCGGAACAAAAGTTATAAGGTTTTCAGATTTATTCATAATTTTCAGTATTTGTCTTACTAAGGATAAGTTTGTGATCTCGTAATTCCCCGAAATATTATAGATTGAAGATTTTTTCCATTTAGAAAGTATTTTTAGAAGTGCATCACAGTGATCGAAAACGTGCATCCATTGTCTTTTTGCCCTACCATCTCCGTGGAGTGGTATAGCTTCATTTCTTAGTGCAGAAATAATGGTTTTAGGAATTAATTTCTCAGGGAATTGTCTAGGACCATAGTTATTCGTTGATCTTGTAACTATGGTATCTAAGTTGTATGTTCTAGTATAACATCGTATAAGCATTTCAGCAGAAGCCTTTGTAGCTGAATATGGATTAGAGGGGTTTAATTTATCACACTCCAAAAATTTTCCTTTTAAGATTTCTCCATATACTTCATCCGTTGAAATTTGTAAAAATTTTACTTTTCTTTTTGTGCGTAACAATTCCAAAATTGTGTAAACTCCAATAACATTTGATTGTATAAACGGTTCCGGATTTTTTATACTTCTGTCAACATGTGATTCAGCTGCAAAATTAATGACAAAATCTACATCTTCAATTAATTTTTTCATTAGTTTTTTGTCACAAATATTTCCCTTTATGAACTGGTAATTTGGGTTTCGTAGATTTTTTAAATTCAAGGGGTTAGAACCAGCGTGCATTGCATCTATATTAGTAATTTTAACATCTTTTTCTTTATCGAAGCATCTTAGTATAAAATTGCTTCCAATAAAACCACATCCACCTGTAACAAGATACTTCATATCTAATCTTTAGCAAAATTAAGACATACATAATCTTACTGTTAGATCAATGAATTTTTTCGAGTTGTGGTTAATTCCGCTAGTTTTTATAGAGTCAAAAATATTTTTCAAAATGTGATTGATACAGTTCTAATTCCTGCAGCTGGTCTAGGAACTCGATTATTTACTTTAACGAAGGAGAGCCCCAAGGAAATGGTCCCAGTTTTTTACAGAGTAGCTAATGGCAATATTCTTGTAAAACCACTTCTAGAAATAATTTTTGAAAACATTTTTGACGCTGGATTTCGAAATTTTATCATAATTGTTGGTAGAGGAAAGGAAATGATAGAGAATCATCTTAGTCCTCATTATGGTTTTATCGATTTACTCAAGAAAAAAGAAGAATATGAATACGCCAATATTCTTTTGTCATTGTATAAAAAAATTGAAAAATCATCAATAGTTTGGATACGGCAACATCGTCAAAGAGGAATAGGACCGGCAACATTGTTAGCTGAGAAAATTGTAGGCGACAGACCATTTCTTTTTCATGCGGGAGATTTATACATTCCACAATCAAACTATTTGAAACAAATGCTTGAAATTCATAGAAAGATGGAGTCAACTGCTACTATTGGAATTAAGAAAGTTTCGGATCCGCGGCAATATGGTGTTGCAACATTAGAAAAATCCTCTAATGGCTCATATAGGGTTATTCGGGTAGTTGAAAAACCAAAACATCCTCCTTCTAATTTTGCTTTAACTGGTGTAAATGTTTTTGAGCCAGAAATATTTAGCGCCATAAAAAGTACTAAGAAAGGCATAAATAAAGAAATTCAGTTGACTGACAGCATACAAACTCTTCTCAATAGGAACCATGATGTCTTTGCATCAATGATGAAGAATGATGATGTTTGTATAGACATAGGTACTCCAAAGAACTATTTTGCTGCATTATCGTATTCTTTTAAACATGCATATTTGAGAAATAGTTCTAATCATTAAGAACTAAAGCGATATAACGTTCAAGTGAAGTTTAGATTTCCAACACATATTTTTAAAAGGAATATAACAGGTTAATTAATGAAAATCTTGCTCATAGGAGGACTTGGATTTATAGGAAGGAGGTTTATTCGAAAGTTTTTCGATTATCATGAACTAATTATTTTAGGTAATGAAAAAACCGTAGACTCATCAAAAAAGAATGATTTACCGGTCATTCCAATAGAAAAGGGTAGAATAGAAGATGAGAAAATTCCCCTGGTTGTTAAAAAATACAAACCAGATGTGATAATTCACCTAGCTGCATTAAGTGGTTTAAAAAAATGTGAAGAGAATCCTCACGAAGCCTTTAAAGTCAATGTTTTGGGAACCTTCAATGTTGTAAGATCTTGTTTAGAAACCAATTCTAAGCTAATTTTCATTTCTTCACGAGAAGTGTATGGTGAAACGTTGGGTAATGAAAGCACAGAAGAAGATCCCCTTATACCTAATAATGTTTATGGAATTACAAAAATGCTCGGAGAAACAATTGTAAAACATGCAGCTCAGAAATACAACTTAGATTATACAATTCTACGCCTTACCAACGTTTATGGACCAGAAGCGGGACAACGTGGAGTAAATAGAATTATCAAAACTGCTGTGAAAGAGAAAAAAATTCAAATAAATTGGGGGAATCAACTCGTAAATCTAGTTTATGTAGATGATGTTGTAAATCTAATAGGGTTGATTTTAAACGATAAACGTTCATCAAGACAAATATTCAATGTAGGATCCAGCGATACCCTCACCATCAAAGAATTTGTTAACAAAGTCTCAGAATTGGTACAACAAAGTATAGATATAGAGTGTTTACCAAAAGTAAAGTTTGAAACTGTTTCATTTAGACCTAATCTAGTAAAACTGGAAAAATTTTTAGGATTTCGTGCACAGACTAATTTAAAATACGGGATCGAAAAAACAATAAATTGGTACACTGAAAATACTGACGACATATAAGAACCTTTTAGCACATTTTAATTACAAAATAAAGTAGAATTAATTCTGGACAGATTACGTTCTAAAATTTACTATCTAAAAATTTTATCCACTCAAACATTGATTTTGAAACTTTTTTGAAAAATACTCTCTCATGAGAATCACTAGATTTTTCTACCCAACCAGCTAATTCTAAAAAGCACGAGGTGTAATCCTTTCCCTCTAAAACTAAATCTGGTAAGTTATTCCATAGGAAATTATTCATAGGATCTCCTTTATGCTCCCATTCAATATCTATCTGCATATCCCTTCTGCCTTTATTATGAAGAATTATAGGAGAGCCTACACTCATACGCTTTTCAAGCTTATCTAAAATTACTTTTATAAAAAGACCAGACCAAATGTCATCATATCTTGCGATCCTGTCTCCATCCGGATCTTGATATGCCCATGGAAATGCAGGAACCACTTCACGTAAAAATGAAACATTCATACCACAAACTGTTGTGAGTTGATTTTTTGGAATTACGACATCATTAATAACTAAACTCTCAGTGGAAATAGGAGCAGGTATCTTTCCATCTTTACTACCTAATATGTCAACTATTGTAGTAGCAGATAAGTCTAGGTCACCACGCCACAAGCCTTGATTTATTACAATTGGAATTTTCTTATTAATTTTCTTTGGATATCCTCTAGCACCTTTTTCTAAAACATTTCTTGGCATATTTGAAAATAAATTTAAAATATTGAAGTAGTTATCCGCAGTATCTTGAAGTTTACTCAAATGCTCCTGAAAATAAGTATTTGATGTTGGAAAGCAATCATCATCCAGGGTTATCATTACATCATAATTCTGTTTATATGCATAAGCAAATCCAAAGTTTCTTTTTGTATGTCTATTAAAGATCCAAGATTTTTCGAAAATTTCTTTATCATTAAATTCAGTAGTCCTCTCATATTTTTTTTCTAGTTTTTTCTCAGAAAGAATAATGAAGTCTACATCTGAAGGTGCAATTTCAATAAAACTTTCTAAACATTTTGGACCTCTTTGAGAAGGTATTATTACAGCAGTTTTCACTGTTGTTCAGAAATTTATTGTTTATTTAAAATTATCTACTAGATAAAAAACTTGCATTTATTTTTGAAAATACAATTAATAAGGTTTTTCAACTTGATAAAAGGATATACAGAAAATGAGAGTGTAGAATTTATATCATTTTAATAAAGAACTATAGTTTATTGATTTTTCTTAACAAAAGAAAAATATGTTCACCGTCAGGGTCTGGCACATAGGCTTTTTTCAGTTTTAAAATGTACTTTGCAATCTTAATTTTTTTATTTTTACTCGAATGTATATCTATGAATAGAGGTGTTCTATAGGTAGTAAAATCGATCATTTCTAATCCAAGTTTCGTTTTTAATGATTCAAAATTTTTTTTACTCAACATTATGTTTGCAAAATCACCACCTAGAGATGGCACTAGCCCATTCTTTACTAACGATGATTGTGGATTAACCGTTGCTATGAATATCAAACCATTATCTGTTAACATATTTTTAGTATGCCTCAAAATAGAATAACTGTCAGGTAGATAATACAGCATCTGAGTAAGGCAAATAAGATCATATTTCTTATTTGATTGATAACTTTCATCAAAATAGTCCCATTCAATTTTTTTAGTGACAGCAAATTTGACGTATTCTGCATTAGCTTCAATCCCATGAGCATCAATTCCCAATTTATTTAATTGAGCTACAAAGCTACCATAATGAGTTCCAATATCTAATGTATTCTTAAAATTCATGTCAGTTTTTGATTTTAAATATCTGACATACTCATCAGAGAGAAGTTTCCAAAAACGTACATGAGTCATCTTAGTTTTAACTTTTTCTAAAAAAGTAGGAGCACGCCCTTCTCTAAAGTAATGAGTTTTTGGGTTAGATCTTTTTTCAGTAAATAAAGCTCCACAATCATTACAAGATAAGACTTTCAATTCTTCATTAAAATAAGTTAGACAGTTAATTTGATCACATGCAATACATCTATCTAGCAATTACAAAAAAGGATGTAATCCTATTTTTAACTGTTAGTATAATTCATTAAATCTAAACTTAGAATTTTACAAATTCAAAAATGTTAAAATTAATTCAAAGATTATTTGTTTAAAATTTTTATAATTGAATCATCATTACCGTTTTAATCATGTTTTCTATTTAATTAAGACTATATACAGCAATTTTTAAGCTCAATTTAATGAGCATGCAAAATGTAAAATTCATTAAATCTTTAGACTCGCAAAAATATCCATTAGTTATTACTTTGATTTTTTTCTTGGTTATTTCGTATGTAACTTTTTTTCATCATCACTATTGGTTTGAAAATGATGGAATTTTTTATCTGCATGTAGTAGGTAGTGAAATAATTCATGGAGATGGAAAGAATGTTAAGTTATTTGATTCTCCAGCTGGCGGGCCAGCATTCTATGGGATCTTAAATTCATTTACTAATGATGACTTTCTTACGGCAAAAATTGTTTCGCTTCTAAGTGGTACAGGAATAGTATTTTTTGCATATTATATCATAAAAAACATTTTCAATGTAAAGATAGCATTAATCGGACAACTATTTGTTGCTTGTAATCCACGGTTAAATTTAGAATCAATATATGCTATGAATGAATTACTTCCAATATTTTTAATATTCATTTCACTGTATTTCATAACCAAAAAACACTTGAGGCTATATGATATAGTGATAACTGGTTCACTATTAGGAATTTCCTCTATGATTAGATTTCAAGGGATGCCAGTATTCATTGCAATCTTTGTTTTTTTATTAATACGCAATAAACAAATTCGTATCAATTTATCTTATTGCTTATTACTAGGAATATTTTTCTTACTTGCATTTAGTCCCTTGATTTTATACAATTACTATACGCATGGAACTATTATTGATACTGATTCAAATTTTTATATGTTAACAAATTGGAAATACCAAACCCCTGAATGGCGTCATAAAATTTCAGAAAATATTTTAGATGGCAAGTCATCAGGGCTTTTTCTTGATTTTAATTTATTTTTAAAAAACTATTTTTACAATTTGTTTTATCATAATCCAAATAGACTGTTCAATTTTAATACCTTAAATAATATTTCCATAATACCACCAATTCCTTTTCTTGGTATTATTCCAGTCATAGGAGGATTAATTTATTCCTTAAAAATTAGCCCAAGTAGGACAAGCCTTATCATATTACTTGGAATTTCTACAATTACTACATTTTTGGTATATTTGTTTGGAGATTTTAGTGCTCATTTTTTTGCAATTATCATGATTCCATTATTGAGTTTAGGAATCCTCAATATTAGAAATGTGGAAAGAAATTTTTTGCCTCTATTAATTTTATCAGTGGTTTATTTTCTTGTTATTTCTACAGTACCAGTTGGTAAAGCGGATCATTTATTTCCAATGTGGATTATAATCCCAACGTTAAGTGCCATATTTTTTATAGAAACCTTACCGAAAATATTTCTCAAAATAAGATCAGTTAAAGATTCCAAATTAGCCGTACAAAGTAAAAACATGAGCATACTGTTTATCATACTTATTTTAACAGCGAATCTGGTTTTTTCCTACGTACTTCTTTATTATGCCTTACATGATGAAGCTTCATATAGTGATATAAAAAATGAATTTTTTAAATTATTTCAAAGAAGAGAGCCCCAACGAGAATCTGGCTACGAGGTTAAACAAATTGGAGATGTTTTATCTAAGCAGCCTGGAATTGAGAATAGTTATGTAATGTCAGGATCTGTTAATTATGCATATTATGCTCATAGTAAATTTGTTTATACAAATTTACAAGAAGGCGTAAAAAATGATTCTTTAAACGATTTCGTTACTCGAGAAAATTGGACTGCCCTTGATCGTTATGTTTCAAACATCAGTAGCAATCCAACTGATAGATATGACATATATCATCCCTTACCAGATTATTTTATTTATAATCCACTTACACCAAATGCGGTTAATCCATGGAATGTTAATAACACACAATTTGAAGATTTGAAGGTTTTAGCTAATCCAGACAATCCGAGAATCCCCCCTAATTTTGAACTCCTTTTCAAATCAAACAAAACGGGCACAGTTGTTTATAAAATCAATCATCAAATTGACAAATAAGGTCAAAATATATCAAAAAATTAAATATAAATTTAAACATAAAAAATGAAAATGGAAGATTGTACGGTAGAAAATAACAAACATCACACTTGTATTTTATGATTTAAAATAATTAGTGTACTGAATTGTAAATTGCTAAGTGATGATTAATATTCCAAATATCTCTCCTTTTTTCTAGAAAATCAAGTATCTCATCCATCAAAAAAATTCTACCTCCATCATAGAGGTTATCATAAACAGCTTTCACAAATTCGAAATCTTCTTTATAGTCAACGGTCCACCTTTCCTGCATAAACAGGTTTCTCCCGTCTGGCATAGATACATTCCCTATTCTAAACTTAGAAGGTTGTGACCAGATGAACGTAGTTGTATGTTCTCTATGACGCTGATTATTTCCTGATTCTTTCCATGCTTTTTCAAGTGTCGATAAATGAAAAATTTCTACATCCAATCCGTCTGGAAAGGTTGGAGGATGAGTGTTGCTTACATAATCATAATTAACCACATTTTTTAAAAAAAAATCAACTACTTTATCAGTAATCACGGGATCAATCAAAGGACAATCTGGTGTAATTTTGGCAACAAAATTTGCGCTAAAGTGTTTGGCCGCCTGATAATGCCTATCAAGACAATCCAACTCATTTCCTCTAAATACAGAATATCCATTTTTTTTTGCTAGATCGTAAATTACATCATCATTTTTGTGGGTTGTAGTTGCAACTACGATTTCATCTAAAAGTTTTGCATGAGATAATCTTTCAAGCATTAATAAAAGCATAGGCTTTCCACAAATTTCTTTCATAACTTTTCTTGGTAATCTGGTGGATCCTGTACGTGATTGTACTACCGCAACGACTTTTCCTTCCTTAGCCATGAGATAATCCATTTTTGGAATCGTCTAATATATAAAAGTAAAATATTTTGTGAAAATCATATAAATCAAATCTAGTTGACATATGGAGCAAGTGTCTTTTTCTATAGAATAATTTTTGTTGGATGTGATTTAGTTAAAATCATAAATAAAGAAATTGATTTAAGGGGTCTACGTCTACTAATAGAAATGAAAAAAACATGTATTAAATGTGGGGTCATTTTTGAGTGTACTGAATTATCGTCTTGTTGGTGTATGGATATTCCATATTTCTCTAAACTTAATAATGATGATCATGATTGTCTTTGTAAGATCTGTCTACTAAAAATATGAAGAAAAATTATTAAAAGATAGCTAATGAGTGATATAAAATCAATCACAGATTTGAAAGTTTAAATATTCTGATAAGATAATTTTTTATTGAAAGCAAATTTCAGTGTTGATGATAAAAACAAAAAAGAATTCACATGGACTTCCAGCCATTCAGACGGGTGGAAATGTCAGAACTTCTTCTTGGTTCATAAGTTGGCGGATTTTAAAATGTTCTATGGCTACATTGGTTGGAATTAACCACGGTTGGAAAGATGATGATCCTGGGAACTGATTACATCTCATGGGAATGTTTTTGTTCCTCCAAAAATTGACAAGGAAAGTCTTATTTTCAAGAAATTGTTTCCGAAAATTTACAATCCAGAATTTGGTTCATATTGTATTTTGGAACCAACATTCCAATACTATAGTGATGCATTAAAGGAATTTATCTCACGATCTACAGCTGAAATCACACAATAAATGCAACTGAAGGAGGATCAATCTTTGGTGAGAGAAAAATGTATGACACTTGCAAAATTCATTGAGGAATACAATGTTTGAGTTACACGTATTCCCAGATTATAACATTAATTTAAATAATCAAAGAGGGATAATTAACTGAATTGAAAGTTCTATTTGTTGTGCCAGAAGTAAGGCTTGATAGTGAACCATTTGATTTTCCATTCTGGGCAGGCATATTCGCTTCTATTATCAAACAGAAAGGAGGTCAGGTTGCAATTTTAGATTTAAATGCCCTTAGAATGAATTACGGCGGAGGTTATGTTCCAATGGATATAGTCAAAAAAGAATTATCTTTAGATGATTGGGATTTAATGGGCATAGGTGGTCTTACAACCACTTATAGTCGTATGAAACAGTTAATTCCCTTAATGCGAAGATCTTCTCCAAGAGCTACTATTATTTCAGGCGGAGGCTGGTGTACTTACAATCCAGATGAAATTTTACAACTAGTTCCTGAGATAGATATGATATGTGTAGGTGAAGGCGAAGAGACTTTTGCTGAGGTCTATGATGAAATGGATAAAGGAAGCAGCGATTTTGAAAAAATCAAAGGTTTATGTTTAAGAGACAATAATTCATTCAAATTTACTGAACCGCGAGCATTAATTTCAAATTTGGATACAATCCCCTATCCAGATTATGATCTGTTTGAAATGGATATTTATTTCAGATCTTCTTCAAGACCACTATCAGTAGAATCTTTTAACGCCAAAAGAAGAGCAACAACAGTATGGGAAAGAGGATGCCCCAGAGGGTGTACTTTTTGTTCACACAACGGAATGTCAAGAATAGACATACAGAACATCTATGGAAAAGGAGATCGAAGACTAGGAGAGATGATTGTAAGAGAAGTCGACAAAAATAATCACACCTTCCAGATGCCTGCCAGATGGCCATCTCCCAAATATGCTGTTAATAATGTAAAGATATTGAAAGAAAAGTTTGATGTTGACTTCTTATCTATAGTTGATGAGAATATGACCAGTAATAGAAAATGGACTGAAGAATTTTGTAAGCTCTATATAGATGAGGGATTCCATGAAACTGTCAAATGGGGTACATTGGGAGATGCCCCTAGTGTTGCAACTCAACCAACTCTCCTAAAAACTATGAAGGAAGCCGGCTGTAGTTATATCTCATTTGGTTTTGAATCTGCATCAAACAAAGTGTTGGCGCAGGACATTAAAAAAGGTCAAACACAAATGCACCTCCAAAAAACTGTTGATGAGATTAAGAAAGTAGGTCTGCGCCCGCTTGCAACATTCATGATTGGGAATCCTCATGAAGATATCAATGATTTAATGGAAACAGTAACATTTTGGATAAGGAATAGGATCGAAGTTGATCCGTTTATTTGTACGCCGTATGTTGGAAGTCCAATATATTATGATAACAAGGATTACATATTAGAACAATATGACGAAAGACTAAGACTGGTAAAAAATAATTCTAATTTCGATAAAAATACCATTGCAAAATGGAAATTAGAGGCATTAGACAAATTTATGATAGAGTGTGGTGATGCTACACAGTATACAGCCACAGTTAGCCAATATTTCACAATTCCAGAATTGTTTGCCTTGAAACAATTCATGTATAAACATGATACAAGAAGAATGTTACAAATGGCTCACCAGAGATATGAGCAAACTGGTTTGGAACAATGGAAACATGATGAAAAATGGGCTAAATATTGTGATGTTTGTAACGCCATAGAAGAAGTAAGTCCTAAAATAGAAATTCCGTCAAATAATTGATTATTAAAATGATAATAACTACGAAAACATTTTGTTAAGATAACTCGATATTTGAAATACTTTTAGATTTCATCAATTTTTACAAAACGATGTTCGTTGTTTGACAGACGGGCTGCTTGCATTACTTTTGCTTGTTGTAACAAATCATCCTCAAAATCAAATCCATGAAACGAATCAGTAATGATTTCTTTACAAAATGAATCAATCATATGAACATAGTGGTTAGTAGGTGCTATTATGATTTCTTGTTTACTTTTATCAGAATTAAGAATTATAGTAGCTTTCATGTCAGATGGTATGTTATAGGATCGTGTCAATCTCAAAGAGCCGTTAGTTCCCCAAATACTATATGTAGACTGATAAAATAAACCATATCCAACGGCTATTTGTGCGAATTTCATACCTTTGTATTTAAGAAAAAGAGTTGCCTTTGTATCTACTTTCATTTCTTCATCAACTATTAAATTACAAAAAACTCCCTCAGGCTCCTTACCAAAAACGATCCTACTTGCACATATTGGATAACAGCCAGCGTCATTTAATACACCACCGCCTAGTTCTTTGTTAAATCTAATATCACTTCTGGGTATGGAAGGAAATCCATATGAACTAGTAAAAGTAAAAAGATCTCCGACAAAACCCTTTCTCGTCAATTCTAATACCTCATTATGTTGAGGATGAAACCTGAACATGAAAGCTTCCATTATTCTTACATTATTTTGTTTGCAGGACTCAACCATCTTACATGCAGAGTCATATGAGATAGTTGATGATTTTTCACACAGAACATGTTTTCCAGCTTCTGAGGCTTTTAAAGCCCACTCTTCATGCAAACCAACCGGTAATGAAATATAGACAGAATCCACCTTGTCATTTTCAATAACATCATCATAGGATCCAAACAATTCACAATCAAATTTTTTGGCAAATTTTTCAGCTTTTTGTTCAGACCGACTACCAATAATTTTTAATTCAGCAAATTGAGAATTTTTTATTGCAGGAATAGTAGAAGAATCAGCAATTCTGGAACAGCCAATGATGCCAAATTTTACTTTGTTTTGCAATTGAAATCACTTTAACTACAAATTTTTGTTATTGATTCATCTAAAACTTGAATTCCCTCTAGGAGAGCTTCATCTGGAATCATCAAAGGAGGACCGATTTTGATTGTCCCTGTACCTGTCCTTATCATAAGTAAGCCTTTTTCCATGCATTTTTCTATTATTCTATCTGCTAATACAACATCTAATTCGTTTGTTTGTGGCTTGACAAAATGTAATGCAAATATCAATCCCTTGCCAGATACATTACGAATTATCTTTTTGTGTTTTAATTTGATTTTTTCAAGCTCCTTTTGTAGAATTAAGCCTTTACGTGCTGATTGATTAACTAAATCCTCTTTTTCAATAACTTCTATACTGGCTAATGTTGCCGCACAACAAATAGGATTACCACCATGAGTACTATTTAACGAGGGATCAGCATCAAGTAATTCCCGTCTACTTAATACAGCGGATAAAGGAAGACTTGATGAAATACCTTTACCACAACATACTATGTCTGGTTGAATTCCATAATGTTCAAAGGCAAACAATTTTCCTGTACGGCCAAACCCTGATTGAATCTCATCAAATATTATTAAAACATTATTATCATCAGCCCATTTCTCTAGTGCCTTAAGGTATGAAACAGGATAAAAAAGCGCGCCCCATCCTTGATAGGATTCTATCATAAATCCTGCTATAGTTGAAAGATCAATATTTTCTTGCAATAATTTGATGCTTTTGTGAAAACATGATTCATTGCATTCATGTAAATCATTTTCTCTCCATGGACAAGTATATGGAAATGGAAATGGAATGTGATGAATATTAGGATCATGTTTTCCTATCCAATGTTTTTCTTTTATTTTTCCTCCAAGCATTAATGCTCCCAGTGTTTTTCCATGCATCGATTCATCAAATGAAATTATTCCAATTTTTTTTTCATTTATCTTTTTTCCATAAATTCTTGTAATTTTCATTGCACACTCAGTTGTTTCTGTACCAGTAGTTAACAAGAAAACCGTATCAAGATAGGGGGGACTCATTTCAACAATCTTTCTTACTAGCTTAGCACGAATTTCTGATAAAAAATAATAATTGTGTAAAAGTGGTTGATTAATAATACTCATAATTGCTTTTCTTATATCAGGATGAGAATGACCAACGTTAGTTACAAAAATACCTGATGAAAAGTCTATCCAACAATTTCCTGATGAATCAAATATTTGATAGCCTTCAGCATGATCCCAAAGAACTGGTAATTCATTTAACATAGCAGATGGTTCGTATTTTTTTGATTTTAAGAAAACCTCGAGAGTTTTGTGAGGAGGAATCTTAGTTACAATTCTGCGATGACTGGTTATAATCTTATCAACTTTTCTAGGTTCTAAATTAAAAGTGTATTGTGCCATTAAACATTTCAAAAACTATTTTACCTATAAATTAATCATACTAATTTGCGAAAAAATCTCAACCATGTAGCTACCAAACTGTCCAACCACCATCTATAACAATGGTCGCTCCAGTCATATAAGAAGACATTGGGCTACAAAGATATTCTACAATTCCATTTAGCTCGTCTTTTCTCATCATTCTTTTCATTGGAGTCAATTCTGAATATTTTTTTACGAATTCTTGATCTTGATTATTCTCAACCCCCCCAGGGGCTATACAGTTAACTCGAATATTTGGTGCTAAATGGGTAGCAAGAAACTTTGTGAGATTAATTACGCCTGCTTTAGACACACTGTAAGCTATGTGTTTATGACCCCCACTGTATAGATCAGGTCTAGCAGAAACTATTCCTGTAGATGCAGAAAAATTAACTATGGAACCTTCTTTATTATTACGTGCAAATTCCCTACATACTGAAAATAGCGCAGTTAAATTAACATCAAAATATCTTGAAAAGGATTCTAAAGATATATCAAAAAGAGTAGTTCTTTTTTGTTTAGATTCTATATGATCATTTAATGCAAAACAATTTACAAGACAGTTTGCATTATTTTCTACGAACCATTTCTTAACAAATGATTCATCCGTAAGATCATTACCCAACGCTAAATCTAGTTTTAGTATATCATTATTTTTTGCTAAATACTTTGATAGTTCTCTCCCTAGTAAACCTTCAGATCCGGTTATTATAATTTTCATTTTTTTATTCTGAGCCATAATTTATTGTCAAAGGAAATACTTATCAACATATTGTTTTACAAAATAAAGATATTTTTTACAGGTGACTTCCGGCGTTATTTCATTACTAGGTTCTCTTGCACCTTGTATTACTAGACTACCATTAAAATTAATTTTTGCTAATGTTGAAAAAAACGAATCAAAGTCAGTATCTCCAGTTCCAAGAGGGACTGTTCTTCCACCACATATCCTATCTTTAATGTGAATGTTCACAATCCAAGATCCTAACACGTTTAGTTCTTCTTTGACATCATAACCTAGTGCTGTACTATTTCCTGTATCATAATTAGCTTTAATGTTAGGATGATCAAATCTGGTCAAGAGAGTTTTGAAGTGAGATGGTGGTAGATCAGTTTCAAGCGTTAATTTAATGTCCATGTCTTCTGCTAGAGGAAGAATTTTTTGTAAATTATGAATCAATTGCTCTTCATCATTTTTACTTTTTAAAGAAGATGAATCTACAAAGGGAAGTTCAAGTATCTCGATTCCCAATTCATGAGATCGTTGTATTAGATTTTTCAACACATCCAAATTTTCTTCCAATTGATAATCTGAAACATTGAATAGTTTTCGCTTCATGAAATAATCCGCACAAATCGTATTTATTCGTACAGAGTATTTTTTTGATAAAAATTTTATTTTTTTAATGCCATCATTATCTAGAATTGGATTTTTTTCATAAAGATCAAAAACCCATTCAATTAGATCAAATCCACATCTCTCTGCTTTTTCAAATTCTTCTTGCCAAGAATATTTTGGAAAAGATTGTATTTCGTTTCCAATAGGATCTGAAAGCCTGCCTCCCATTATTCCTATTCCTATAATCTTGTTTTTCATAGTAAATTTAAAAAACAAAATATAATAATATTAATGCTACCTAAATTCTCGTTATCAGAATGGTTTTTAGTTTAATAAAAAAATGCAAAAAAATCAAGGTAGTTTTGACTGATGTAGATGGTGTTCTTACAGATGGAGGAATGTATTATTCTGATAAAGGCGATGTCATGAAAAAGTTTCATACGCGTGATGGAATGGGTGTAACGTTACTAAGGAAAAAAAATATACCCACGATAATCCTAACAAAAGAGAAAACCAAAATTGTAAGGCAGTGGGCTACAAGAATGAGGGTTGAAAGATTGTATGATGGCGTAATCAATAAAAAATTAATTCTTGACAATATATGTAAAACTTACAAAGTAAAAGCTGAAGAAGTTGCATACATTGGTGATGACGTTAACGATATTGAATTATTAAAACGAGTTGGTTTGTCAGCAACGCCGCATGATGGCATAAAAGAGACAAAAGATGTTTGTCATTATATTTGTAAGACTGATGGCGGTTGTGGTACTTTTAGAGAATTTGTTGATTTAATATTATCCAGATACAAAGAAAACTAGGAGTTGAATGCAAAATTCAAACCCAGCTTAGAGCTAAAAAGATCACATGTTGGATTGATAATTAGCATTAATGAAAATCTTATCTTCGTTTTGTGGATTCTTTCTTAAATGAAAAAATGTACATTCCGATAGCTCCACTGTAAGCAGATGAATTGTCTAATGGAACAACATTTTGTTTTAACCATTTTAGAAGTTTATTTACATTTTCATGATTACTAGGTAACCGGGCATCATACAAAACCTTTGGAATTCGCCTAGCGAAATCTTTGATCATCAATTCTCCATGACCCCATGACCTGTCAAACGTTTTCCATTTTAGATTCATATTAATTTTTTTTGCCCATTTGGTAAAATCTATTGGTGTTAAATAATGAAGATCCGCGAGCGTAACTGGTGCCCTAAAAAGATAATGCAATGTCATCAAAACATAACCCCTTACATTAGTCCAATTAGGAGAAGTAATTATAAGTCTACCATAAGGGTTCAAGTGTTTTTTAAGCAATCTTAGTGTATTCAAGGGATCATCCATATGTTCTAGCGTTCCAATTGAAACAACAATATCATATTTTCCATCAATGTCAGCAACATCTAACTTTTTGAAACGTAGATTTGGCAACCGATAAGTTCTTTTTGCTATATCTATGCCCTCCGCAGAAAAATCAATGCCTAATACATCTGCACCCTCTTTTGCAACAAGATAACAAAAACGACCTGTTCCGCAACCAACCTCTAGAACTTTCTTACCTGTCCACTTCAGCTGTTTTAGGATCTCCTCTGCTTCTGATGTGGGAGAACCTTCTATTACAAATTTTGTATAATGTTTTTTTTCACCCTTTAAATAGACTTTATCATAGAATTTAGCAAGTTTTTTGTTGTCAATCACAACTCGCGTAAATGTTTCTAATATTTAATAATTTAAATAAATCAATCAAAATAGTCTAGAGAGAAGTTTTTATTAGAATCACAATAACGTAATATCTAGTTGGTCTTTATAACTGCAGAAATTGGTATTAATCATAATGGTAGTATTGAAATTGCTAAGAAATTGATTGACGTTGCTATTAATGCGGGTTGTGATGCAGTAAAATTTCAAAAAAGAACCATTGAGAAAGTTTACTCAAAGGAGGTTCTTAATTCTCCTAGAGAAAGTCCTTGGGGAACTACAACTAGAGATCAAAAAATAGGATTAGAATTTAATAAAAAAGAATATGATGAAATTGATTCGTATTGTAAAAATAAAAATATTATTTGGTATGCATCATCATGGGACATTGACAGTCAGATCTTTTTAAAACAATATAATCTGAAATACAATAAAATAGCTTCTGCAATGTTGACAAATCACAATTTGTTAAGAATGATAGCTGAGGAGAAAAAATACACATTTATTTCAACTGGAATGAGTACCATGGAACAAATTAGAGAAGCTGTAAAAAAATTTAGAGAATATGATTGTCCTTTTGAATTACAGCATAGCAATAGTTCCTATCCCATGAAGCTTGAAGAAGCTAATCTGAGATGTATTTTAACCTTGAAAAATAAATTCAATTGTAATGTGGGATATAGTGGACATGAAACTAGTGGGTATTTAGTTTGTATTCCCGCTGTAGTACTTGGCGCTACCTCTATTGAAAGACATATAACATTAGATAGGACGATGTATGGATCTGATCATGCTGCTTCATTAGAGCCTCCGGGTTTGAATCGTCTTGTGAGTGATATAAGACAAATAGAAACAATTCTTGGAGATGGAGTAAAAAAAGTATGGCCATCAGAAATTCCGGTAATGAAGAAACTCAGATAAATGGATGACAACAATCACAATTATTCAAATGAACTACAAAAACATTGTAAAAAAATTATTTGAAGAAAGTATATCTTCAATTGTAGAATCAAAAAAACTATCCGATCAAATATCAATAGCAGTAGACACAATAGTAAAAGGATACAGGAACGGAGGCAAGGTTATAGTATTTGGCAATGGTGGTAGTGCAGCAGATTCACAACACCTTGCAGCTGAATTGGTAGGTCGTTACCAATTTGAAAGAGAAAGCCTTCCTGCCATAGCGTTAACAACTGATACTTCCATCATCACAGCATTAGGAAATGATTACGGCTTTGAGTATGTCTTTTCTAGGCAATGTGAATCACTGGTAAAAAAGAATGACATAGTAATAGCTATTTCTACTAGTGGTAAATCCCAGAACGTTATTAACGCAATTAGAACATGTAAAAAAATAGGTGCAATCACAATAGGATTAACTGGAATGGGTGGGGGAAGTTTGAAACAATTAACAGATATCAATTTGATAGTTGATTCAAAATCCACTCCGAGGATTCAAGAAGTACATAGGATCATAATCCATATAATTTGCGATCTTGTGGAACAATCACTCAAAAATACTAGATAAACCATAACAATGAAATTACAAAGTGAGATATTCCTAAATTCGTTATTAAAAATAATGTATCATAATGTATTATGATTTTTTTGTAATAGATTCATAATTTCATTAGAAATTCTTTCTGCGGCACGCCCATCTCCTTTATACATAAATTCTTGAATGAATTTTTCACGATTATGTTCATATGATTGATTTGATATAGCGTGATGTATTATTTTAACAAGGTCTGACGGATTTTTACATTCAAAGGCAACACCATTTTCTACAAACTTATCGGTTTTAGAACTAAAAAAATTACAAATGACAATAGGTTTCTTTGCTATCATAGCATAAATTTCTGTAGTAGCAGATTGAAATGATATCATGATATCCGCAGTATCAAGAAATTGTTGTATATCACCATTTTTATAAACAGATATTGAAGAATCAACAGAATTTATTATTGGCTGATACTCGGAAAGGAGTGAAGATGAAGGGTGTATTTTAACTACAACTGACATTTCCTTCTTATTTTCAGCAAGTTTTGAGATGATTTGCTTGATTGCAAAATCTTTTTGGCTCTTAGTCCACATTCCATGTTCGTATAGTGTTGTAGGTGCAAACAATACATGTATTATTGTGTCATCATTTTTTTTATGCGATGGTATTTTACTATGTAATTTTTGAAAAGGACTGTCAAAAAGTGGATTTCCTGTTACTACTAGACTTGATTTCTTGAATCCTGCCTTTAACAGCTGATTCTGTAAATGCTCATCTTCTAAAAAATGAATGGTATTAGCAAATCTTGAATTATTTGGAGCATCTGTTAAAATTTGTTTTATGATAACAAAAAGTAACTTTAGTATTTCTGATCTGCTCATGTTAATAGCTCTTTGAGTCTTTAACATAAAAAGAAGTTTGTAAATGTAAAATCTCCCTCTTCTCATAAACTGTTTTTGATTTTGAACTGTATCAGTGGGAATAGAGCTTTCAAAAAATCTTGTCAGTAATAATTTTATACGATTAATCAGATTTGTTGATGAATCAAAATACCAATCACTCCATAACATACTACATACTGGAATGTTAAGAAATTTAGCAGCTAATGATAATGCGTAATCAATAAAAGACCAAGTGGCACCAGAATAAATCAAATCTGGTTTTTCATTTTTCAGTACTTCAACAGCATTTTTGTAATCATGAATGAATGATATTGTCGTATCAGAATTCTGTGGTATTAATAAATTTTGTTTCTCAGGTTGATAAACAAACCAAATTACATGTACTTTTGACTTTTTTCTCAGCTCAGGTAATATACTTTCAAAAAACATAGTAGATATATTTTTGGCATTAGGCATGGTATGAATAGGAACTAAAATTCTAAGTGATGGCAATAAACACACTAATCTACATGATCATAAAATTGTTGTTGTAATATTTTTAAATCTAGTCAAAGTTTTGAATAAAAATTACGGCAAATCATTTCACAGTTTTTTGATCATATCTTTGAATTGTGCTGGTACTCCGGCCCACATTTCATTGTCGGAAATATTCCTATTCACAAACGAATATGCTGCTACAATAGCATTTTTACCAATTGTCACATTGGGCATTATTGTGCTATGAGTACCAATTCTACAATTATTCTTTAAAACAACTTTCCCGTGTTTATTATCAATAGTTGAATGTGAATAAATTGAACAATGAGAACCAATTTTGACATTATCACCAATTTCAACCCCGTATCGACTGTTTATGTAAGTAAATATACCAATATCAAAATTTTTACCAATTTTCAGTTTTTGGGGGTAATGAACAACATAATTGTACTTAGTTGGTCTGCCATGTTTTATGATGGGTTTTCTCCATTTTTTTTCTTTCTTTTTTATCATATGTTATCAATAGAATATGTTCTTCTGGATTAAGTCTTTGCTCAAATTAATTTTTTCAAGACAATACAGGATTTTTTTTGAGGCATCTCCATTTCCATAAACATTAGTAGATTTAATAGATTTTTTTATTTTTAATGCTTTTAATATTGTATCATATACTGATTTTACTGATGCGTATTTCAGGTCAAGTACATTTTTGCCTTTTTCTCTACCTTCCTGGCGTATTCCAATATTTATAACCGGGATCTGAAAATAATTTGCTTCAATCATTCCACTACTTGAATTACCTACTAATACCCCACAATTTTTGAGTAGTCCTAGATAATCACTTCTTGGCAAAGACCTATACATTTTGATAAAATCATATTTTCTAGAGAACGATTCCAAGTATTTAAAAATAATTTTGTTTCCTGCATCTGAGTTTGGAGCAA
>Ga0247727_10006319_pt1 | contig 23374 bp, 44 predicted proteins | sample WisWelCaveWW1625_FD_202498 | JGI IMG/M metagenome (GOLD analysis project Ga0247727, IMG submission 202498) | Biofilm microbial communities from Wishing Well Cave, Virginia, United States - WW16-25 | ecosystem: Environmental > Aquatic > Deep subsurface > Groundwater > Cave microbial mat | place...
TCCAATTGCAAATGGCATTATTTTGCTGCCTCCATTACAATAAAACCACTAATTTTTTCTAAATCATCACTCTTATGAGATTTATTTATTAATAAAGATATCTCCAAACCAGCTAGATCCGATGATGCCATGGTTTTAACAGCTAATTTTCCTTTCCAAGCAATTAATAAAAAATTACCCAATGTTCTAATACCAGCAGGTAAATTATCAACAGTTGTAGCCATAAAAATCCTTAATAAATAAACACCATGGCCACTAAATTATTTAATGACCATAGTGTTATCAAAATAAATTTGGCAAACATTAGCCGTACCGCAGGTACTTATTCGTATGTACCCCATGATAATCGATCAATGCGACAAGAGAATGCAGCATCAGCAGCAAGACCAGCAGCATCAAACGTTCGAAACGTTTTAACTGTATCCGATGTGTGGTCAACTGATAAATGAATACCAGCGACCGATTGAGGTGTACTACTTACAACACAATCGTTAACATTAATAGGAACATCAGTAGTTAAGGTGTATACACCTACACCTGTACGAACACCTACACCACCACGTTGTCTAGCAGCAGGTCCAGCGGCTACCATTACCATAGCAGCAATAAAATTGTTATCGGGGCTTGTAGTATCACTCATTGTAGTAACTCCGTTACGGGTTAAGTTTGCCAAATCATTTTAGCAAACATACTATTATTAAAATCAACTAGATAAACAATCGAGCTAATCGATATAAACCATAACCTAATGCAGCACCAGTACCTATTTTTACAACTGGATTAGCTTGATCAAATCGTTGTAATAATCCTGGTGTTTCGGCACCAGCGGGATTAGGTGCTCTACCACCATTTATTTCATTTAATGATTTATTTAAATCGTCAGGAACATATTTTCCTTCAGGGTGATAGCCTGCTAATACATATGGTTTACTTACTTCTAGTCCAGCTACTAATCTATAATTGGCATATTCATTCAAATATTTTTTAGTATTTGGATAAACAGCAGATAAAATTACTGCGTTCATATCCCCAACGTCAATAATACCATCTTTATTATAATCTAAACCAGGATTTGATTTAGTATCACTAGGCCCATAAATAATAGTATTCGGTGCTAATTGTCCTTTGACACCTTTTATCCAAGTAGCTAAAGCCGCATTTGCTAGATATAAATCCAAAACATTAGCATAACCTTTTTTACCTTGACCATATTTATGTAAAATATGTTGAAAGTATTTTTCAGTTATATCTAGATTTTGTTCTGGTGTCATATCAGGTAATGACCACCATTGCTGTGGAGTTAATCCTATTTCTCTACCAACAAATGGCATTATGGTATTTAAACCTAATGCACCTGATGTTCCTTCCCAAGTATTAGGTGGGCCTATAATTGGTCTTCTATATGATTTAGTAGCAGAAGGTGACATGGTAAAAGCGCTCTCTGCACTTAATACCATAATCAAATCTTCTGGCCTTCTAGCACCAATAGTATTTGTTACTTTTATAATCTTATCCCAAAATGCAGGTGTCATTTTACTAAACCTTTGTTTTGACATTTTGGACATGGTTCTGATTTAGTAGCATCTTTTTCAGATACTACTAAACCAGTACCATTACAAAATACACATTTACCATTAATTAAACCTTTAACAAATCCAAAGACATTACTAATATCTTCTTCAATAGAATCTATTAAAGGTTTATTGCTCATTATGGATTAACTGGAGGTAAAGGTAATTCATGGTTCGGCTCAAAAATCTGTACAGAAGTTTGGGCAATTGCTTGTTCCGAACCAGGACCATTTGCAGCACGCGGCCTATTTTGTAATACTTTTTGGGCTGATTGCTGAATGTTTTCTGATTTCCAAGTAGCAACCCCATTAACTTCTAAAACATCAGCTAATAAAATAGCTTGTTTAACACAAGCTTCTCCCATAATTTTATCTTGATGGAAATTTTTGCTTGCTAATAACAATGGTGCCGCACCACAAATAAATTCATTTCTAGTCATTTTTGCACTCCATTTTCTGTTGAATTTGATGAAACTGACGTTTCTTCTTTTTTTGTTGCTTTCTCAAATAATTCTCGTAATGCTGCAAATTGTTCTGGTTTTAATATTTGTGAAATCTCTATATTTTGTTGTTCAGTCAAACTAGAAATAATACTATGTAACATAAATACGTCATTCCGCATTTGTGCTTTAGCAAGATTTTTAGATTGATTTTCAGTCAAAAGGGTTAGAATTTTATCGATTTGAATTTCATTTAATGATTCAAAAAACGCATTTGTTTGCATCTTCATTACACCAATATTATTTGGTAAAATTTTACCTAATAATGGTGGTAATGCTGAATCAATCCTTTCAAACAATCTATCTTTTAGTTTTTGTTCTGACCTATCAGATTGTAGTTTGATTTCGCGTTCTGCTTTTCTATCCATTAATTGTTCAAAAGCTATAATTGTATCAAATTGTTTATTAACTAATTTTTCAATAATATCATCTTTTCGTTCACAAGTAGAAAGTAACCTATTCATTTGTTGAGTTAAAGAATTAATATTTAGTTTAGCTATTGCTTCATTATGTCGCATAATTTGCGACGTATAACCTTTTTCTGTAGGTGGTTCGGATTCACCTTCTACACCTTGTCTTAATGTTCCACCTTGGACCCTAAATCCTTTACGTGCTGCAATATCTCTATCACTTTTTTCATAGTAGATAATGGTATAAGTTTGAACACCTTGATAAATTTCACTATCTTCTAATGCAGCATTAATGATATCATCGCCAACAGAATCAGGACCATCGTTATTTTTAAAATCAGACCATGATTGTACAATTTGAGAATCACCACCAGCTATATGCAATAAATCCAATTTATAAGGTGGTTTACCTGTTTTTAAAAAACAAGCTTTAACCCACCTATAAACGTCAACGTAATCGCTACGCTTGTTTGGCTGGACCATTAGCTAATGCCTCTACTGGATCAATTGATTTAGTAGGATTATTTACAATACCTTCCGGTAGTTTTTCTATAATTTCTACTTTAACTTCCGATTTTAAAATTTCTGGTTTTTGTTGTGCTTGTGTTTGTTGCTGCATTAACTGACCATTAGCCGATGCAATTAATGCTTTAATAGCTTCATTTTCTGCATTTATTGCAGCGTCAATAGATGCAATTAATATATTTACTTGATTGATAAAAATATTGGTGTTCTGAATTTGAATATTTTTATGTTTTTCTAATTCATTAATAGTATTCTTTTTAGCTTGAATTACTTGGGTAATATCGTTTCTTATGTCGAATTGTTGGCTCATATTGTTTTTTCTGCTAATTTCATTGCTGTACGTTTATTTTCTTCAATTGTTTTTTGCATTTGTTCTTTTGCTTTACCAACTACATCGGTTTTATAAGACCAATATGCAAAAATTCCAACTACAGTAACAGCACCTATCATCCAATATAATGCAGCATGTTCTAGTGATACACCTAGATTTTTAATAGTTGATTCAATTTTATCAATTAGACCAGGTGGTTTTGTGGTAGGAGTAGTAGGTGTAATTACACTCTTACCCATACCATATGGATCGAATGGGTTAAATGGTATAGTTTTACCAATATCTTTACCACTACCATATGGATCAAATGGATTAAATATTGCTTGTTGATAGTCTTGCCCTACCATTTGTTTCATACTGTACAAATGTTCAGTAGAACAATATCTACAATCAATAGATAAATTAGTCATACCACATTTATTGCAAATCATTTGCGTAATGTTCCTATTAGAACTGCTCCAATTACAGCCATTAGAGCTAATCCCCATTTAATCCAATTGGATTTAGCTTCAATTGTTGGAATAGTAGATAATGAAGCTGTAATGGGTGGTATTGGTGCTATTGGTGGTATTATTGGTGCTGCTGGTGGTGTTATTGGTGCTGCTGGTGTAAAAATTGGCATAAATGGTGGTGCTGGTTTATCTACAGGTGCAGAAATAGCAGTAATCAAACTAGCTTGTTGTCCAACAAATTGATTTTGAAAATAATCATGCATAGCAATTACCGTTCTTTTGTTTTAGAGCGATTGCGTTTTTCTTTCTCAGATTTCCGAAGTTTACATGCTAGATCCACGGTAGCTTCACGTTTTTCGCGTTCGTTTGCGAATTGTGGTGCACCTTGAGCGCGCAACATATCTACCGCAAGTTGGAATAAATCACGATCGTTTATTGTCATTAAATCAACTTTATACTAATGGGATTAATGGTAATCCTGCGGCACCACGCATAGCATTTAATGCCATTGCTTTAGATAATAATGCATCAGCTTGGTTAGCATATCCTTGCTTACGTAAATGTTTAGATATAGCTAATAATTCAACTGGATTTTGTTCTGTTTGCATTGCTTGATTTGCAATATTAGTGGCATCTTGTGGTGATAGTCCTGAACTTCTCTTCAACCAAAAATATCCACCAATAATAACTAATCCTAATGGTATTAACCACATGATGTTTATTTTTGAATAGGAAATCCTAAAGAAATAATATTTCTATCAACAAACCACCAAACAAATATACCACCAATTATCCAGGGTAACATTTTTTACCTCCAATAATAACTAATCCTAATTGTATTAACCACATGATGTTTATTTTTGAATAGGAAAACCTAAAGAAATGATATTTCTATCAACAAACCACCAAACAAATATACCACCAATTATCCAGGGTAACATTTTTTTACCTCGCAAATCCTGCTAATAATCCAGAATGTTTCGTTAATGGTGTAGGAGATAAAAAGTTTCTTTGAATAAAACCTTTTAATCCTTGACCAATTTGACCAGTAGCAACAATTACTTCCACCCAAACATTATCACCGAAATCTAATGGTTTACTATAAAATTTACCACTAGTAACAACATTAGTACCTAATGGGATAGGTGCAGCAGGCGATTGTGGGTTATGTGGATCTTGCATTAATACTGTAACAGGTGAAGAGATATTATTTTGTAATACCTTATAAATTTCGTCTGGTTCTACAGGATTAATAACACCACCATGTTTAGAACGATATCCACCCCATAATAAACCTAAACCAATAACAATCGGAACAATCATGTTAAAATCTCACTTGCACCTGCGGTGCTGCTAATGTTTGCCAAATTTATTTTGATAACATTATTGTCAAAAGCCTAAATCGTAAATTAACTCAAATATTGACGTTCTAGCTGGTGTTACTCCAACAGTAGGTGGAAAAACATCAATAGCAACACAATCGGCACGTAATGGAATTTTTGTATTTGCTGTATAATTTAATAATCTTTGTCCACTACGTAAAACTTGATGAAATCTTAAAGGAACGCCTGAAAATATAATAGCACCAGCTGGATCAAAATTTGATGCATCAAAATCAGTTACTAAATTAACTGTTGTTCCTGATTCTGCTATTGGACAACGAAATAATGAACCTTGTGCTGTACCCGCTGGAATAAATCCAAAAAACCTTCTTTGCGGTCTTGCTGATACGTCATTAGGGCCACTAGTTTGGGCTTGCGTACCTTTCCCGCCCCAACCTACCATTTCAACAGATTTAGTATTTAATCCCGCTAGCGCTAATGCATTAGCTTGGGGAAAATTAAATAAATTATTTCTGACATTATCACTAGCAGATAAAAATCCTACTAATGTTGGTGGACCAGCAGAAATAGCAAATGTTGGACCATATTTAGGAACTAAATCACCAATAACTTTAATCCAACTAGCTATAACATTCATTCTAGCAGCTTGACCACAAGGAACATTCATAATAGCGTCATTATTAGCGCCATCATGACCCCATGATAATCTAGCAATAGCTTCTATCTGATTTGGCAAATCAGCGGGTAAAGCAGGATCTACTACTCCAGCCCATGGATCAACTAATTGTGCTATAGCTGATTCCCAAGACGGAATGACCCTAACATTTAGTGCTAGGTTTTCTGCAATAGTTTGTAATTTTAGGCGCAAAATATCTGCGCCTTGACCACCTATAGTAGTTCGTTGTCTGCCATAATCTTCTAATATTTCAGCAGGAAATTGCTTAAAAACTGGAATTTCAGGATATCTTTGCACTCTAGGCGGTATTGGAATTGTTGGCTGTTCTATTCCTTCCCTTACTTCTACCGGATATCTTTCATCTTGATTAGGTAAAGCAGGAATATTTAATCCAGAAATAGGTTGTGGTTGTCCCATTTGTGGAAAAAATCTTGGAGGTAATCCACCATTATTCATTTGTAACCCATTTCAGTTATTTGTTTTGGCGTATAACCTTTAGATGCTAATTCTGCTTTCAATGACGCTAATCCTAAATGAGTTAAACCATATTTTTTCTCTAGTTGTCGAATTAGACTAATAAGATTTTCTCTAATCCAAACTGGTGTTGTTTGTATAAATGCAAATTGATTTGCAGGATCTGGAACTAAAATTATTCTACTAGCGCCTTTAGTTCTTTTTGATGCTTCTAATGATATTAGAGTAGCATCAAAAACATCCTTATCTGCAATTGTTTTTCTTAATGATTCAGTATAATTAGGATCATTTTGTAAAAATGCTTTACCAGCAGTTAAAAATGCTTGGGCATCAAATTCACCTTTTTTAGTAGCGTCTTTCAATAAAGGTGGTAATTGACCACTAATAACACTAGAAACATTTATTTGTGGAATTGATTTACCAAAAACTTCAGCAACTTTTTTAGTTTTATCAGTAAATGATGTTAAATCATTACCTGCTCTAGCCATTCCACCACGTATTGATTGAATAAATTCAGATTTAATAACTGGATTAATTATTTTAGTCATTACTTCATCAAATCCTGGTGCTCTATTAATGAATAGAACAGCAGAACTAGCGAATTGCATTAAATTTGGTGGTGGTCCTCCCAATGCTGCACTACTGGACATTCCAGCAATACTAGACCAAGCAGAGGCTATAGCAGGATTAGCGGTCATAACAGATACAATTGCAGTAGTTATAGCAGTAAATCCTTTAATAATATCAGGTAATGATTTAATAATACCTTTTTCGGCGTCTGGTCCTTCTTCTTCCCATTTCTGCTTACCTAAATCCCATTGATAAATTTTTACGTCTACGCCATCACCTTTAGGAACATATAATACTTTTTTACGTTTAGGCCAAGTTTCATCGGACATATCAAAATAGTTTATTTTGATAGTACCATCTTCATACGCTTCATCACCAACTAAACCACCTAAATTTGGATCTTCTGGTGTTCTTGACATTATCATTTTATTATAATAAGATAACCTTTCATATTCAGATTTATTTGATGCTGATAAACCTTTTGATTCACCACCACGTCGCCATTTATACCAACCATTTGTGTTACCAAATCTTATTGTATCTGGTTTCCAGATTTCACCAGCTAAAACACCTTGATCTGGTGCTAATAACCCTTCTGCACGAGCTTTACTATCATCATAATATTGATTTACTAAACCTTTTGTTTGATTCCACCCTAATCCAAATAAAATTGCGTCTTCTTCTTCTGGAAAATAAGTATTTCCGCCTGTATATGGATCTTTTTCCATATGCCATCTAAACGGCCTAGGAAATGGATCAAAGCCATCAGGTGTAGGTGGGAACCAATATGCCATGTTACTACGTAACGGTTAAAGTTGCCAAATTCATTTTGATAACACTATTGTCATTAGGATGATTTATATATTTAGGATTCGGGTTTTTGGTTTTATAGGTGGTTGACCTATACCTGTAGCAGTTATTAATTCACCTTGCGTTGGTGCCTGGAATGATTGTTGTAAAATAGGTTTAAAGTATTGTGATTTTTTGCAAACTTTAATAGCTAGATCAGTATAACCGGCAGGTTCTAATTTATTACATAAATCATTTAATGTCTTAAAATCAGTTTCGTTTGCTAATGCATATGAAACTACTTGTTGTATTTCCTCATTTTGCATTGAAGAAATACCTACATGTTTAGATGAATCAAATTTCGTAACTTTCTTCAAAACCCATAATCCACCTAAAATACCTAATCCTATTAAAATAATCGGCATGTTGTACCTGCGGTACGGCTAATGTTTGCCAAATTTATTTTGACAATACTATTGCTATAAAAATCAGGCAGCTTTAGCGTCAGCCATAGTTAAGGGAGTAAGATATAATCCACTAACCCAACCCTGTACAGGTTGACCGGAATTAACGTCAGTGCCCATTACTTTCAACCATCCTACTTGTGGGCCATCAGTTTTTGAAACAATTGCACCTTTTGCAAATTGACCAATTTGATTACCATTTGGTACGTCTCTAACATTCAAATAACCGCTAGGGCCTTCGTCTTTTGTAGATACAACCCATTTTTCTGCTGCAATGCTTTGTAATCGTCTTTGTGCTTCCTGATATGCTTGATCTAAATTAATAGTAGGGACTACTACAGTAGTACCAGGAATAACAGTTTGTGGAGGAACAACAGGCGGTAACGTTTTAGGGCCTGCACCTAATTGTGGTGTAGGTTTTGGTTTAATGAAAAAATAATAAACCCCACCTAATACTGCAACAATTCCACCAACAATACCTAACTTTTTTTTAGTTTCAGCTTCCATAATATTTTCCTTTTAGATTGCCATTCCTTGAACAAGCCTTAATTGATTTTGTGGTGATAAACTTTTAGGCATTCCTAATAATACACTAGGATCTTCAATTGATAATCCTTGTCTTACTTGAACGTGATAACAAATCAATCCTTGGGTTCTACCGCTTGGATCCGGAATGATATTAACTTTAATAAATGGCGCTACGTCAGGGATTAATCTATTTCGCATTTCAGCAATTCGCCATGCAGAAAAATCTTTGCAATCACCTTCATTTAAAGCCATTGTTTGTGGTATATCTTGCCACCTATCAATATCAAATGGCCTAGCTTTAATTTTATATTTAGGACCTACTCTATATAATTCTGGTGTTCCGGGATTAGCTCTCAACCAAACTTGATTAGCAAATATTAATGCTTCTAATAAACCATGTAATACATGGACCCGTTGCTGTACGGGTAATAAATCAAACATACGTAATTCAAAACCAGCTATATACATTATTTTTTAGAAAATTTATAATCTTTAGGTGGAATTATATCAAAAGTAAAATCTACATCTGTTTTTCTTTGATTTACAAAATTAGTCAATTCTGGATTCATTCGTATACCGTTTAATGCTGCCTTGATTGCTCTTTCAGGAGTATTCCTAGAAGCAAAATATACTTGAATATTATTTTTAAATATTATAGCAGTATATGTTTTTTCTCCGCCAAAAATAGCTTCATCAACATATGCTCTATATTTATTCATTTTATTTATTGTTTTGTTGAATCAATAATATTTGTCCGTTGCTGTACGGGTAACAAATCAAACATACGCAATTCAAAACCAGCTATATACATTATTTTCGTCGCGAATATTTATAATTTTTGGGTGGAATTATATCAAAAGAAGCTGCATCTATTGATTCTCTTTGATTCACAAATCTAGTTAATTCTGGATTCATTACTATACCATTTAATGCTGCTTTAATTGCTCTATAAAAAATCATTTCTAGAAGCCGAATATATCTGAATATTATTTTTAAATATTATAGCAGTATACAATTTTTCTCCAGCTTCAAAATCAAATTCAACATATGCTCTATATTTATCCATTTTTTATTATTGTTTTGTTGAATCAATAATATTTGTCACAATATCAATTGATTTACTATTCATTGATGAAGATAAAATATTATTTCTAACATCCAATAAAGCTGTATTATAACCATCATTATATGCTTTATCAACAATAGCATCTATATTTAATTCTATTAATTCTTCTTTAGCTTTATTATATCCAGCTTCAAAAGCTTTTTGTGGATCAAAAACAATTTTATTATCACTCATAACTAAATCCTTTTTGTAAAAAACAGGGGTTTCTTTGGACCACGGAAACCCCTAACGTGTCTAATTATTAATGATTAATAGATTAGCTAACAATCCAGTAGAATAACCAATAATCTCGGAACGCCAAAAACAAGACTACAGTAATCCTACAAAGACACCTACGGTGTGGTTAATGTCTGGCGATAGTGTACTTATAACACTATTGTCACACATCAACCTACATCGTATACACTAGTATACGGAAGTGCCAAATAATCCGGCGGCAAACGTTGATGCTGCGCCGCCATTATTCGTTACACTAAGGGATAGTTGCTGGCCAATATCGCAAGTATCCATGCTCATTGCTACGCCTACAGCACCCTCGGAAAAGAGCGCAGCGGGTACAGCACCAGAAGATAGAAATTGACTATCCTTGCCCACCTTAACGTCATTGACGCTAAATCCCCCGGCAGTAGCAGCGGGAATACCTAATCGGCTAGGCCGAAAAGGTAATTGCGGATTACTGGTAAAGATTGCCGTTGCACCAGCACCTACAGATAGAGGACCAAATCCAATAACAAATTCCCTTGCTCGCGTAGGTACCTGCCGCACTAATGCGGGTCCACCCATTCCAGGCTGCATTGGAGCCTGGACAGGTGCGCCCGCGGGAAACCATCCCCTAGGAGCCACACTAGCCCGAGCTAATGCATCCTGTACCGCTTGACCTACGATTTGCTCTAGACCGACAATTTGGTCCAAACCAGTTGTCTGACCATAACCATATCCACCATACCCGCCATACCCAACCATATGGGAATAGGGATTAGGAGCCTGATACTGAGGAACATACTGTTGCATTTGAAATCCAGGATACATTGTAACTCCGTTACGGGTTAAGTTTGCCAAATTAATTTAGCAAACACTATTGTTATTAAAATCAACTTGACAAATAAATCAACCTAAAAATCTTCAGAGTGACCATAATGTTAAAAATCTAATATGGCAGACTTAAGCCGTACCGCAGGTACTTAGCCGTACCGCAGGTACTTAGCCGACACCTTGGTATTGGGGTGCTGGTGTAAAGCCTGCTACATTTCCTGCACCTTCATATGCTGTATAGGGAGGAAATGCGCCTGGTGTTGCTTGCTTTTGGGAACTACCAGCTTTCAATCGCGCTTTACTACCTTGCGCTGTACCCATTCTAGCTGACCATGAGGCTAATGCACCGTCTGATAGATTATGCAAATGCTCGCCATATTGTGATGCACCACCAAAGAATGCTACGACGTGGCCTAATACACCTATTGCTAAATCAGTAGGCACACCTTCTGTCAATTCGTGGTGATCCTTATTCATTGCAGGCGATCTACCATTTGCATACGAAAATAAATAACAACTACCAGTTACTTCCGTAGCTTGTAATCCCTGACCAACAAATTCTGTAGTTTTATCTTTGTGAGCCTGAATAACACCGAATGTTTTGTCATAGGCTTTAGAGAGTGATTTTAAATCCACGATCTTACTCCTGTTAGAAATTAAAGAAACCTAGGTAAAAAGAGTATACACTTTTTACACCTAGGTATCAAGAACTATTTTGTAACACATTCACATAAAAAAACACTCTCTAGAGAACAGAAATTATATCGTTTGTGTTACATTCAATATTTTTTACTTACATTTTGGACATAATAATTGCTTTGTTTCGTTTGGGTGAGAACATGATTTAACCTTATGACCACAAAATAAAAGAAATTCTACTGGATTAAAAACTTCAATTTCAATGGGTTCATTATCGATTACTGTTATGATCTTTTGTGAAATAATATCAGGAAATTTATAAGCTACAACGTTTTGTTTAATCATTGTTACACACCTTCACTCACCTTTCCCTACATATTCCATCGTAAGTAATTGATTAGCTTGTTTCTCAATAATCCAACGTATGAAATCAGAATGAGACATATTATATTGTTTACATAATTTATCTAAAAGTATTTTTTCTTTAGATGTTAATCTAATAGATATATATTCTGTTTTGGGTTCTTTATACATTTTTAGAATGGAAGAATTACATTTGTTACTTCAAATTTCTTAGCAATAATATCACAACATTCACGACTACATGCATCATGCCTTCCTTTTTTCGTATCAAATCTAGTATACCATGAAGGTGGTTTAAATACGTCACCCATATGATTAATAAATGCTAACATTTCTTTTCCACAATCACAAATAAATTTAGCGCCCATAATTTTCTCCAAAAAGACTTTTATAACATGTAGTTTTAGAATTACATTTTATACAAATAAGAAAAGTTAATTTTACATTATGAACGATTTGATTATTATAGAAAAATCTTTCGATTTTAGAACCACTTAAACGCCAATGATGTAATCCACCTATTTTGCATTCTGACAAAATAATCACAATTTTTTAGATTTATTAAGCCAAAATAAACATCCTTCACATGTTATTTCGTTTGACTTTGTAGTTGTTTTTGCCTCTTTTCTTAATTCATTCAATAATGTGTAATCATGTATTGATGAATCTATAGGATAATCATACACATGATATGTTTTTGTACTATTTTCTATTTTGCTCATTATAACCATTACCTATGGTCTACTGGCCAAATTTTACCGCCCCATTCTTTAGCAATTTCTAAAGCTTTTTTTCCTTCAAAAACTGTAGCACTCTGTTTTTCAAATATTAATTCATAATATTCAAAACATATTCTTTTTAAACTATCTAACATATATTCTTTATGTAAATAATACCTACCTCCACGTGTATTAATAACAACATAATGGGGGCCTATAGGTATATCTTCTGCATTCATATCAATTACATTCTGGCGTCTATGTCTTTCACATATACGAATATCAACACAATGACTGTTAGGTGGTAATGTAATCTTTTCTTTATGACCGCACCATGTACATTTACCAATTAAAATCATCGCCAAATCTCAGCAGTTGTATTTTCAAATAATTTACCCAATAAATGATTATTTATTTGATCATAATATCCTTTAGCTCTTGTTATAGAATCATATTTATTATGCCATTTCCATATAATTTTTAATTGATTATCATATAGTTGTACAATACACGGATATTTTTTATCTAAACATTCTTCTAATGCTATTAATTGAAAAATATTTTCTTCAGTTAGTTTCTTCATTTAGTTCATCCCAAGATTCTACAAAATCAAAATCAGGTTGTTCCATTTCTTCTATAGTTGCTTGTTTCAATTGTCGTGCATCAAGAGACAAGATAGAATTTTTATAAGGCATACTTATTTTCTTTCCTTCAATAGATCGTAATTGTAAAATTCCATAATCACCTAATCTATCTACTTTTTCTTGGCGTTTAGGTAAAGGATTCAGAGATAAAATAACGGGTCTTTCTTCCCATTGACCATAACTTTTAGATCGATGATAGGTAGGATTTTTCCCTAATCTACCTCTAATAGAAATCGTACTCTTAGCGCCACAAAAACGGACTAAATTAACTACTTCAATATCAGGTTTATTTAATTCCCATGACGTTACCATATTTTCCCAACATGCCATCATAGCAGCACGGCCTATACCTCTAGCTCTAATATTCTTTAATTCATCTTCTGTTGGATTCAAAGGAAAATAAATTCCTGGTCTAGCAAAATATACCCCTTTATCTACTTTCTTTTTTTCCCAACCACCTAAAGGCTTTTTACCTTCATTTGGTTTATCAACGTTGATACAATTATATGTTCCTGTATTTCTTGCCCTAGGTGTTCTTATTTCTTCTTTAGTATATATACCATCCGTAGCAACTGCTAAGAGATTTGATTTATCTTTATGCAATGACATTACTTGTAATGCTTGTGCTCTACATCCTGACGTAATTAATCCGGCCCAAATCCAGCATTGATAAGGTGGATCACCAATACTTTGAGCTAATTTTCCATAACAACCATTAGGCCCTAATTTAAGAATAATCCCCGCGCCATCTTTTCCAATTTTTAAGCGCTGAATATAATATTTAGGTATTTGAGCAAATGGTCTACATTCACAATTTGATTGTAAAATATAAGCTTCATGGAATACAACATTATTAGGAAATATTTTTTCACCTATTAAATATTCATCTTTCCAAATCCAACCACCAGGGCTCTTAGAAGGAAAAACAATAGTCCCATCTTCTTCACGATAAGGAAATGGCGCCCAAGAATCATTAATTTTATTTGGTATACTATATCGTACTAAAGCAGTTTTACAATTTTCAATATGTGCTCTATATTTAGTATGTTGCCATTTACCATGCTCTAAACAAGGTAAAAAATAACACTGATAAGGATAAGCGCTAGAAATATCATAACTATATACCGGACCCTTTATAGAACCAATAACTGAATGTTCAAATCGTCCACCAAAAAAAGCCCTAGCTACTGGATCTATCATTCTAGGTAATGGATCTCTTTTTTTATTACCTATATCCATTTTATCTAAGATATAACCGGCAGTAGTACCAGCACCATAAAATTTATTTAATTCAATATCAACGTCTTTATGAGCGCTAACTAATTTTCTAACTAATTGAGCTAAACAAGAACATTCATTAAAACAATATTTTCGGATTTCTTCCATAGATAATTTATCAAATTCAGAACGTAGATTTTTCATACGTTCCATTTCTTCTAATTCTTTATAATTCCCTACTTTCCAGTCTCGTAATGCAGAAACAAATTTACTCTGATAGAATTTAAATACATCCCAAACAATTTTCCTTTTCTTACCACGTCTAATTGAAAATTTACTACCTTGTAAATTTAAATGAAATCCATTCCATAATATTGGCCAAGGTGATTTATTACTAGATTGTTTTTTTCGCCGTCTATCTTCTGGTCTAAATAATTGATGAATTTGATAATTTTTTAAGTCTTTTAATATTTTAGTCAAATCATAATTAAAAGAAAAAGCAAATGGTTTAGCTTCTTTTGGAAGATTAATTATAAAAAACAAACAATCCTCTGTAGATAAACCATTTTCATTTTCAATATACCATTGATGTTTTTTTTGTTCATCACTTGCAGCTAAAAGAATATATTTATGATCTTTTCTTCCTTTTCCTTCACCATCTATTCCTATGTTATAACTTTTAGACATTATTTTATTGGCAAAATAGTACGTACTTCTTTTTTACATTGTTTACAATATGATTTATCATCACTAAATTCAATTTCAGAATGAAGACAAACTTTATTTCCAATTAAATTATTATAATTAATTTCAGATTCTAATTTATTATATAATATTTCTAATCTTTTTATATAATCAATTAATGCTTTTCTTCCCATACCGTCAATTTCTTGGTTTGTTTTAGAAATCATTTTTAAATCATTTAAATGAACGAATTGGATAATCCCATTTTTTCTTTTTACTAGTTCTATCAAACTTTGACATTATGGCTTCACCTAAATTAATTTCTAATCTTGCAGATAATAAATCTAAATAAATAATAGTATCAGCTATTTCATCAGCAATTTCTGAAAGTAAAATATCTTCATTCCTTCCATATTTCTTTTTTAATAGATTACATAATTCTCCCATTTCGCCACTAGCAGCACAACCCCATTCCATAGGATTCCATCTATCTAACTTATGAAATACTTCATTACAGCGCATAACATTAGCTTCACGCAAACTATAAAAATCTAAATTAGTTTGTTGATAATTATTTTCTTGTTTTGGTTTTGGTTTTATTGATTTCTCTAATGATTCAATTATTTTTTTTCTAACTTCTTTTTGTTCATCAGACCATGCTTGACAATTAATATATTCATCATATAAATGATTATCAATCTTAGTCAATTTAGATTTTAAAACATAATCCTCTTCAATAATAAGATTATCTTTAATTGATCTACCATAAATCCAATTAACATTTAAATTTTTTGAAGTATCAAAATGAAATCCTGGACCATTAGGTTTAACAACACCTATACTTCCACTATTTAAATCATCATTATATATTACTTTATCATTTATTTCTATCATGCCGCTCTCCCAAATGATTTTGGCGATACTCCTAAAGTATAAATCTCTCTAGGTGTGAGACCAGTAGCCTTAGCAATTAATAAATAAGTGTTATAAAAAACACCTGCTTTTAATGCAGCATCAACTAATCTTTCTGCTTTTTCCCATGGGTCTTCTTTAGGTCTTTTTTCTTTTTGTTTAGCAGTTTGTTGTTCAAGTAATTCTTTAATTCTAGTTTTTCTTTTTTTCTCTAATTCTTGTAACTTACTAATTTTTTTCTCTAGTTCTTTAATTCTCTTTTTTTCTTTTGATAGTGTCTTTTTAGATTTTTTTCTAGATTTTATTTCAGGTAATTTTTTTTCTTTAGTTTTTACTTTTTCAAAATCTCTAAATGCTTTTATTTTTTTCTGCCGTGTTTGCCATCCACGTTTAGCAGCTAGAGATTTAGCTTTTATTTTTTTCTGTCGTGTTTGCCATCCACGTTTAGCAGCTAAGGATTTCCTTCTAAATTCTTTACTTCTTTGTTGCTTTTTCTTTTTCTTTTTAGCAACCATTGAGAAATATAATTATTTAGGAAATAAAGACAAAAAAGAAAGGGTATCCACGAATGAATACCCTTTCAATCACATTTCAAAATGGTACGTCTTCTGAATCGTCCTTAGTTTTTTTCTTTGTATCCTCTAACATCTTTCCAAGTTGTTCGGCAGTAGGACCAAATTTCTTAAATGCTGATACAGGTTTTTCGGAAACCTCGACATCAAACTTTTTTACCGATCTACCTTTCGTCTTTGTTTTTACTTTACCTAGAAAGGTAACTTTAATTTCGTGTCCTAAGTAAGCTTCTAATCCTTCTAGATTATTCGATCGTCCTAATCCGATAGTATCACCTTTGTCTGCTGTTATTAATTCAGTTACAAAATTATCTTCTTCGTCTTTTTGAAATTCTCCGTCCTTATCTTCTACACGTGCCGAAATTTCTGTATCCTCTAATAAGTCAATTGCAAAAAATGCTGGATCTACTTGGGTAATGAATTTTGATAAGACACCATGTAAACTTTGTCCCTCTTTTTCTGGTGCCCAAAATCCCACTAGCTCTACACTCTGATTCGGTAACGATACCTTTTTTAAACCCATCTTACACCTACGGTGTGGTTAATGATTGCCACACTTGTTTTTTAACACTATTGTCAATATGACGTTTTGAAACTTATTCCTTAAGAAGGCAAATCTGCATAAAGCCATTACCAAGGGGATTAGCAAATATTGGACATACTAGCTACCTCAGTAATGGCAATATGCAGACTTACCATTTCAAAAACTACTTTCTAGTATGTCCATTTACAAATATCCACTATAGCATATAGCAATAACGTTGTCAAGTATATTTTGTATTTATGATTTAAGTCTATTTTTTTTATTTCGTTTTTGATTTGTAATTCATTCTAGTATTTTCGATTCATGGAAAATTTTGTGCTTGACAGCCTATATAGGATAGTGTATAGTTCGTATATATGAAATTAGGTATTTCAGGAAGGAATGTAATTTATCAAATAGTTTGTTTATGTGGCAAAACTACTGACGAACTATTTAAATTACCTAAAGGATTAATTTGTAGACGTTGTGCAAAACCCTTGGTATTTACAAATAAAGTAGAAACTAAATATAAAATATGTTATATAACTCAAATAGGACAATTAAGAATAAGTTATGTATTTATTAAAAGAATTAACAAAAAACAAAAACGACTTAAGAATACAACTAAAAAGAAATCAAAAAACAAATACAATTAAAGTATCTTTTTTACGATGTAATTCATCAATACCATTTCTTATACCTATATATCTAACTGAAAATTCTGCTAAGTTATTAATGGAAGCATTACAAGAATTTCTTAAAGAAATGCCAGAACAAAAAATAGGCCAATAGCACAAATGGTTAGTGCATTACTCTTATAAGGTAACGGTTATCGGTTCAAATCCGATTTGGCCTACGGGACAATAGCTCAATTGATTAGAGCAATTCTCTTTTAAAGAATAGGTTATGGGTTTAATTCCCATTTGTCCCACTGAGAAATAGATATATCTTGAAAGCCCCACACCAAATTAATTAAAAATCTATTTCTCTCCTTAACTTATAATGGTCATGTGGTGAAATGGTAAACACAAAAGATTTAAAATCTTTCGCCTAAAAGGTTTGTCGGTTCAATTCCGACCATGACCACGAGTTATTAATGCAATAAGACCAAAAAATAATGAAGTCTGGAAACGTAAATAATAATAACTAAAAATCATGGTAAGGTTATTAGCTAAAGTAACTCAATTTTAGGAAAATATGAAATTAGAAGATATTGCAGCCATACAAGAAATTGCAGAAGAACTAAATTCAATGAGTCAATCATTAAAAATTACAGTAGAACTAAATTTAATGGATAAATCATTAAACAAAAATGAAAAATTACACGAAACTTTAATTTTTTATTCTGGAGTAACAAAAGGAATGTCAATCCGATTATTCAACTTATCAAAAAAAATATTAGAATAATGAAAAACAAACGACATAAATATACTAGAGCCAAAAATGATTTTGAAGACTGGTTACTAAAGTTAATAAGGTGTAAAATAAAGCATAGTATAAAAGAATCTTCAGCATTTAAAGTATATGTTGAAATTCTTCCCAATAACCATAAAAAATATAAAATAAGAACAATAACAGGCTGGGAATATTTAGATTTAAATGAATTTACGCAACGAAATAAAGAATTACAATCAAGAATAGAAGCATAAAATGTTTCAAACACGAAATGATGAAGGTGAAATTTTAGAATTTCCAACACTTGAATCAGCATTCAATCATGCTAAAGAAGATATAACTGTTTGGAAAATATCTTTTACTATATCTTTTACAGGTGAACGGGTTAGATTTATTAAACAAAATGTACCTTCACTTGAATTAAAAAATATCAATGAAATAAAACCGATACGTAATATTTGGATTTATGAATCATTGATCATGTACGAAATGCAATTAGGGAGATAAAAACAAAATGAATGATGTTACGTCTACACCAGACATTGGTGCAAAACAAATAGCAGAATTTTTCAAAAATACAGAAACAACGTCTATAAAACTTTCTGATATTGTTCGCGATTCAAAATTCAATTCACGTCATATTTTAGGAGATATTGAATCTTTTTCGAAAACAATCAAAACAAACAATTATCTCACTCCACCAGTTGTTAGAGAAAAAAATGGTAAAATCCATTTAGTAGCAGGATTTCGCCGTTGCGCTGCATGGGAGAAATTATGGGGTCCTACTGCAATTATCAAAGTTGATTTAAAGAAATTTGAAACAGAAGAGGATGCAATTCTTTTCAATTTGGCAGAAAATACAGGACGTAATGATTTACGTAAGTATGATATTTGCGAACGTATTTATGAATTGTGTGATGAATCCAAAGCAGGATTAAAAGGAACCAAAGTAGCTAATATTATTAATCGTACACAATCGTATGTTTCCCAATGTCTTAATATTTGGAAAGATTTATCAACAGATACAAAAAAATGGTGGTCAAAAATCGAAGATCCACAAAACGAACCAACTTTCTCGCAATTAAAGGAGTTATCAAAAGGTACACCAGCTGAACAAAAATCAGCATTAGAAGCTTTAATCGCTGGTACTGATAATTGGTCAGAAGGATTAGGAGAATCTGAATCAGATCCAAATGCAGAACCAACAGAAGAAAAATCTAAACCAAAAACCAAAAAGGAAATCAAAGAAAAATACGCTCAATTTACAGCGGCATTTGAAGACGCTGAGGGAGACGAAGCTGATAAAATTAAAGATCGAATTGCTGTTCTAAAATGGGTTTTAGGATTACGAAAAACGCTATAAAAAACCGAAACGAACTAATTTTATTAATTAGTTCGTCTATGAGTTATGCTCATACCGATGATGGTTTTATAGAATATTATAGAAAGAGAAATAACATGATAGTTAGAGGATTAAAGTTACTACGTAATGGAAAATCAAAACACAAAGACCCACCTACAGAAAATAGTAAAACACAAAGACGAAAAAAAGCATTACAAAACTATACAATTAATCAAAGAAAATTCGGACAACAAGCCAAGTAAGAAATTTTTCTAAAGATTTATCAAAATATTTAATCAAATAAGATGTCTCAATCTAAAGATACTTGGGAAATAGTTTATAATGAATTAATGAAAGTTAGAAAAGAAAACAAAGAATTACGTATATTATTTTTTGAAAATAAAGAATTAAGTTACTTACTTTTTGAAATCTTACAAAACCAGTATAAAAGATTAGATCTTAATTTTCGTAAACGAATATGTAAAGCTTTAAAAGTAGATGATATTTTACTAGCTCAAATCCTTGGATAGTTTTGGCAAGAACCATACCAAAGGATTCGGCCTAGCAAGAACCATACCAAAGGATCCATACCAAAGGATTCGGCCTAGCAAGAACCATGCCAAAGGATTCGGCCTAGCAAAAACCATACCAAAGGATTCGGCCTAGCAAGAACCATGCCAAAGGATTCGGCCTAGCAAGAACCATGCCAAAGGATTCGGCCTAGCAAGAACCATGCCAAAGGATTCGGCCTAGCAAGAACCATGCCAAAAAGTATAAACGGTTTTTTGTGGTGATTTTGACATGCTGTATTCGCTGAGAGACACACCAGTGTGTCAACGAAAACACAGACCATAGACGGTCGATCTAATGATTTCGCGGGTTTATGGGTTGGCATTCCGATTGCATTATGGGTCTGCGAAACGAACGAAAAGAGAAAAATATGAATATTGACAATGGGCCGGAAACCGAGCGATTTGAGCCTGCATTCAAGGGGCCATCCAACGAAGCGTATCAGGCAATTCAAGTAGAAGGCATCATCCCTGACGCTTATCATTGGATTGCGGTTCATCCTGGATTGACGGGACCACAAATGCCTCGCAAGATCCGTGCTACGCTCCGATTCCTAGAAAAGCTTGATCTCATCTACTGGCATAAGGAAGGCTGGTATGCGCGATCCGCCGAAAGTTTGCGCACAAATTGTAGCTGTACATAAAGCCGAAACGCTGATAATAAATCAGCGTCTACAGGTAAATGCCTGTACTGAAGAGGCTACAATGCAAGTGAGATATACCACAAATCCTTAAGTGGAGACATAAGGATTATGCTTATGTGTAAACATAAGCAACTTTATAGTGGTAGGTCTACTCAACCTATAAGTTTATAGCCTCTTTAGTACAGGTATTTTCTGTAAATAACGTCAACCAAAGGAAAAAAAGAAAATGGCAACGAAACCGGCAACGAAGAACGAAAACGGCGCGAAACGTGGGCGCAAACCCGCACCCGAGGGCGAGACTCCTGCCCTCGCGTTCGTCCGACTCGCCCAATCCAGGACGAGCAACATTCTGGATGCGATCGATTCTCTCGGGAATCTGGCTTCCGGAAATTACATCTACACCGAAGAGCAGACCGCCAAAATCTGCAAAGCTCTTCACGAAAAGGTGATCCAACTGGAGGGTGCTTTCAAGAGTGGCGGAAAGGGTTCGAGCTTCTCTCTTACGTAATCTTTCGTAATCTTTCGTAGGTCGAAACCGCCAGAAATGGCGGTCTACGCGTAATGCGCGTACTGACGAGACCCAAGGAAATCAGAAACGGCCATTGGCCGATTACAGAAAGGGCAAAATGATTTACTGCAAACGATGCAAGCGATTCGTGCTTGCGTATGGTCATGGCTGGCGCTGTTCGGTGAAGTCATGAATAATGACATCATGACAGTGGAGGGACGTGCGGTGTGGAAGCGTCGTCTCCAAACCAAACGTATCGACGCCTACGATGAATGCGAACGAATCGCATTTCTTCAAGCGTTGGAATTGCTTGATCAAGCTCAAGCTCTTCCTATTGTTCAAGCACACTGCGGATTCTGCGGGCAACCCGATTGCAATGGATGGGGTCACAAAAAATCGGTGAAGCCGTAAGCCCGTACCGGATACGAACATATGCGCGCATGCACGCAATCTATTGATCGCTAAATACGCCATAGGATTCCATAATAGTTCTTCTTTTGTCTATAACGTAAAAACAAGGTCGAAACCGCCAGAAATGGCGGTCTACGCGTAATGCGCGTACTGATGAGACCAATTAAAAAGGTTTCGAAAGGTTAATTGCTCATTTAGGAAAATAAAAATCATAAATTGGAGCCTTTCGGCATTGAAGATTTATGATATAATAAAATCCACAAGAAATAAACCAGGTAAAAATAATGGCGTCAGGAAATTAGCAATTTAGGATCTGACGAAAAATAAAAGACTAAACCGGACATACCAACATACCATGTCCGTTATCGCTCCTATAAGGTATAGACACTTAAATGTGTAAGCTAAAAGGAGAAAGTTAAGAGATAGAATTTTTATCTATAACTATCCTATATACGGGACTGGCGAAAACATACGGCAAATGTGAATTAATAATATTAATTTTATGAGAATTAATATTATATATTTGAAAGCCTCATTAGTAACCAGATTATTAGATAATAAGGCGATATATCATTATTTCCCTTAAATCAGTACGCGTATTATGCACTAATTGCAAAATAAGAAAAAACACATAAAAAACTTTGCTGGAGTACATATGAATAATGACATCATGACATTGGAGGGACGTGAGGTGTGGAAACGTCGTCTCCAAACCAAACGTATTGACGCCTACGATGAATGCGAACGAATCGCATTTCTTCAAGCATTGGAATTACTTGATCAAGCTCTTCCTACTACTGCCGGTTATATTGTGCATGCACACTGCGGATTCTGCGGGCCAATTGTAATCGGGGCTCTTCCTACTACTGCCGGTTATATTGTGCATGCACACTGCGGATTCTGCGGGCCAATTGTAATCGGGGTGTGGGGTCACAAAAAATTGGTGAAGCCGTGAGTTTTTTAACGTTAGCCCTCCTGACTTGACAAGTGATTGAAGATATGCTATAAAGAAAAAGAATCAAAATAGCCTCCCAATTATAAGAGGCAAAAAATCCAACGATGAAAATTGCTCCTACAGTTCTTAGCCGAGGCGGAAACCATAATCTAATAAATTATGGTGTTGGGAGAGACGTGTCATTTTTGGATTTAAAAAAACCCGCAAATCGTATTACCGGTGATAGTGAAAACTATCTGTCTATTATTGATAGGATTAAAAAACTATCAATTGATAATTTTTTTCAAATTATCATTTTCAGCCGGAGAAGGTTAACGATGCTAATGCACACCATAGGGTTTTTTGGTCATGGGGAATTGGGGATTATTGGGTCAGTAATCTATATGAGAATAATCTACAAGAGATTTTGGATTATTGAGCCTAGTTTTCCTAAGCTACTGAATGTAGCTTTGAATTTTTCTTGATCGTTTTTTTGGTGTCCAGCGG
>Ga0247727_10006320_pt1 | contig 23370 bp, 17 predicted proteins | sample WisWelCaveWW1625_FD_202498 | JGI IMG/M metagenome (GOLD analysis project Ga0247727, IMG submission 202498) | Biofilm microbial communities from Wishing Well Cave, Virginia, United States - WW16-25 | ecosystem: Environmental > Aquatic > Deep subsurface > Groundwater > Cave microbial mat | place...
GTGTTTCCGATCCGCGACTTCTCCGATCGCGCGGTGCTCGAATACGTTTCCTACGAGTTCGAGGAGCCCAAGTTCGACGTCGAGGAATGCCAGCAACGCGACATGACCTACGCCGCGCCGCTGAAAGTGAAGCTGCGGCTCATCGTGTTCGAAACCGATGAGGAAACCGGGGCGAAATCAGTCAAGGACATCAAGGAACAGGACGTCTATCTGGGCGACATTCCGCTGATGACCGACAAAGGCACCTTCGTTGTCAACGGCACCGAGCGCGTCATCGTTTCTCAAATGCACCGCTCGCCGGGCGTGTTCTTCGACCACGACAAGGGCAAAACCCACGCTTCGGGAAAATTGCTGTTCGCCGCGCGCGTCATTCCCTATCGCGGCTCCTGGCTCGATTTCGAGTTCGACGCCAAGGACATCATGTTCGTGCGCATCGATAGGAAGCGCAAGCTGCCGGCGACGACGCTGCTGTACGCGCTCGGCATGAGCAACGAACAAGTGCTCAACACCTTCTACCAAACTTCGGTCTACAAGCGCACCCGCGCGGGCTGGACCACGCGCTTCCGCGCCGAGCGCTGGCGCGGGGTAAAGCCGAATTATGATTTGGTCGATGCGAAAACCGGCAAGGTGGCCGCTGAGTCCGGCAAGAAGATTTCCGCGCGCATGGCCAACAAGATGGTCGAGGACGGAATCGCCGATATCATGGTGCCGAGCGAGGATTTGTTCGACCGTTATATCGCCGAGGACATCGTCAATCCGGAAACCGGCGAAATCTACATTGAAGCCGGGGATTCGCTTAGCGAAGCCGTGCTCGCCACCTTGATCGAAGCGGGCGTTGATGCGTTGCCGATCCTCGACATCGATCCTGCCACAATCGGCCCCTACATTCGCAACACGCTAAAGCTGGATAAGAACGAAAACCGCGAGCAGGCGCTGTTCGACATCTACCGCGTCATGCGTCCGGGCGAGCCCCCGACCATCGACACCGCTGAAGTGTTGTTCAACGCCTTGTTCTCGGATTCGGAGCGCTATGATCTTTCCGCGGTCGGCCGCGTGAAGATGAACATGCGACTGGGGCTGGATAGCGACGACAGCATTCGCACCTTGCGGCTCGAGGACATTCTCGAAGTGCTGCGCACCTTGACCGAATTGCGCGATGGGCGCGGCGAAGTCGATGACATCGACAATCTCGGCAACCGGCGGGTGCGTTCCGTCGGTGAGCTGATGGAAAATCAGTACCGCATCGGCTTGCTGCGGATGGAGCGCGCGATCAAGGAGCGGATGAGTTCGGTCGATATCGAAACCGTGATGCCGCACGATCTGATCAACGCCAAACCGGCGGCGGCGGCAGTGCGTGAGTTTTTCGGCTCCTCGCAGCTGTCGCAATTCATGGATCAAACCAATCCGCTGTCGGAGATCACGCATAAGCGACGTTTGTCAGCGCTGGGCCCGGGTGGTCTCACTCGCGAGCGCGCTGGCTTTGAAGTGCGCGACGTGCACTTGACCCATTACGGCCGCATCTGTCCGATCGAAACGCCCGAAGGCCCGAACATCGGCCTGATCAACTCGCTGGCGACGCACGCGCGGGTCAACAAATACGGCTTCATCGAGAGCCCGTATCGCAAGGTGTCACACGGCAAGCCGACGGACGAGATCGTCTATCTCTCGGCGATGGAGGAAACCAAGCACAAGATCGCCCAGGCCAATGCCGGCCTCGACGAGAAGGGCAGGCTTTCCGAGAAATTGGTGCAAGCGCGCGAAAGCGGCGAAGCAACGCTGATTCCACGCGAGGAAATCGATCTGATGGACGTGTCGCCGAAGCAAGTCGTATCGGTGGCCGCGGCGCTGATCCCGTTCCTCGAAAACGACGACGCCAATCGCGCTCTGATGGGCTCGAACATGCAGCGCCAAGCCGTGCCGCTGTTGCGGGCCGATGCGCCGATCGTCGGCACCGGCATGGAAGGCACGGTGGCGCGCGATTCAGGCGCCGCGGTGCAGGCGCGCCGCACCGGCATCGTCGAGCAAGTGGACAGTCAACGCATCGTCGTGCGCGCCACCGAGGAGCGCGACCCCACCAAGCCGGGCGTCGATATTTATCGCTTGCTGAAATTCCAACGCTCGAACCAGAACACCTGCATCACCCAACGCCCGATCGTGAAGGTCGGCGACATCGTCCGTCAGGACGACATTATCGGCGACGGCCCTTCAACCGAGCTCGGCGAACTGGCGCTCGGGCGCAACGTGCTGGTCGCGTTCATGCCGTGGAACGGTTACAATTTCGAGGACTCGATCCTGATTAGCGAACGCATCGTCAAGGACGACGTGTTCACCTCGATCCATATCGAGGAATTCGAGGTCGCCGCCCGCGACACCAAGCTCGGCCCAGAAGAAATCACCCGCGACATTCCTAACGTCGGCGAGGAAGCGCTGCGCAACCTCGATGAAGCCGGCATCGTCGCGATCGGCGCCGAATTGGAGCCAGGCGATATTTTGGTCGGCAAGGTGACGCCGAAGGGCGAAAGCCCGATGACGCCGGAAGAAAAACTGCTGCGCGCGATCTTCGGGGAAAAAGCCTCCGATGTGCGCGACACCTCCCTGCGCTTGCCGCCGGGAGTTAATGGCACCATCGTCGAAGTGCGCGTGTTCAACCGCCACGGCGTCGAGAAGGATCAGCGCGCGCTGCAGATCGAGCGCGAGGAAATCGAGAGTCTCTCCCAGGACCGCGACGACGAACTCGCGATCCTGGAGCGCAATATTTTTGGCCGACTGCAGGAAATTCTGCTTGGCAAGTCCGCCACGACCGGTCCCAAGGGGTTCAAGAAGGGCCAAGTCACCCAAGCCGCGCTCGACGATTTGTCGAAGGGTCAATGGTGGCAGATCGGCCTCGACGACGAAAACGCAATGGCGGAAATCGAAGCGCTGAAGAAGCAATACGACGACGCCAAGAAGCGCCTAGATGCGCGCTTCGCCGACAAGGTCGAAAAGCTGCAACGCGGCGACGAGCTGCCGCCGGGCGTGATGAAAGTGGTCAAGGTGTTCGTGGCGGTGAAGCGCAAGCTGCAGCCGGGCGACAAGATGGCCGGGCGTCACGGCAACAAGGGCGTCATTTCCAAAATCGTGCCGGTCGAGGACATGCCGTTCCTGGATGACGGCGTCCATGTCGATGTCGTGCTCAATCCGTTGGGCGTGCCCTCGCGCATGAACGTCGGCCAGATCCTGGAAACGCATTTGGGCTGGGCCTGCGCGGGCCTCGGCCGCCAGGTGCGCACCGCGCTCGATGCGCTCGAACGCGACGGTGATCGCAAGCCGCTCGACAAGAAACTCAAGGAAATTTACGGCGCCGAAGAATTGCCGAGGACGACCGAAGAACTACGCGAGCTCGCGCATAATATCGAAAAAGGCGTGCCGGTGGCCACGCCCGTATTCGACGGCGCCAAGGACAGCGACATCCGCGAGATGTTGAAGGCAGCGGGCCTTTCCGAAACTGGCCAAGTGATGCTGCGCGACGGCCAAACCGGGGAAACTTTCAAGCGCCCGGTCACGGTCGGCTACATTTACATGATGAAGTTGCACCATCTGGTCGATGACAAGATCCACGCCCGGTCAATCGGTCCGTACTCACTGGTCACCCAGCAGCCCTTGGGCGGCAAGGCGCAGTTCGGCGGGCAGCGTTTCGGCGAAATGGAAGTGTGGGCGCTGGAAGCTTACGGCGCGGCTTACACGTTGCAGGAAATGCTGACGGTGAAGTCCGACGATGTCGCCGGCCGCACCAAGGTTTACGAGGCCATCACGCGCGGGCACGACACTTTCGAAGCGGGCATTCCGGAAAGCTTCAACGTGCTGGTCAAGGAAATGCGCTCGCTTTGCCTCAATGTAGTGCTGGCCGACGGACGCGTGCCAAAGGCCGCTGAATGACTGAACCAGATCTCTCCCCCGCGAGGGGAGAGATCGACGCGCAAAGCGCGTCGGGTGAGGGGGAGGAGTAGGTATGAGCGCATTGTCAACGCGGCGTCCATTTCCGATCCCCGCCACCTCATCTGTCGGCTTCGCCGACACCTTCTCCCCCTCGCGGGGGAGAAGGAAGCTGAACTCAAGGGGAGAACTCCCAGCATGAACGCCATGAACCAAGACCTGATCAATTCCACGTTCGGCGCCAATCAGCCGCCGGCGCCGGTGTTCGACCAGATCAAGATTTCGATCGCGTCGCCGGAGCAAATCCGCTCCTGGTCGTTTGGCGAGATCAAGAAGCCCGAGACCATCAATTACCGCACCTTCAAGCCGGAGCGGGACGGGCTGTTCTGCGCACGCATCTTCGGCCCGATCAAGGATTACGAGTGCTTGTGCGGCAAGTACAAGCGGATGAAGTACAAGGACATCATCTGCGAAAAGTGCGGCGTGCAGGTGACCTTGCAACGCGTGCGGCGCGAGCGCATGGGCCATATCGAATTGGCCGCGCCGGTGGCGCACATCTGGTTCTTGAAGTCGCTGCCGTCGCGTATTTCACTGATGCTCGACATGGCGCTGAAGGACATCGAGCGCGTGCTCTATTTCGAGCAATACATAGTGCTCGAGCCCGGCCTGACGCCGCTTGAAGCCAAACAGCTGCTGACCGAAGAAGCTTATGTTCAAGCCCAGGAGGAGTACGGCGAGGACAGTTTCACCGCCGCCATCGGCGCGGAAGCGGTGCGCGAATTGCTGATGGGGCTCAACCTCGAAAAAGAGGCCGAAAACCTGAGGAGGGAAATCGCGGAATCGACCTCCGAACTGAAGCCGAAAAAGCTCGCCAAGCGCTTGAAGCTGGTGGAAGCTTTCATCCGTTCCGGCAACAAGCCGGAATGGATGATCCTCACCGTGGTGCCGGTAATCCCGCCGGAACTGCGCCCGCTGGTGCCGCTCGACGGCGGCCGTTTCGCCACTTCGGACCTGAACGATCTCTACCGCCGCGTTATCAACCGCAACAATCGTTTGAAGCGGCTGATGGAGCTGCGCGCGCCCGACATCATCATTCGCAACGAAAAACGCATGCTGCAGGAGGCCGTCGATGCCCTGTTCGACAATGGCCGCCGCGGCCGCGTCATCACCGGCGCCAACAAGCGGCCGCTGAAATCGCTCGCCGATATGCTGAAAGGCAAGCAAGGACGCTTCCGCCAAAACCTCCTTGGCAAGCGCGTCGATTATTCCGGCCGCTCGGTGATCGTGGTCGGTCCCGATCTGAAGCTGCACCAGTGCGGCTTGCCCAAGAAAATGGCGCTCGAATTGTTCAAGCCCTTCATCTATGCGCGGCTCGACGTGAAGGGGCTCTCCGGCACGGTGAAGCAATCGCGGCGCATGGTGGAAAAAGAACGCCCCGAAGTGTGGGATGTGCTCGAAGAAGTGATTCGCGAGCACCCGGTGCTGCTCAATCGCGCGCCGACCTTGCACCGCCTCGGCATCCAGGCGTTCGAGCCAAAGCTGATCGAAGGCAAGGCGATCCAGTTGCACCCTTTGGTTTGCGCGGCGTTCAACGCCGATTTCGACGGCGACCAAATGGCCGTGCACGTTCCGCTGTCGCTGGAAGCGCAGCTGGAAGCGCGCGTGCTGATGATGAGCACCAACAACATTCTCTCGCCCGCCAACGGTAAGCCGATCATCGTCCCGTCGCAGGATATCGTGCTCGGGCTGTATTATATGTCGCTGATGAAGGACGGCGAACTCGGCGAGGGCAAAGCGTTCGGCGGCGTCGGCGAAATCGAGAGTGCGCTGGAAGCGGGCGTAGTGACGCTGCACTCCAAGATCAAGGCGCGCTTCGAATCGATCGACGCCAACAACAAGCCGCTGCGCAAGACCATCGACACCACGCCTGGCCGCATGAAATTGACCGAGCTTTTGCCGAAGCACGCGAAGATCAGTTACGCGCTGCTTGATCAGACGCTGACCAAGAAGGAAATCGGCAATCTGATCGACAACGTCTATCGCCATTGCGGCCAGAAGGCGACGGTGATCTTCGCCGACCGCATCATGCAAATGGGCTTCCGCGAAGCGTGCAAGGCCGGTATCTCGTTCGGCATGGCTGACATGGTGGTGCCGAAGGCCAAGGAAGTCTTGGTCGAGGACACCCGCAAGCGCGTCGCCGAGTACGAGAAGCAATACGCCGATGGTCTCATCACCAAGGGTGAGAAATACAACAAAGTGGTCGATGCCTGGTCCAAATGCACCGACAAGGTCGCCGACGCGATGATGGATGAGACCTCGAAGCCGACCAAGGAAAAGGGCGGCCGCACTGGCGAACTCAATTCCGTGTTCATGATGGCGCATTCGGGCGCGCGGGGTTCGAAAAACCAGATGAAGCAGCTCGCCGGCATGCGTGGGCTGATGGCGAAACCTTCGGGCGAAATCATCGAGACGCCGATCATCTCGAATTTCAAGGAAGGCCTTTCCGTGCTCGAGTACTTCAACTCGACGCACGGCGCCCGCAAGGGCCTAGCCGACACCGCGCTGAAGACGGCGAACTCCGGCTATCTCACGCGCCGTCTTGTCGATGTGGCGCAAGATTGCATTATCACCGAGGAGGATTGCGGCACTCAAGAAGGAATCCAGGTGGCCGCCGTCATCGACGGCGCCGACATTGTCGTCAGCCTTGGCGCGCGTATCCTTGGGCGCACGTCGGCGGTCGCCGTGCTCGATCCGGGCGCCAGCAAGGCGGTCGTGCCGGCGGGAACCTTCCTCGACGAAGACCTCGTGGTTGCGATTGAAAAATCTGGCGTGCAGAGCGTGAAAGTGCGTTCAGTGCTAACCTGCGAAACCCGCACCGGGGTGTGCGGCGCCTGCTACGGGCGCGATCTGGCGCGCGGCACCCAGGTCAATATCGGCGAAGCGGTGGGCGTCATCGCGGCGCAATCGATCGGTGAACCCGGCACCCAATTGACCATGCGCACGTTCCATATCGGCGGCGCGGCCCAAGTGGCCGAGCAATCGGTCATGGAATCGGCGCACGATGGCAAAGTGCGCCTCATCAACCGCAACACCGTGAAAAACACGCACGGCGATCTCATCGTCATGAGCCGCAGCATGCAAGTCGTGGTCGTCGATGGCGAGGGCAAGGAGCGGCAAAGCTTCAAGCTGCCGTTCGGCGCTCGGCTCAAGGTCGATGAAAAATCCAAGGTCTCGCGCGGCGACCGCATTGCCGAATGGGATCCCTATGCGACGCCGATCCTTACCGAGGTCGCCGGCAAGGTGAAGTGCGAGGATCTGATCGAAGGCGTGTCGGTGCGCGACGAGTTCGACGAAGCCACCGGCATTTCCTCGCGCGTGGTGATCGATTGGCGCTCGACCGCCAAGGGCCCGGATCTGCGTCCGTCCATGGTCCTACTCAATGCCAAGGGCCAACCGGCGAAGCTCACCAATGGCGGCGAAGCGCGTTACCCGTTGCCGGTGGGGGCCATTCTTTCGGTCAACGATGGCGATGAGGTAACCCCCGGCCAGGACCTTGCGCGCATGCCCACGGGCGGCGCCAGGACACGCGACATCACTGGCGGTTTGCCGCGGGTGGCCGAATTGTTCGAGGCGCGCCGTCCCAAGGATCATGCCATTATTTCCGAAAGCGATGGCCGTGTCGAGTTCGGCAAGGATTACAAGAACAAGCGCCGCTTGCGCGTGGTCGCCGAGGGCGATGACGAGCCGATCGAATACATGATCCCGAAGGGCAAGCACATTCCGGTGCAGGAAGGCGATTTTGTGAAGAAGGGCGATTACCTCTTGGACGGCAATCCCGCCCCGCAAGACATTCTGTCGATCCTTGGCGTCGAAGCCTTGGCCAATTATCTGGTCGAGGAAATCCAGAAGGTCTATCGCCTGCAAGGCGTGCCGATCAACGACAAGCACATCGAAGTGATCGTGCGCCAGATGCTGCAGAAGGTCGAAGTGATGGAGGCTGGCGACACCGAGTATCTGAAAGGCGAAGCGGTGGAGGCGCTCGATCTCGAGGACGAGAACAAAAGGGTGAAGGAGCTTGGCCTGCAACCAGCGACCGCGCAGCCGATGCTGCTCGGCATCACCAAGGCGAGCTTGCAGACACGTTCGTTCATCTCGGCGGCTTCGTTCCAGGAAACCACGCGCGTGCTGACGGAAGCGGCCTCCTATGGCAAGTCCGACACGCTCGAAGGCTTGAAGGAAAACGTCATCGTCGGCCGCTTGATCCCGGCGGGAACCGGCGGGCAATTGCGCCGCTACCAAAAGCTCGCCGCCGAACGCGATGCGCAACTGGCCATCGAACGGGCCGAAGACGCCGCCCGGATTCCGAGGCCGCAAGCGGCCGAATAAGTCAAGAGGAAACCTCCGAAAACGAGAGCGGCCCGGCGGTAATGCCGGGCCGTTTTTTGTTGTTTGTGTTTGGAAACAAATACTCGCCATTCCGGGGCTCTCGCTTCGCGCGTCCGGAATGACGGTCGCAGCATTGTGCACAAGGTTTACGCATGAAACGCGTTGTGAATCACGGGGGGATGTGGTTCCACCAGTATAAATGAATACGTCCATTTCCCAAGCTCTGCAGTGCGTCAAGCCTTCCGCCACCATGGCGATCAGCGCCAAGGCGCGCGCGTTGAAGGCGCAAGGCCGCGACATCATCGCGCTGTCCGCGGGCGAACCGGATTTTGATACCCCGGACAACATCAAGCAAGCCGGCATCCGCGCCATCCGCGAAGGCAAAACCAAATACACCGACGCCGACGGCATCCCCGCATTGAAGGACGCGGTCTGCGCCAAGTTCAAACGCGAGAACGGGCTGGAGTACAAACGCAACCAAATCAATGTTTCGCCCGGCGGCAAGGCGGTGATCTTCAACGCCTTCATGGCGACATTGAACGCTGGCGATGAAGTCATCATCCCCGCGCCCTATTGGGTCAGCTATCCCGACATGGCGCTCTTGTGCGGCGGCGTGCCGGTGTTCGCGCCGACGCGGATCGAGGATGGCTTCAAGATGAAACCCGAACATTTCGCGGCGGCGATCAGTCCGCGCACAAAATGGCTGCTGCTCAATTCGCCGTCCAACCCATCGGGCGCGGCTTACACGCGCGCCGAGTTGAAGGCGCTGGCCGATGTGCTGCTCGCGCATCCGCACGTCATGGTGCTCACCGACGATATCTATGAGCACTTGATCTACGGCGATTTTACCTTCTCCACCATCGCACAAGTCGAACCGCGCCTCTATGATCGCACGCTGACCATGAACGGCGTCTCCAAAGCCTATGCGATGACCGGCTGGCGCATCGGCTACGCGGGCGGGCCGGACTGGCTGATCAAGGCGATGGCCAATGTGATGGGGCAAACCACCTCGAACCCATCCTCGATGTCGCAATGGGCGGCGGTGGAGGCGCTGAACGGTTCGCAGGATTTTATCCCGCGTCACAGGAAGCTGTTCGAAGGCCGGCGCGACTTAGTCGTGTCGATGCTGAACCAGGCGCAAGGGCTGAAATGCCCCACGCCAGACGGCGCGTTTTACGTTTATCCCTCCTGCGCGGGGCTGATCGGCAAGCGGACCCCGGCGGGCGTGGTGATCGAAAACGACGAAGTGTTCGCCACCGCCTTGCTGGATGCAGAGGGCGTGGCCGTGGTGCACGGCGCCGCGTTTGGGCTCAGCCCGTGCTTCCGCATTTCCTACGCCACCTCAAACGCGCAGCTGGAAGACGCCTGCGCGCGGGTGCAAAGGTTCTGCGGGGGTTTGCGTTGAAGATGATGTCCCTTCTCCCCCTGCGGGGGAGAAGGTGGCCGAAGGCCGGATGAGGGGGCCGCGCCAAATGCATGGAAGCGGAGCGCTTCCCCCCTCACCCGCCCCGGATAAAATCCGGGGCGACCTCTCCCCCAGCGGGGGAGAGGTGACCGCGCGCGGCGTTTCAGTTCTCCAACGCGAATCGCAGCCCCGCCTTGGCTTGCAGCCGCGCGATCAGCGTCGCGCCCATCGCCGCCGCCGAAGTCCACACGCCGCCAGGCGTTTGCTCACGGCTGACTTCGCGCGCCAAACACAGCGCCGCTTCCGAGATCATTTTCGAGGTCGAGCCGTAACCTGGATCCTTGTCGCCACTGACGACAGCGCGCAATGAACGCCCATCGGGAAAATCGCCAACATAGAGCACCTCGTATGACCCGGTTTCACGGTCGTGCTTGGACGGGCCTTGCCCCGGCTTCGGCAACGCGAACCGGCGCAGCAGCGCGCGCGTAGGCCCGAAGGCGAGCAGGCTCATCTGCAAGCGCATCTGGTTCAGCGCTGCTTTGGCGCGGCGTTCGCCAGCGGGGCCGTCGCCGGTCATTTGCATTTCGTCGTAAGTGAAATCGCGCCCGTAGCGATACCGCGTGAGTGCGTTGGTGCGGTGCACGTTCTTGGTGTTGATCGCCGCCATGATGAAGGGCGCCGACCAAGAGGGGATGTCGGATTCATGGACGATTTCATCGCCGCGCCGTTGGCGCACTGGCGGCGGCGACGCGACCAGCGCGTAGGGATTGGTCATCGTCTTGACGATGCTCGGATCGCGCCGGCCCGCCTCTAGCGTGGCCAGCATGCTCGCCAGGGTGCCGCCGGAAAAGCCTCCTTTCATCGTGCGCACGCGTCCGCGCACGCACGGGCAGGGCGCGCCAAAGCGTTCCATCGCCTGCTGCTGCAGGAAGAACACGCCGCAATCGAACGGAATGGAATCGAAGCCGCACGAAAACACAATGCGCGCGCCCGAGGCTCTCGCTTGCGCCTCGTAGCGCGGAATCATCGCCGCCATCCAGGCCGGCTCGCCGCAGAGGTCCACGTAGTCGGTCCCAACCATTGCGCAGGCCGCCAGCAGCGCCTCGCCATAAAGCTGATAGGGGCCGACTGTGCTGATAATCACGCGCGCGCGCCGCGCCATTGCTTCGAGCGCGGCGGGATCTGAGGCATTGGCCTCAACCAGCGGCAAGCTTTCCGGCGCGCCGATTTCATCGCGCACGGCTTTAAGCTTGGCCAAATCACGCCCCGCCATCGCCCAGGCAACATCGCCGCCCGCGCCATAATTCGCCAGCAAATGCTCGGCGACAAGCCGCCCGGTAAAGCCGGTGGCGCCATAAATAATGAGATCAAACTTTTTTTCGCTCATTCGGTGCTCCCTTTAACTTTACTTATGGACCGCCGGCGCCCCCGCCGGCAACGTCGGCGCTGGCCGGCGAGGGCGCCGGCGGTCCATAAAGCTAAAATGCCGCCGCTCGCCATCGCCGCCGCGCTCTGTTCCGCGCTGATCCACGCCAGTTGGAACGCGGCGCTGAAGGGCGCGGGTATTCCCGACCGGGTCGTGGATTCCTTTCTTGTCGCGCTCGGCTGCCTTGCGACTGGGCTGACCATCATCGCTTTTGTAGGCGCACCGCCGGCGGCGGCGTGGCCGTACCTCGCGGTTTCGGTGTGCCTGCATCTGAGCTATTGGTTCACGCTGCTCAAGGGCTACGACGCGGGTGATCTCTCACACATCTACACGCTCTCGCGCGGCTCGGCCCCGCTCATGGTGGCGCTGGGGGCGGTGTTGATCGCGCACGAAGCGTTGCCGGCCTTGAAAGCCGCTGGAATCGCGCTGGTGTCCATTGGCGTCTTGTGCGTAGGGGCGAGCCCGAACGCGCCGCTGCGCGCAAGCTTGTGGGCGCTGGCGATCGGATTGTGCATCGCCGGGTATTCGCTGGTTGATGCGCTGGGCGCGCGCGCGGCGGGGAGTGCGCCGCTTTATCTCGGATGGAACGCGACTTTGATGTCGATCCCGATGATTGGATCGGCATTGGTGCGACGTGGGCCCAAGCGCTTGTTCGCGCTCGCCGCCCTTGCCCCGTGGCGCGGCATCGCCATCGGCGTGATCAGCTCGGCCGGTTACGGCCTGGTGCTGTGGGCGCAGACCATGGCGCCGATCGCGCAAGTGACGGCGCTGCGCGAAACTTCGGTGGTGTGGGGCGCGCTGATCGCCTTTGTGTTCCTGCGCGAACGGCTGGGCCCGCGCCGCTGGCTGGGGGCCATCATCGTCGCCGCCGGCGCTGGCCTGATTGCGTTTGCCTGACTATGTTGTGGGCAATGGCCGATCTCCACATCATCCGCATCGACGACGCCAAGGCTTTAGTGCGCGTTGGCGTGCCCGATCCCGAGCGCGCCAACCCCCAGGAAGTGCGCATTTCAGTGAGCTTGGCGCTGGACGATCCGCCCCATTACGTGGCCCATGATCGCATCGGCGCCACCATCGACTACGACCGCATTCTGCATTTCATCCGCGACGATCTCGGCGCGCCAGCGCACCTGATCGAAACCCTGGCCGACCGCGTGGCCGGGCATTGTCTTTCGCTCTCGCCGCGCGCGCGCTGGGTGGAGGTGACGGTGAAGAAGCCGTCCGTGCTTTCCGGTGATGGTTTGGTCGCGGTGACGATAAGGAGGGAGAAAACTTGAACCGCGCCGCTGCACAGCTTCGTCCTCCCCCGCAAGGGGGAGCTGTCAGCGCGCGAGCGCTGACGGAGGGGGCAGCGCCGCCCCCTCCGTTGCGTGCTTTGCACGCGCCACCTCCCCCTAGCGGGGGAGCACGGCGCCTGTGTGGGGAGAGGCAAACGTGAAACACGCCCTCATCACCGGCGCTGCGCAACGTTTAGGTCGTGCGGTTGCGCTTGAGCTGGCGCGTGCGGGCTGGGGGATTGTAGTGCATTACCGGCGCTCGGCCAGCGCAGCGGAGAGCGTGGCGAGCGAAGTGCGCGCGGCGGGCGCGGCGGCGGTAATCGTTGACGCCAATCTTGACGACGCGCCGGCGCGCCACGGACTGATCACCCATGCAACGCAAAAAGCCGGCTCGCCGCTCACGGCTTTGGTCAATTGCGCGGCGATGTTCGAGCACGACAGCATCGATACGCTGACGGAAGACGCATTGCAGCGTCACATTGCGCTCAACACGTTCACGCCGGCATTGCTGGCGCGCGAGTTTGCCGAGGCGCTGCCGGAACACGCTCGCGGCTGCGTCGTCAATTTCCTCGATTTCAAGCTGGCGAGCCCGTACCCGGATCATTTCTCCTACACGCTGTCGAAATACGCGCTTGCCGGGGCGACGGAGCTGCTGGCGCGGGCGCTGGCGCCGCGCGTGCGTGTGAACGCGGTGGCGCCGGGCTTTGTGCTGGCCGCGCCGGGGCAGAGCGAGGCGGACTACCAGCGCCTGCACACCGACACGCCTCTGCACTACGGCCCGATGCCCGAAGACGTCGCCCACGCCGCGCGTTTCCTGATCGAGAACCAAGCCGTCACCGGGCAGACGATTTACGTCGATGCCGGCCGGCGGTTTCGTTCCTATGAGCGGGATATGGGATTTATGTAGGGAACCGGGGCCCTCTCGGCTGAAATGCTTGAAGCCGCATGGGCAGAGGCGCATGCCGAGGATACTGCCAGTGTATGGCGTGAAATGATGCTTATAGCCGCGACTAGAGCAGTTCTGGAAACTCGGACGCAGGAAGTGAATTCCCGCGTTTCCGGTACTCCAAATAGCGATTGATGATTGTCCACGTGCGGGAAAGGATTTCTCGAATCTCTGCTGGCGTAAATGACTGCGACTCAGCATGGCGCGGCTTGGCCGATGCGTCGGTCACATGTTGCTGGTACGCGCGCCTTATTCTAAGTGCAGCTTGCATAGCAGCCCATTCTTGCTTGAGATTACGCCCGGGCGCGGCAAATGCTTGTCTGATACCATCGACTGCGCGACCGCATCCGATAGGCACATAGAATGGCTGCTGCAGCGCCATGATCGCATCATTCATCGCGATCAAGGTAGACGGCTCTTCAATGACGAAGGCGCTTACCTCGGCGAGATTGGATAAATCGATCGCCGTGTTGAGGGCCACTAGTGGAGTGGATTTGACATTCGCATCCGGTGTAAGCGGCAAGCTGGTAGCGAATGTCAAATCCATAAACTCCACTAGAAACCTATACTTGCTAGTGGTCCTTATGATTCCAACATTCGCAACAGAGCGGGCCGAAACGGGATGCGAATGTTGGAATCGGACCACTAGATAGTCATCTTGGTGGAGGATTGTTTCACGCACACCCGAAGGGCCTTCAACCTCATCCAATGTGACGGTGAAGGGCTCCCCGGCGGTAAACGAATACAAGTTCACCAGTCCGCGTAGCGAGACCAGCCCGCGCGATTGGGCAAGATCGATGATTTCCTTGTCGTACCGATCCGCAAAGCAGGTTACCTCGGCGATGCCTTTGGTCACCATCGGAGCAAGGGTTATGGTGGTTCCGCCGTCGGACCACTTCAAGGCTTTCCCGAACGGGATATTATACTTGACGGACCCTAGCAATCAGTCCATTTCCGGAAAGGCGTGACAGGCCGGCGCTCTAACCGAGTGAACAGGCGCGAACCCGTTTCCCCCAGCCCCAATCCTAAGTCGATTGAATCCTAGGCATCGCGTCCCGGTGCTAGGAACGGGCTGGATTAAGGGATTACCCCAAATAGCCAAGCGAGCAGAATTGAGCCGACAATGATCACGGGCCAAAGCAGCAGTAGTCCAATCTGGACATGCTCTTCTTTGAGCGGCTTTCGGGGGCTCACTTTTTCGGCTTTGCGGGCGGCACGATCTTTCCGAACGCTTCTTCAAACGCCTTGCCGCTTGTGTCAGCGCCGATCTGCTTCGCCGCTGCTTTGAAGCGTTCGTGCTGCTTCGCTGGATCTTCGGGTAGGTCTTTCTTCTTCGGCATGGCGCGAGCCTACACCGCTTCGCGTCGCTAGTCGTCTGCCGCCGCAGGCGGAATGTCCTTGGCCAATCGCTTCGGGGACTTTGGCAGGCGCCTGTCTATGTCCTGAGCCTTTTGGACAAGCAGCCGCAACGCCGTGCGTAGAACCTCGGTGGTGTTCTCGCCGTAAATGTCCTGATCGATCAGCGCTTCAATGAACCATTCGTCGCGTGCGGAAAGCCGCACTGACGTGCCTTTGCGCGCACCCTTCTTGTCCTTTGGAGGCCGCCCCATAGGGGCATCTTAAGCGCTCATTAACGTACTACAATGTAGTACGTTAGTCGGCACAAGAGAGCCCGGCTTTCGCCGGGCGAGTTTTTCGGGTTCGTGGCCCGATCTCAGTCAAGGTGGAGCGCCCACCATGACCAACTCCTGCGCCAGGGGTCCAACTAGTCTCGCCACTCACCCCCAAAGTGAGCCGTAGCGCCAGCTTGTCTGACTGGTCGCCACTCTGACGAAAACGTAGCTAATGAATCGCTAAGACATGAGCGCGAGCCGGTGAATCACTCGGCCCGTTTTGCCTTGCGCCGGCACCAACTCTTCTTCCAGCGCGAACGCCGTCGCTTCCTACGCGGTTGTTTCGGCTTCGATTCTGCGATCAGTTGGACGATACGTCAGCCGCTTCCCCTTCACGCCTTCTACGATGCGGGTAAAGCGAGTGACGTCATCCACTCCGAGCTTGACCCGGTTGGAATAGCGGAAATCAAATTCCGCAGTGTAGCAATGCAGGTGCTGGCGGCCACAGTGCTGGTAGACGCCTTCCATGCCGCGCTTGAAAATAGAGTAATAGCCTTCAACCGTGTTGGTGTGGACCCACGGCGCGTCGCGAGAAACGTACTCGCCGGCGCTGTGGTTCACAGCGCCGTGGAAGGTCTGTTGCGCGCCGGGGCGCTTGTATTGGCCCGCTTCATCGGTGAGCAAATAAGCTTCTTTCGCGACATTCTCGTTGAGGATGCGCTGGATTTCCTCGGTCGTGAACTCGGTCATGACGATGGAGCGCGCGCGGCCCGTGTCGCGGTCGATCAGGGTTAGAACGCGGTTCATATGCCACGGGCCGGCCAAGTGATCTTGCGGCGCGTCGGGATTGATCCCTTGCAGCGTTTCGTCAGCTTCGACGCCGCCGAAGCCAGAACCGAACATTCCGCCGCTCGTGTCCTTCATCGCTTCGCGAATGCGGTGGCTCAGAAACCAGGCGCTCTTGAGCGTCACGCCAAGGGTGCGCGCGAGCTGGTTGGAGGAAATGCCCTTCTTGGAGGAGGCCAGCAGGAACATCGCCTGTAGCCAGACATGCAACTTGATGTGGCTGTCGTGGAAGATCGTTCCGACCTTCACGGAGAACTTCTTGCGGCACTCCTTGGCGTAGCACTTGTAGACGCCGATCCGGGTGTTCTCGGATTGCTTCAGGGGGCCGCTGTCATCGACGCTGCCGCAGTGCTGGCAGACGCGCCCGTTCGGCCACACGCGAGCTTCCACCCACTTGTAGGCCGCTGCTTCATCGCGGAAATGCTTGGCGTCGAGAACGCTACCCATCCTGACAATATAGACAGGCTCGTAGGGTCCGTCAAGTATAATATCGCTTTCCCGAACCGGAAGGTGCAGAAAGTTCTTGTAATGTTCCTTTTATAGGATTAATATCCTATAAATGACTCACGATTCCCCTGATCCCCTGCATGGCCGTGGTGCGCGTAGCAATGCCAGCGGCCGCTATGAGCGCTTCGCAAGGGAAGCGTTCGACGATGGCTGGGCCGAGGAGGAGGTCGCGCGGCTGGAGACCATCGTCACTCCGGAACTGGCCAAGTCGATCATCTCGACCAACCAAAGCCCGGATATTTCCTTCGACCAATCGATCAATCCCTATCGCGGCTGCGAGCATGGCTGCGTCTATTGCTACGCCCGACCCAACCACGCTTATGTCGGCCTCTCGCCCGGGCTCGATTTCGAGACCAAGCTGTTCGTAAAAGCCAACGCGGCCGAATTGCTGGAGCGCGAATTCGCCAAGCCCAGCTATCGGCCGCGCACCATCATGCTCGGCGGCGTCACCGACATTTATCAGCCGATCGAGCGTGGCTATGGGATCACGCGATCGCTGCTGGAAATCATGGAGCGCTGGCGCCATCCGGTGGCGCTGATCACCAAATCGCAGCTGGTGATCCGCGATATCGACATACTCGCGCGCCTGGCCGAGCGCGGGCTGGTGAAAGCGGCGATCTCGGTGACGACGCTGGATCGGCGCATCTCACGGGTGATGGAGCCGCGCGCGGCGGCCCCGCACCGGCGTATTGAAGCGATGCGCGTTTTGGCCGAAGCCGGCGTGCCGACCACGGTGATGGCCGCGCCGATCATTCCTGGCATCAACGACAATGAGATCGAAGCCATCCTTGAAGAATGCGCGCGCGCGGGCGCGAGCGCGGCGGGCTATGTGGTGTTGCGGTTGCCGCGCGAGATCAAGGATTTGTTCCGCGAATGGCTGGCGCAATACTTCCCCGACCGCGCCGCGCGGGTGATGTCGATCATGCGGCAAATGCGCGGCGGGCGCGATTATGATCCCGAATGGGGCAAGCGCCAGCGCGGCCAGGGCCCTTACGCGCGCCTGATCGCCGACCGCTTCGCCCGCGCCTGCCGCCGCCTCGGCCTCGATAAACCGCGCCTCGCGCTCGACCACACCCAATTCACCCGGCCCATCGAGTGCGGCGGCCAACCGGATTTGTTCGCTGCCAACGACGAGGGCTGACAGCAATTGCGCGCCGGCGGTCCAAGAGTGGCCTTGCGCCATCGCCCGCGCTAAGAACCCTGGGCAACCAGGGAGACGCCACATGCGCACGGATAATCAACGCCCATCGGACAATTTCCAGGATCGAGGCCGTGGCCGCGGCGGCGCGGTGGGCGCCGGGATGGGCGCGGGCGTTTTGTTCGCCATTGTGCGGCGTATCGGCATCGGCGGAACGCTGATCGCCGCGATCGCCTTGGGCGGCGTCTATTTCTTCAACCCATTCGGCATTCGTGACACTGTGTTCGGCGTGCTGTTCGGCGCCGTGCCCGGCCAAAGTCAGACCGTCGAGACCGCGGGCAGCGTCTGCGCGGCGTCTCCAGCCAACACGCAAGCCTGCGATTTCTCGGCGCGAATCCTGGGCTCGACCGAAGATGTCTGGCGCGCGCAATTTCAGCAGGGCCGCCTGCCAAGCTACGGCGCGCGCGCTGGGGCCTATCAGGATCCGACGCTGAACGTGTTCGCCGAGCAGGTCGAAACCGGGTGCGGAACGGCGCCATCGGCGGTGGGGCCGTTCTATTGCCCGGGCGATCGTCAGCTCTATATCGATCCGAGTTTTTATGAAGTGATGGCGAGCCGGCTCAACGCGCCCGGTGATTTCGCCCAAGCTTACGTGATCGCGCATGAAGTCGGCCACCACGTGCAAAACTTGATTGGCGCGACCCAGCAAGGTGTGGCGGGTGAGAGCGCGAACCAGACCTCCGTGCGCGTCGAATTGCAGGCCGATTGTTTCGCCGGCGTGTGGGGCCATCAGGAGCGCGCCGATCTCGCTATCGACGATGTGGATTTACGCGAAGCGCTCAACGCCGCGCACGCAATCGGCGACGACACCCTGCAGCAACAAAGCCAAGGCCGCGTGAACTCAAGTCAATTCACCCACGGCGCCAGCGCCCAGCGCATGGCCTGGTTCCGCCGCGGCTTCGATTCCGGCGACGCGCGTCAATGCGATACTTTTGGGGTGAGAGATTATTCGCGGCTTTGAGCCATTAAATATGGCCCGCCGGCGCCCTCGCCGGCATGCGTTGTCCAAGACAGATTTGGGGCCGGCGAGGGCGCCGGCAAACCAGACTCAAGCCTCCCAACCCGCCGCCTGGTCGATCAAAAATTGCCGAAATGCGGCGATGCGTTTGGAGCGTTTCAAATCGCTTGGGTAGATGAAATAGACTTCAAACGAAGGGCCTGGCAGGTCGGGTAATACTTTCACCAGATTGGTGCTTTCGCGGGCCATGTAATCGGGCACGCTGGCGATGCCGAAGCCGCTCTCCACCGCCCGCAGCATGCCGTAGACATTGTTGATCTCTAAGAGCGGCGGGCGCGGCTTGGCGTCCTCGCGGCCGGCGCGCTGGGCCCAATCGAGTTCGCGCATCGGCGTCGGTACGCCCTGTTGGTAGGCGATAATACGGTGGTGATCGAGGTCCTCGACGTCTTTCGGCGTGCCGTGTAGTTCGAGATAGCCCGGCGAAGCATAAAGGCTAACGCGTACCTCGAACAATTTGCGCTGAATGAGATCGGCGTGCGTCGCCGCCCATAACCTTATCGCGCACTCGGCTTCGAGCTTGAGCAAATCGTATTCGCGGTCGTCGAGCAGGATTTGCAGGCGGGTTTCCGGATAGGCGTCGGCGAAGGCGCCCAGGCGCGGCGCAAGCCAAGTCGAACCGAACGCAATCGGTGCGGTGACTTTCAAATCGCCAATCACTTTCTCGCGCGCGTCTTTCAACGTCGATTCCGCGATCACCGCCGCGCCCGCCATTTCGCGGGTGAACTCCCGCAGCGCCATGCCCGGCCCTGTCAGCAGCAGCCCGCGCGCATGCCGCTGAAACAGCGGTACGCCGATGTCGTTCTCCAGCGCCGCGATTTGCCGGCTGACCGAAGATTGCGACACGCCCAGTCGCTCGGCCGCCGCCGTCAGGCTGCCGGTCTCGGCCGCGAAGTGAAAGGTCTTTAGCTTGTCCCAATCCATGCTGGCCAAAGCGGGGCTCCTGGGGGCGAGCGCGAGCGGCGGCCCTTGCGATATTGCATAGCTCGTGGGATGGGGGAAGGGTTAGGGGGTAAGCGGACCGCCGGCTTCCAGCCGGCACTGGTTTGCCGCAGGGCCGCGACACGAGCCGCGGGTTCCGATGCGGCGAAGCGCACCGGAGGCCCGCGCTCCCAATCACCGAACATTTTATGCCGGCGAGGGCGCCGGCGGTCCATGTTAGGGCAACAACTTACTAGACTCAGTGCGCCGCTATGGGTAGCGTCCTGTGCGTAGGCTTGGCCGCCCGCGCCTTTACGAGGTCGGCTTTCGAGACCTTGGTCTTGGAGAGCGACCGCTTTGGGTGACGCGCGCCGGGCGACGCAGCTTGAAATGGATACCTTGGGGCATGCCTAGGCTCACTCCCGAGATGGAGCACTGCACCTTCTTTGCGTGCAATGCTGCGGGCGATCCCGGCGGCACGGGCTTTATCGTTGGCCGCCACTCACCGGCGGGACATCCCCACTACTATGCGATCACAAACAAGCACGTGTACGTCACCTCGCCATGCGTGCGCGTGAACACGCGGGGCGGTAAGGCGCGCCTCATTGATCGGAGCGCGGACCTTGACTGGCACTTCATCAAAGACGGACCCGATGTTGTGGCTTCGGACATTACGGACGAGCTGAACGACGACGACCTCATCACGACTTGGGGCGAAGGTAGTTTTGTAACTCCCGACAAGATTGCCACGTTCAACATTGGAATTGGCGACGAAGGTGTGATGATCGGGATGTTCTACGATCATCACGGCGACAAAAGCGGGAATGCGCCGGTAGGGCGCTTTGGCTCTGTTGCGCATATCGCGAACGAGAAATTCAAAGTGAAGCTAGAGAACGATCAGCGTGCCCAGGCCTATCACCTGATGGACATGCGCTCTCGTTCCGGCTTCTCCGGGTCTCCGGTCTTTGTATATCGCACGATAGAGACGGACCTAAATGCCTTCGATCAAGATGCAAACGAGTTCCGTTTCGATGCCGGTGCAGACTGCTTTTTGCTGTTGCTGGGCATTCATTGCGGTCAGTTCAAAGATCAAGTTGATGCCAAGAAATTTCGCGCTGCCAAGCGCAAGGCTGAGAACATTGGTGATCTCATAGTCAAAGAAGGCGACGTTCTTGAAATTCCGAGCAGCATGACCTGCGTGCTGCCCGCTTGGCACATCACCAAAGCATTGGATCACCCAAAGCTAGTATCTCGCCGCATAGAGCGCGATACCGCGCTCGGTGCCGAAGCGCCCCAGCCTCCGCGACCAGAAGGCGTCGCTACTTAGGCTTTCGTGCTTTCCGCTTTCGCTCCGCTTTGTCCGCTGCATCAACGCGCGCCTTAGGTGTGGTTAGGACGGCTCCGGCGAGGCGCTTAAACCGGTCCATCGGCGACCCGCTTTCTTCGTCCTCGTCCCTGACGAGCCTTTCAGGCACCGGCTCCCGCGTCTTGGACACCCGTCAATTCCTTCCACGTGAGGCGCAAGCCCGTGATGGAGGACGCCAGCTTGCGGAAGCGATCCGCATCCGTGCCCTTGCGCTCGTTGAATCGGAAGGTCTGCTCATCGAGATAACGGGTCAAGTGGAAAGGCTCAACGCTGACATACGTTCCGCCAAGCGCCCGCTTTAGAAGCGACCAGAAATTCTCCATGCCGTTGTTGTGGACGCGACCGCGCACGTATTCCTCTGCGGCGTGGTTGACCGTTTCGAGCGTGTAATCGGCGCGAAGGCCGGTATAGGCCGGAAGCGAATCAGCCATGATTTCAGAGCCGGGCTCGACGTGCCGGCGAATGAAGGGCAGCACGGCGCCTGTGGACGTGCCGAAGCCTTGAAGGATGCCAAGGCGAACATGGCTTAGCGCTTGTTCGCTCGTGCGCTTGAGCACGCCGCCAACCGCGACCTTTGCGCGACTGTGACTGCCGTGCAGCTTCTCAATTCGCTCACGCTTGGCTTTGTGCATGTTCTTGGCCTTGCCGCCGATGTAGGTTTCATCTGTCTCGATAGTGCCGTCCAGCTTCCCGCCGCCGTCCGCAACCTTCATGGCGAGCCGGCAGCGGTGCAATACATGCCAGGCGCTCTTTTGCGTGATGCCGGTCATGCGGGCGAACTCGTATGAGCTAATGCCGTTCTTGTCGTTGGCGATGGACCAGAGCGCGGCAAACCAAATGTCGATGCCGAGCGCGCTATCCTCCATGATCGTGCCGACCTTCGCTGTGAACTGGCGGCGCGGATGCTTCTCCTTGCATTCCCAAAGGCGGCGCGTGGCGATGAAGCGAACGTCGGTGCGTCCGCAGGTCGGACAATGCACGCCGTTCGGCCAACGCAGATCAACCGCCGTTTCAAGCGCAACGTCCGGGTCCGCGAAGTAGCGGATGGCTTCCATCAGGGTTTTGGGTTCGCGTTTCATGACCCCAATCTAGGGCTTGTGGTCCGCTGCGTCAAGTATATTAATGCCCATGTTAGGTTGTCCATTTTCGGCGATAAATGCTCGCTTGCCATCCGCATTGCCGGTGGCGGCTTTGAGGGGCGCTCGCCGTCCTAAATTAAATCCTTCCAGCCACCGGCGCTTCAGGTTTGCCTGTACCGCTCCATGCTGTACCGCTCCATCATGGCGGCGGCGATTTCGGGGCTGGAGGGCCAGTGGCCGCGGCTTTGGCCGGCATGGCTCATATAGTCCGTAAGCCGACCAAGATCGGGCTCGCACACCTTGTCGCCGGCGATGAACAGCAGCCCCGCCTTGTCGGTCGGCATGGCGCTGACAAAAATCTCGGCGGCGTCCAGCGCTGCGCGCAGCTTCGCCAGCGTCGCCGCGGCGTCGATGGGCTCTTGCGATATGAGCGAGCGCCATTCCGCGGCGGGGTGAATGGAATTGCGGCGGATTTCCTCAATCAGCGCTTCGGGCGAAAAGCCCGGAGACTTTTCCACCGCCGCCCACACCAGCGCGCCGAGCGGCAGGATGGTTTCATGAATGGCGACGAGATCGACGATGTCGCGCAGTTCGCGCCGATTGGCGGCGGCCTGCACCTTGTTGAGCGCGAGGTCGACCGGATGCAGCATGTACCCGAACAACTTATCTGGGACAGTGGGAAAGAAGCGGAAGTCACTGTCGGCGACCCATTCGAGTTTCACGTCTTCGCCATCGCGCGACGCGACCAAAGTTTGCACAGCCCCGGCGCGGCGGCGCCAAACGATGGCAAAGCCTTGCGCGGCGAGGGCGCTCGCGTCGGCTTCGGCCGCTAGCGCAACGCGCTCCTCGCGATCGTGAAAAATGTCGATGTCGGCGGAATAGCGCGGGTGGTCGCGGTTGAGTGGGATCGATCCGGCGACATAGCTCTCCGGATCGCGCGCGGCGGCGATCGTCTCCAGCGCGGCGATCTGGCCCTTAGTGAGCGGCATGAGCCGCCGCTTCGATCTTCTCGGCGAGGCGGCGGGCGTTCATGTCGCCTTCGCGGCGCAATGCCCGCGCTACCGCCAACGCATCGCCAGGGCTCGGATCGGCGAGGCGCTGGCGATTCCATAGGGCCGCCGCACCGAATTCCGCAAACGCCCGCTCATAGAGTTGGCGCAGGTCGGGGGGCTTTTGATTGTTCATGGTTTGATCCTAACATTTCGATTGCCGCATGGGGAGAGGCAATCGACCAATACCGCGCTCGAGGTTGCGGAGCGGTTTCGTTACGCGGGGGAAGCGGACCGCCGGCCCATGTTTGATTGCCGGATAGCCCAAAGCCCGCGGAAGCTGGCGCCACGGCGCTATAGAAATCTATCCTACAGCTCCAAACCGCGCGCATAATGCGTCCATCGCTTCCGTTGGAGGGCAGTTGGTACCCTGTTCGAACCGATGCGGCGGCGAGGTGATTGAGCGTGAAGCGGGCTCAGGCCA
>Ga0247727_10006321_pt1 | contig 23369 bp, 14 predicted proteins | sample WisWelCaveWW1625_FD_202498 | JGI IMG/M metagenome (GOLD analysis project Ga0247727, IMG submission 202498) | Biofilm microbial communities from Wishing Well Cave, Virginia, United States - WW16-25 | ecosystem: Environmental > Aquatic > Deep subsurface > Groundwater > Cave microbial mat | place...
CCGATAATTGCTTTCGTTATTTTATACCGCCATATTCTATTAGACTAATTGTTGCTCGCGTCTTCGGATGTCAAGATCAGTTTAATCCAATGAGTCAAATAAACTATGCCCCAAAAATCGCTGCTTCAGCGGGACGACCAGTAACAAGCAACCAGAAAATGGCCGCCTGTCCAAATTGTCAGCAGCAGGTTCCGGAAATATCCGAATTAAGATTTTGTCCCTTCTGTGGCGGGTCGCTTGCACCGGAAACGGCGACCGCTCCTTCTGCGGAAAGCGAGCCGATGGCGCCGGAGCCGTCGCCAACCGGAAGCGCGGAACCGGCAACACCGGCGCAAGAATTTTCCGCGCCAAGCACAACGCCGCAGAGTTATGTGCCCTGGGAAGATCGGCAGCGTTTGGGTTTTTTGCCGGCTTTCAGCCAAACCTGGAGCGATTCGGTTTTCCGCCCGACGGAATTTTTTCGCCGCGCGCCGAAAACCGGCAATCTCGGCGCAGCACTGCTCTACGCGATTTTGATCGTGACTACGGGCGGCCTCTTGTCGATCTTCTGGCAATATCTCTTCTGGGACACCTTCTCGAATTGGGAAGAGCTGGAGAGCATCATCGGCCAGGAAATCAGCCGGGACATACTCGGGGTGTGGGCCTTGTTGTTGCCGTTTTTCGCCATCATCTCGCTTTTCATTTCGTCATTTATTTTTCACCTTTGTTTGATGATTGTGGGCAGCAGCAAAAATGGATACGAGGCCACCCTGCGCGGCCTTTGTTATAGCTATGGTCCGTACTTGTTCGTGCTCATACCGTTTTGCGGCAGTTTGATCGCCGGAGTTTGGACGTTCGTGCTCATGATCATCGGCTGGCGGGAATTGCACGAAAGCACCACCGGCCGCGTTTTGTTCGCCGTCTTGCTGCCGTTCATTTTGTGCTGCGGGGCGATAATGATGTTGCTATGGAGTTTCGCCGGATTATACAATCGATTGAGCCTTTGAAAAGTTTTTCAATCCGCACGCCTTTCTCTATGCCGGCCAAGGTCAGCCTTCCCGCGCCGGCTCGAGCTTCGCGCTCGTTAGACGTGAGTGTTATCATTTGGCCCTTTTTTCTATTCGGCTTTTTGCTGGCGCGATTCGCAGCCCCGCTCTTCAAGCTTTTGCCGGCCTGCACTTTTCGCCAAGTGACCGGCGTGCCGTGCCCGAGTTGCGGCGCGACGCGAGCCGGGTTGGCGCTGGCGCAGGGTGCTTTGATATTTGCTTTATCTTACAATCCGCTTGTGGTGATCAGCCTCGGCATTCTGTTCGGGTGGAGCGTGTATCGCGTGTTTGAAAAATGGAGCGGCAAATCCGTTTCCCGCAGGCTATCGAAAATGATGACAAAAATTTTCGGCGCGCATTTCGGGAGTGCGAAATTCAAGATGCGGCAGCGGCTGCGCTGGTTGGTGATCGGCGCGATTGTCTTGAATTGGGTCTATTTGATCGTAACCACGTAGTCTATTATATTCGTTGCGGGTTGAAATGTGAGTCATTGCGAGGCGCTTTTTGCCGAAGCAATCTACTGATTTTAAAGAGATTGCTTCGCTGAGAAGCGCTCGCAAAGACAGTTATAATATAAACCTTAACGAGTATACAAATGCAAGCTTTGCAACAAGTAAAAAAATCCCGCCGAGAAACGCCGAAAACACCGAGATTCGTCGAAAAAATTTTTCTTTCGGCGACACTCGGCGGCTTCGGTGAAGTTCGGCGGATAGCTTTTTCTTTTTGGTTGCGGCTCGTCCGCGTTGTGATATCTTCGACAAGGAGAACGACATGCAAGTTGGTTTGACGGTAAGCGGTTTTGACGGCAAAAAGCCGAGTGAGATTCTCGCGTTGATGCGGCGGTTCGACGTGAACTTCGTGGAGCTTAACCCGGCTATCATCAGCGACGTTGACGCCATTCTCCCTTTTACGGACACGATGGCCACCGGCTTTCATCTGCCGCTGGTGGGCGAGCACGGCTTTGATTTTTCCACCATCGACGCCAAAGAGCGAATCGACGACACCATCGACTTCATCAACCGCTACCGCAACCAACTGAATCTGCTCTATTGCGTGGCGCATCCGCCGGAAGCGCACAACGGCGAAGATTCGATCGAGACCGGGCTGGAGGTTCTCATCGAAAACTTGCAGCGGATCGAAGTGCCGATTCTGCTGGAAAATATCGAAACGTGGCCGGAGCGCGAATTTGACAAGCTGGCGGAAATCATCCGCACCCAATTGAAGAAAAAATTGCTGGGCTTTTGTTTCGATCCGGCGCACGCGTTTCTTCGCGGCGAAGACATTTTCAAGCGCTTCAGCGCCATTGCCCCCAAAGTGCGCTGCATCCATCTCTCCGATTGCCTGCAAGGAAAAGACGCGCACCTGCCGTTGGGCCAGGGCGAGCTGCCGGTGTCCCGCTTTCTGCGCCACGTCGCCAGGCATCATTACGACGGCATCATCAATCTTGAAATCGTCCCCAAATCACTCGCCGAGGCCCGCAGCGTGGTGAAAAGCTATCTTTCCGTCCTGCGCGTATTCAAGAAAGTGAAGTTCATTCGCACCGCAACGAAGCTGTTGTTTCAGGGGTTGCAGGTGGGCGCCTGATTTGCAAATAGCGGCAAATAAAAATTTTCTTGCTTTCTTCCCAAAACCGCCTATCTTTCTAATGTTAAGTGCCTTGGGGCATCTTCTTGCACCGGCTGCATTCTCCCAGCCAGGATTCTCAACCACGAGAGGCATTGGCATCGTTGTCTCTGCTTTTCTTCGTCTCTCCGTTTCACTCGCTCAGGATGGGCTTTTGGCGCCGTGAGGTAGTTTTGTGAAAATACGATGATTGGCAAATACACCGACAAATATCGTATCACGGAAAAGATCGGCGAAGGTTTTTTCGCCGCCCCCGCTGATTTTTTTGCCGCTCAACTCATGAAAGGGTTCCCATGTCGAGCTACGTCACCCTCTTCGAAATCGGAAAATCTCTCTTCGCCGAAACGGATATTAGCAAGCTGCTGCCGCTGGCGATGGACAAGGTCATCGAGCAGGCGCAGGCCGAGCGCGGCATGATTATGGTTTACGGGAAGGCCGATGAAATCCTGGTTGAAACGGCGCGGCATTTTGACAAAAAAGACCTTGCCCATCCCGACTTCGAGATCAGCCGGACGATCATTCAACAAGTGCGCGAGAGCGGCCGGCCCGTCGTCGTTCAAAATGCGCTCGATGATCCCCAATATCTTCAGAGTGAGAGCATCGCGCGGCTGCGCTTGCTCTCGGTGGCCTGCGCGCCGCTTCGCAGCGGCAATGAAATTTTCGGCGTGGTTTATATTGACAATCGCGATCTGACCGCGGTCTTTGACGAGAAAACCGGCAAATTGCTCAGCGAGTTTTGCGAGCTAATTGCGGTCGCCGTCAAAAATGCGCTCGAGCGCCGCCGGCTGGAATTTGAAGCGGCGCAGAAAGATCTCAAGCTGCGCCACGAAACGGCGCGCCGCCGGCACATCGAAGCGCTGATGGCGACCAACGAGGGCTACGATGAGATCAAAGGCTTGAAGAGCCTGGCGATGCTGGAAATCGTGCGCCAGATTGAAAAAGTTGCCGCTACCGATTCTTCGGTGCTGATCATCGGCGAGACCGGCGCCGGCAAGGAACTGATCGCCCGCGTGCTCCACCACAAAAGCGCGCGCACCGAGCAATCTTTCGTGACGCTGAATTGCGCCGGCCTGCCCAATGAAGATCTGTTGGTCTCCGAGCTTTTCGGCCACATCAAGGGCGCGTTCACCGGCGCGACGAGCGATAAAGCCGGGTATTTTGAGACGGCGGATGGCGGCACGATTTTTCTCGATGAAATTGCCAAATCGACGCTGACATTTCAAACCAAATTGCTGCGGGTTTTGGAGAACGGCGAGTTCAATCGGCTCGGCGAAACCAATAGAATCCGCAAAACCAATGTGCGAATCATTTCTGCAGCCAGTCCGAATTTGCCGGAGCTGATACAAAAGGGCGAGTTTTATCCCGATCTATATTATCGTCTCGAACATTTTGTGATTCACCTGCCGCCGTTGCGCGAGCGGCGCGAGGATATTTCGGAGATCGCCGAGCATTTTCTGAAGCAATTTGCCAGGACGCACAAAAGAACGGTTGCCGCGTTCAGTCCGGAGGCGCGTGAATGGCTTCTGGCTTATCACTGGCCCGGCAATGTGCGCGAGCTGCGCAATGCGGTCAATCGCGCCGTCATTCTGGCGGAAGGCGAGGCGATTCAGGTTGAAGATTTGCCGCTGACGATGCTGCGACAACCTTCCGCGCCTTCGGCAGACCAGGAAATCAACTTCAATATCGCTAAGCAAAAAACGGTGGAAAAATTTGAGCGTGAATTTATCGAGGCGCGCTTGCGCGAAACGCAAGCCAATATCTCGGAGGCGGCCCGGCGCAGCGGCATGCACAAGAAAAATTTCATTCAAAAGATGCAGCAATATGGCATCACCAAAGAAAATCTCCGCCTGAGCCATGATCGGCCGGATAATCAATAAATATCGCCTCGACGAAAAAATCGGCCCTGCATTTGTTAATTTGCGATGAGATCATGATCGGCAAAACCATTTCCCACTATAAGATTTTAGAGCAATTAGGCCAGGGCGGCATGGGCGTGGTCTACAAAGCCTGGGATGCGGCTTTGGAAAGATGGGTGGCGCTGAAGATGCTCCACCCGACGCTTGCCGAGGACGAAAAATTTTTGAAACGGTTTCGCGCCGAGGCCCGCGCCCTCGCCAAGCTGGAAAATCCCAATATCGTCACCGTTTTTGATTTGCAGGAGACGGAATCCGGCTTGTGCATCGTCATGCAATATGTGAAAGGAGCGAACCTCGCCGCAACGCTGCAAAACGGGCCGCTTCCGTTCGAGACGGCGCTGCCGATTATCAAACAAATTTTGACTGCCCTTGGCCACGCTCACCAAGTCGGGGTGATTCATCGCGACATCAAGCCGAGCAACGTGATGCTCACGGCGCAAGATTTCGTTAAAATCACGGATTTCGGCATGGCCAAAATTCATGCGGGCATGAGCCTGACGCAATCCACTTCCACCGGCGGGACGTTATACTACATGCCGCCGGAGCAGTTGAAAAGCCTCGCCAACGTCGATCAGCGCTGCGATATTTACGCCGCCGGCATGACGATTTATGAAATGTTGGCCGGCCGGCTGCCGCTCGAGAAACAGGAAAACCTGTACGCGTTGTCCAAGGCCATCGTTGAGAGCAAATTTTTTGCTCCCGATCATTTTAATGCCGCCATTCCCAGGCGCTTGTCCGCGATCGTGATGAAGGCCATCGCCAAAGAGCCGGAAAAGCGTTATCAATGCGTCGAAGAGATGTTGGCGGCCATCTCACAATTCGAGGCCAAACAAGAACCTCAGCCACGTGAGCTTTTGCGAGAGCCGCGCTCGTTGAAACGGCGCGTTGGGGTGGCTGCCATTATTATATTCGCCTTACTTGCGTGCGCCATATTTTTTTTCAACTTCTTCCGCCAACAACGGCCGTCGCCTGCGAGTGAAGCCGCCGGGCTGACTTCCTCTTTGCCCGAGACAGCCAAGATTGATAGCAGCAGATATTCGTCTCAGACTGAAGCGCAAGTGGACAGCTCAAACGTGAAGACGGAACCGGAGCCTGCTGCGGCTGCGCCCCAATGGGGCACTTTGTATGTCGATTCGCAACCACCCGGCGCCGACATTTTCCTGAATAATCAACCTCGCGGGAAAACGCCTCGCATGCTCATAAATTTGGCGGCGGGAGATTATATCATTCTGCTCAAGAAAGTGGGTTACCAAGACTATTCGGCTTCTGTTGGTATAAACGCTGGACAAGATAAAAATATCGCTCCCGAGTTGATGCCGCTCATGGGCAAGCTACGAGTTGTGGTCAAGCCTGCCGGCGCCATTTATATCGACGGCGAGCGCAAGCGGGAAAACGCTGCTGATCCTTATGAAAGCAGCCTTCCCATTGGAACGCACACTATAAAGGTTACTCATCCGGATTTCGGTGTTTGGGAAAAGGAAGTCGCCATCAAACTCGATAGCCTTGCTCCGATACAAATTGATTTCGAGAAGATCATAACGATTACGGTTGCAGCGGCGGGCGTTGCTTGGGCGGATATTTACGTCGATGGCGACCCTACCGGTTTGCAGACACCTGCGGATGTTCGGCTTCGAGTCGGAAAACACAAGATCGAGGTTCGGCGCGAAGGTTATGTTCTCGAAGGCGGCGCTATTGAAATCAATCTCGAAGAAGACCTCAAAGAGCCTTTGGAATTTCGCCTCAAAAAGATTGAGTGAAAGAACCACGCGATGGTTTTCATGCCACCGCGGTAGCTTGTTTGCCACCGATTCTCAGCCTTTTCTGAAAGGATTGACCGGGCCCAGAGTTCTTTCGGATCCGTTCTTGTTCCTCTTAAAACAATCAATTAACTCAGAGATTTTTTCTCAGCTCAATTAGCGGAGCAGTGGCATGTTTCTTGTGTAAGCTAAAATGCAGCGAAAGGAGATAGTCATGTCTAATTGCAAGCCTCTCATTTTCTGCAGCCTGATGTTGGCGGCGTTCTTGAACTTATTCGCTTTCACCGAGTTGCTGGCGCAAGACCAATGCGCGAAGGAACTGGCTGAAGCCGAAGAGAAATTCCAGCGTGGCCGCCTGAATGAAGTGATTGCCTTGGTAAGCGGTTGCCTGGAAAAGCATGATCGCACCCTCGCCGCGAGCGAACGGGCGTATAAACTCTTGGGCAAGGCTTACCACGCTAAAGGTCTGCTCGAAAATGCCAAAGAGAATTTGCGAAAACTGCTTGAACTAATTCCCAACTGGCGGCCTGATCCGGAGAGCGATAAGCCGTCTTTTCAACAATTGGCGGCGGAAGTGATCAAAGAAGTTGAAGAGGAAAGACAAGCGGAGAAGCAAACAATACGGGAAGAGCCACCGCCGGATACCAATCCAATGGTTCAAACGCCGCGACCCAAGAAAGGCAATGGCAAGAAATGGCTGTGGCTTGGAGGAGGTGGTGCCGTGGTGGCGGGGACAGCCGTTTTTCTCATCTCTCGCGGCGACGAAAAGCCGCTGCGCCTTCCGGATCCGCCGGCATTGCCGAGTAAGTAAGGAGAAGAAGCAATGGGAAATTCATACAAAAATATTTTGTGCGGCTTGGTATCAGCTTGGATCGCCTTTTTTGCATGCACCGCCACTGCACAAACTGATTTCTGGCAACAAACGAACGGACCTTTTGGAGGGTTAATCCATTCTCTCGCTATCAATTCGGATGGACATATTTTTGCGGGGACAAATGCTAACGGGGTTTTTCGCTCCACCGATAACGGCGATAACTGGGTGCCAGCCAATATTGGTTTAATGAATGATGCTGTTCTCTCTCTTGCCATCAACAATTCAAGTGGACATATTTTCGCGGGAGTTAATGGTGGCGGAGTTTTCCGCTCCACGAACAACGGCGACAGTTGGACGGCGGTCAATAATGGTATGGCGAATATCCCCGTCTATTCTTTTGCCATCAATTCGAGTGGAGATATTTTTGCGGCGACTTCGAGTGGGGTTTTTCGTTCCACGAATAACGGCGACAATTGGACGGCGGTCAATACCGGTTTGATGAATAAAACTGTTTTCTCTCTTGTCATCAACAATTCAAGTGGGCATATTTTCGTGGGAACTCTTGATGGCGGAGTCTTCCGTTCTACCGATAACGGCGGCAGTTGGTCGGCAGTGAATACCGGTTTGACGAATTCTAATGTCCAGTCTCTTGCCATCAATTCCAGTGGGCATATTTTTGTTGCGGTGACTTCGAGAGGGGTTTTCCGTTCCACGAATAACGGTGACAGTTGGTCGGCAGTGAATACCGGTTTGACGAATTCTAATGTCCAATCTCTTGCCATCAATTCCAGCGGGCATATTGTTGCGGCAACTTTCGACGGCGTCTTCTTCTCCACAAATAACGGTGACAGATGGACTGCAGCCAATAATACTGGTTTGACGAACAGGGATATCCGATTTCTCGCCTTCAACTCGAGTGGGCATATATTTGCTGGAACCTATGGCGGGGTCTTCCGCTCCGTTAATAACGGCGACAATTGGGTGGCAGCCAATACCGGTTTGACAAATCCAAAACCGTCGGCGCGAGAGTCGCATGCGATGGCGCACATCGGCAGCAAACAAGCGCTGTTATTTGGCGGGAATGACGGTTCTCTCGACGATGAGACCTGGGTCTATGATCTGAGCGCCAACACCTGGACGCTGAAGATCCCGGCCACGAAACCATCGGCGCGATTGTATCATGCGATGGCGTACATCGGTGGCGACCAGGTGCTGTTATTTGGCGGGGCCGTTGCGAGTTTTGCTAACGATGAGACCTGGGTCTATGATCTGAGCGCCAACACCTGGACGCTGAAGAGCCCGGCCACGAAACCGGCGGCGCGATTTTTTCATGCGCTAGCGTACATCGGCGACGATCAGGTGCTGTTATTTGGTGGTTCCGCTGACGAGACCTGGGTCTATGACCTGAGCGACAACAACTGGACGCTGAAGAGCACAGCCACGAAACCGGCGGCGCGATTTGAACATGCGATGGCGTACATCGGCGGCGACCAGGTGCTGTTATTTGGCGGGCAAGAAACGGATTTTAACGACGATGATGAGACCTGGGTGTATGACCTGAGTGACAATACTTGGACGCTGAGAAGCCCGGTAACGAAACCGTCAGCGCGAAGGTTGCATGCGATGGCGTATTTAGGCGGCGATCAAGTGCTGTTATTTGGCGGATTCGATGGTTCTCGAAGCGATGAAACCTGGATTTATGACCTGAGCGACAACACATGGACGCTGAAAAGCCTGACCTCAAAACCGGCGGGGCGATTTCAACATGCAATGGCTGACTTGGGCGGCGACCAAGTGCTGTTATTCAGCGGCAATGATGGATCTTTCGGCGTCGATGAAACCTGGGTTTATACCAAAACTACGCGTCTGGTGATAACAACTGTCGCGACGAACATCAAGACGACCTCCGCCACCCTCAATGGCATCGTAAATCCGAATGGCTTGAGCACAACGGTCAAATTCGAATACGGCACGACGACAAGTTATGGCAATGAAGTGACGGCAATACCAAACCCTATTACCGGCGCAAACCCCGTGGCGGTGAACGCTACCATTGCAGATCTTACGCCAGGCACGATGTACCACTTTCGCGTCGTTGCTACCAATAACGCCGGCGCCACCAATGGCAACGACCAAACTTTGATGACGCTTTCAAACCAAGCCCCAATCATTGCGTCAATACCGATTTCGCAGCAACCCGCTGGTCAGGAAATTGTGATACAGGCTAATATTACTGACGACACCGGGGTTTCCAGTGTTCAATTGCATTATCGCCGCGGCGGTGAAGTCAATTTCACCGTCGCAACCATGACAGCAACGAGTGGCAGCTCTTATCAGGCCGTCATCCCTGGGAGCTTGGCGGATTCGCGCGGCGTGGAGTACTTACTCGTGGCGACAGATACGGAGAATGCCACATCGCGGCAACCAGCCAGCGGCGTATTTGCCATTCAGATCCGTGTGGACAATGAAGCCAAGCCAACCGCGCAACCGAACGGCGCCGCGCAAGCCGCCTATCGCCTCATTTCCGTGCCGCTGGAATTGGACAATAAAAATGCCAAAGCAATTTTGGAAGACGATTTGGGCAAGTACGATGACACCATGTGGCGCTTTTCCGAGCTTCCTGCCAACCAAACTTATGCGGAAATTTCCGATGTGACCATGATCCCTCCCGGCAAGGCTTTCTGGTTGCTGGTGAAAGATGCCGGAAAGCTTATCGATACCGGCGCCGGAAAATCGAATATAACTTCACGGTACTATGCCATTCCCTTGCACCCGGCGTGGAATTTCGTGGCGAATCCGTTCAACTTTCCCATTCCCGTCGCGAATCTCAGCCTGCAAAGCGGCAAACCGCTCAAGTTGCGCACATACTCCGGCAATTGGAACGACCCGAGCACGACGCCGGTCGATGTGATAATGCCCTTTGAAGGTTATGCGGTCTTCAATGAATTATCAATTTTCGATACGCTGCTGGTGAACCCCGACTTATCCAGCACGACAAACTCGCTTCGCAAAAATATAACTGCCACTGCCACTGCTCCTGCTACTGACGTGTGGTCCATTCGTATCCTCGCGCAATGCCAACAAGCGCGAGACGTCGATAACCTCGCCGCCGTCATCCCGGGCGCTGAAATTGGTTTTGATGCGTGGGATCGTCCCGAGCCGCCGCCGGTTGGCGAATATGTGGCCGTCTCGTTTCCCCATCGCAATTGGGCGCCGCCGATTCCGGGCTATTGCATCGATGCGCGACCGGAGCCTTTGCGCGGAGAGATTTGGGAATTTGAGGTCACGACGAATATTCGTGATAAGGTGAATTTGATTTTTGAGGGCGTTGTACAAGTTCCAAAAGAATTTGCCGTGTGGCTTGTTGATGAAGCGCTGCACATTTCGCAGAACCTGCGGGAGAACGAGCAGTATGCAGTAGCAGTAGCAGTAGCAGTAGCAGTGGCAGGAGCAGGCAATCCCAAACGCTTGAAATTGGTCGTGGGACATCAGGATTTTGTGACCGAGAAGTTGGGCGAGAGCGAAGTCGTTCCCACGCGCTACGAATTGTCTCAAAATTTTCCCAATCCCTTCAACCCGGTTACGACGATTCGCTATGGCCTGCCGAAAGAGGAGAGAGTGACGTTGAAAATTTATAATCTGCTCGGGGAAGAGGTGGTGACACTTGTTCGTGACGAGCAAAAAGAAGCCGGCTATCACGCCGCGATCTGGGATGGCCGCGACGAGCGAGGCCAACTCGTCGCCAGCGGCATTTATCTTTATCAACTGCATGCGGGCAGTTTCGTGCAGAAACGAAAAATGGCGCTGGTGCGATAAGGTCATTTAACCTCAAACAAAAGGCGCAGCATGAGAGAGCAAGACGGCGCTCTCATCCTGCGCTTTTCTTTTTTAATCGGTAGCTTAAATACCACCGTAGTGGCTTTCTGTACCACCTTTTCTCACCCCATATTTGCAGCAAAAACGCCTACCGCTTTCCCAATCCTCTCTTTAAAAACAATTGATTACCGCTCATAAGTACGACGGATGCACAATCGCCACAGCATGGCATGTTTGTTGTATTGACAAAAAGTGAGCGTGATCATCGTGATTACAGATGGTGTTGTTCTCTAAACGATGTGATCAAATTCTCATTTAACCAGCAAAAACTTTTATCAAGAAAGGAGCAGCTAACATGAACAGCGTTCTCTTTATTTCATTGGCTCTTCTCTTCATCGTCGGTTGTGATTCTGAGTCGAAATTATTCTCACCCGGCGAGGCCGAAAGTGAATCCAATGATGCGCCGCAAGTGCTCAATAAGGTCGCCGGTGTAGCAAGTGCGCCTGTCGTCGACGCGGTCGTTGAGCTCGGCACGGTTTCCAAACCTCCAACCGTTTTAACACGCGACGGCGGTGAATCGGCGCTGATCGGCGGCCAGATTCTGTGGACGTTCGGCGACACGATCTTCAATCCAAAGTCAGTGGATGGCGACAATCTTCGCTCCAATACTGCAGCGCTGGCTAATCCGTCGCAACCTCTCGTTGTCACCGAGCCAACCGATGCGAATGGCGCGCCATATCAAGCGTTGCCGTTCACGGCTGCGGAACAGGCCTACAACGATTCGACCAATAACTCCAACGATCGCATCGCGCTGTGGTTCGGCGGTTTGGTTCCGAACACGAATGGCAGCGGCCTCGCCTTTTACAGAAAACTTTATGTGAAAGGCAATTTTATTTTCCCTGCAATTGGCGTCGGCACAGCCAACTTCGCGCCGGGAAGCACCGCCGGCGTGCGCGATCCGGGATTGCTTTTCAACTCCAACGAGCCGCAGTTCTCTCGTCCCTTATTATATAACGGCAAAGTTTATTTGTATGGCAATCTCAACAACGGCGATCCGACGCTGCCTTTCGGTGTGGCCCGCGCCTCGTCACTTGCCAAAGCCACGAAACGCTCGGCGTATCGGTTCTGGAATGGGTCGCAGTGGAGCACCAATATAGCCACAACGGTCAAAATCTTTGATCAAATTCCCGGTCAGGTGTCGGCCTCTTACAATACCTATTTGCAATCTTTTATCGCGGTTCATAGCGGCGTCTTCTCCAACAAAATTTATCTCAGAACCGCCAGCAAGCCGGAAGGTCCATGGAGCGCGCCACAAGAATTATTCACCGGAATGCCGCCGACTTCGGGAGCAAATCGCGCCGGGCTGGAACATTCGGAGCTTGCCAAGAACGGCGGCAAAATCATTTACGTGAGTTACTATCGCCCCACAGGTTTTCTGCAGGGTGAGCTGCGGCTGGTTGAGGTGACTTTTCAATAATCGGGCGAAGTCCAACTTGGGCAGCGCGGTTTTGCAAAATTTGAAAAGTCAGTGCGCCCAAGTTGAACTTCACTTCACTCACTTGATTACACAAAACGGAGGTGGTTATGAAACGCGTTTGTCTTCTCCTCATCATTTGGGCAGTAGTGGTATTCTTCGGTTGCGATAAACAGCAAAGTCCAATCGCGCCGGAATCCAATGACGCCATTCAAAAATCCCAGATCAAACCACCCGACTACAACGCGGCTGAAGCGCGGGCGAAACTCGACGCCATCGCGGCCAAAGCTCGCGCCTGGGTGGCGCAGCATCAAGCGCAACACTCTACAAAGGGTGCGGCGGGTCAACTGGCCACCGCCGCGAGCAGCAAAGTGATTACCGTGCCGGATGATTATCCCACCATTCAGCAAGCGGTTAATGCGGCTTTGGCTGGCGACAAAATCATGGTGAAGGCCGGAACGTACAACGAATTCGTCCTCGTTACCGTGCCAGTTATGGAGATAATCAATCAAGGTAAAGTTACAGTTAATGGCGGCTTCGTCATTAGGGCGGATCGTGTGACAATCGATCATTTCATCATTAATGCCCTTTATTACCCTAATGTTGGCGGCGCGGTCGGTGTTTACGTCTTTGGCAGCTCGAAGGCGAAAATCAAGAATAATATCATTTCGGGCGGAGATGCGGGCATCGGGGTGCAGCTCAGCACCAATTGTGCTGTGAGAGCCAACAATGTGTCTGGCGTCACCACCTTTGCCGGCATCGTTTTGGCCGATGCAGATGGTAATACAGTCAATGGGAACACGGCAACAGGCAACATTAACGGCATCGGGCTCGGATTTGACTGCGATAACAACATCATTACGGGCAATACATGTGATGCTAATAGTTCTCGAGGCATTATTCTTGGCGGCACCTTTAATCAAATGAGCAGCAATAGCTGCAACGGCTGTATTGATGGCATTTCTGTGGAAAGCGCCACCTCCAATACGATTGGTCCAAATAATACCGCCAATAATAACAGCAGCGTCGGCCTGCTCATGCAATCCGACGCCGGCAATAACATTGTGAAGAAGAATACCTTTCTTGACAATGCCGTGTACGATATTTTCAATGCCGGCACCGGCAACACGTTCTTCAAGAACAAGGCTGTCAATACGTCCGGTGTTTAGTTGCCATGGTTGATCAAAAGCCGTTAAGTGAAGTCAGATTTGCGCCAAACCGTTTTTCAAATTTTGCCGAATTCTGCGGCGCAAGCCTGGCTTCATCGAGCATCAAATGGCAGCAACAGCAATAAAATCAAAAACAACGTCTGCAATCGCAACGGCGATGCCGGTATCGCGGTCAATTCGGGCTCCAATAACCTCTTTGGCCCGGGTAATACCACCAACTTCAACCATTACGGCATCATCTTGTTCAACGACGCGAACAACAATACCGTCAAGAAGAACGATATTCATTGCAACACCTTTGGTGACATTCTTGACTTCGGAACCGGCAACACGTTTATCAAAAATTCCACCAGAGCGCTTCCCAGCGGTTGTCCGTAATGTTCGCAACGACTGGCTGCCGAGTTTGGCTTGGCAGTCAGTTAGTCAGACGTTCCAATACGAAAAGATTTTATGAAAGAGAAAAGTCATGTTCCTCAAACGCTGTTTGATTTACGCCGCCTTATTGCTTGCCTTTACGAGGCATGAGCTTCTCGCCAAAGGCGCTCAAATCGTCGTCCATCTCAAAGATGGGCGGCAAATGGCTGGTGAGCTGCATTCGGTCAGCGATAGCTCGCTGGTGATTAGCCGGCGAGAAGCCGGCGCCGAACACATTTCGCAGGTCAGCACGAAAGAAATTCGGCAAGTTGTTATTAAGAACAAACCCCAAGTTGTTCTTCAACTCAAGAATGGGCGACAGATGAAGGGCAAGCTGCATTCCGTTAGCGACAGTTCAGTGATAATTTTTGTCCAGGGATCTGTTAGTTCATTGGCCTTCAAGAATGAAGTCAGAAATCAAGAAATCCAGGGCGCTATGATCAAAGGCAAATCGAACGTTCTGAAGGGCATAGGGTTGGGATTGCTTATCGGTGCTGGCACAGGTGCGGTGATCGGTGGAATTGCTGCTGCGCAAGCCGATGATCCTGTGGAAGAGCTTCTCGCACCCATCGTCGGTATTGGTTCTGCCATGTACGGCGGCATCGCGGGATTGGCCGTGGGAGGAATTGCCGGGGCAGCCACCTCAACATCTTCCAAAGAAATCGAGCTTGCTCCCGATCGACCCTTTTTGTTTTTGAAGCTATTGGCCCGCTACGCGGAGCGCCAGCCGGAAGACGAGTGGTAATGCCATATCCCCAAAAAGATAAAATCACTGAGGAAAACCCATGAAAACAAAAGCATTTTTTCTCAGCGCAACCGGCCTGTTGCTTTTGGCTTCTTCCATCTCGTTTGCGCAAAACGGCAAATTGGCCATCGGCGTGGATTATGGCGCGGGCGTGATCCGGTATCAACCGGTGTACTCGTATTTGGGCAATGGCGCTTTTGTTGATTTCCACATGAAACTGCCGGATACAAAGTTGCACAGTTTGTCCCAATTTTTCTTGCTGACAGCGGATGTCCACCTCAGTTCCAAAGTTGCCGCAACCTTGGAAGTTTCCTCGCCTGGTCCTTTCCAGGCCAATTTTAGCCGGCAATTCTCCAAATTTCCGGCTTCTGAGCGCTTCGCACATCGACGCGATTACAGAGACCGTATCGGTCGCGGCCATTTGGGCTTGGCATTCGGCCTCAAATGGAACCTGGTCAGTTACAAATGAAATCTTTAACTTTAAGAGGTGTGTGATGAAAACTGCAAAGTTTTTCTTAACCTTCGGCGCTGCCGCGATGTTGGCATTCAACGAACATTCGGCGCTGGCGCAAGACAACTGGTTCTGGCAAAATCCTTTCCCCAATGGGAATAGGCTCAACGACGTTCATGTCTTCGACCAAAACACCGCCATCGCGGTCGGCGATTTTGGGAGAGTCATGAAAACCAACAATGGCGGCGCGAGCTGGAGCGAGCAGAATAATGCCGGCGGCGCTTTTATTTTGAACTCCGTTTCGTTCATCAATGCCGACACTGGCTGGGCGGTGGGAAGAGATGAGTATTTTCGCGGGTACCTCCTCAAAACCACGAATGGTGGAGCCAGTTGGGTGACACAAAAAATCGCAGAACCAGGATCAGAAGATTTCTACTCGGTTCATTTCATCGATGCCAAGACTGGTTGGGCGGTTGGGTATGACAGGCACATCTTCAGTGGTTCTTTTGGTATCGTATACAAGACTACCGATGGCGGGAGCACCTGGTCTAAATTGCCGGAAATTGGACCGGCAAATCTTTTTTTATACTTCGTTTATTTCACCGACGACAGCATCGGCTGGGCGGCCGGATCGGGTGGCACGATTTTGAAGACCACGAATGGGGCACGCACCTGGTCGAAGCAAATCAGTGGAACAACCAGCCACCTGTATTCTGCCTCTTTTGTCGATACAGCGACCGGTTGGGCGGTGGGAACAATTGGCACGATTTTGAAGACCACCGATGGCGGAGCCACTTGGTCTCCGCAAAGCAGTGGGACAACAAACGCTTTGCGATCCGTCTTTTTTGTCGATGCCAATATCGGCTGGGCCGCTGGAGACAATGGCGTCATCTTGAAGACGACCAATGGCGGCGCGCAATGGGCTTTACAAAACAGCGGGATGACCAGTTCATTAAATGCCATTCGTTTCACTGCTGGAGGCGAACTCGGTTGGGCGGTTGGAACGCTTGGTGCCATTTTGAAGACGAGCAATGGCGGAAACACCTGGGTGACGCAGATGCCAAACCGGATTTTCACCACCAACCGGATCAATTCCGTCGCTTTCGCGGACATCAATACCGGCTGGGCGGCGGGGGCAAGTGGCACAATTTTAAAGACCACTGATGGCGGAAACACTTGGTCGGCGCAGAACAGCAGAACGGGCAATTCGCTGCAGGCCATTTCTTTCGCCAACGCTGACATTGGCTGGTCAGTCGGAGTGAATGGCACGATCCTGAAAACCACGGATGGCGGAACCACCTGGTCGGCTCGAGTCAGCGGCACAACAGCCACTCTGAATGCCGTCTATTTCGCGGGTTTCAACATTGGTTGGGTGGCCGGAGCATCTGGCACGATACTAAAGTCCACGGATGGCGGAAACACTTGGGTGAAGCAAACTAGCGGAACGTCATGGGAACTTTCTTCTGTCTATTTTCTTGATGATCAGGCCGGCTGGGTCATTGGACAGCAAGGTACGATTTCGAAGACGAGTGATGGTGGAAAAACCTGGTCGCCGCAAACCAGTGGAACAACATCCCATCTGAGATCTGTATCGTTCATTGATGCCAACACCGGTTGGGCGGTTGGAGATGCCGGCGTTGTTCTCAAAACGACCGATGGCGGAGCTGTCTGGGTGAAAGAAAACATTGGTACGTCAACCTATCTAAATTCCGTTCATGTTGTCGCGCAAGGAACGAGCATTTTCGGCAGGATGGTTGGACTGGGTGGCGCAATTTTCAAGCTTAGCGATGACGGCAACAACTGGTCGGCGCAAGTCCGCATCACGATAAATGATTTAAACTCCGTTCATCTCGTCTTGCAGGGGGGCGACCTTGCGGGTTGGGCTGTGGGAGCGAATGGCACGATCTTAAAGACAAAGATCGATGGCGTGGCCACCCCGCCGGCGGAAATTCAACCCGTGGTCGCCACTCCACAAACGATTGGCGAGGAGTTTTTTGTCGAGGTTTCTGTCAACGACATCCAAAACCTGTTTGGCGCCAGTTTTGAAATGAACTATACCAACACGGCTTACGTGGATTATGTCACGGCAACGCCGGGCGATTTGTTGGGCAATGACGTGGTCTTCTTGCCAACTCCGCAAGACTCTGCCGGCAAAGTGAGCGTCGGCATCAGCCGCAAAGTCCCGCAAAGCGGGATCAACGGCAGCGGTGTCATTGCGCGCATCAAATTCAAGTCGCTCGGCACAACACCTGCGCGAACGCAAGTGGTGTTTTGGTTGAGCCATGCCAGGGCGAACGATCCTGCGGGCAATGCGATTCCGCTCGCGGTATTGCCTTTCAGCGCAACGATTGCGCTCGAAAGCGTGGTGTGGCCGGGCGACACGAACAACGATGGCGTGGTCAATCAGGCCGACGTGTTGCCGATTGGGTTGCATTGGAACAAAACCGGGCCGCCACGCCAGAATGGCTCGTGCAACTGGGTGGGGCAGGTCGCAGCACCTTGGTCCCCGATCGCAGCGACATACGCCGACGCCAATGGCGAGGGCGTGGTCAATCAAGCCGATGTGCTCTGCATCGGATTGAATTGGGCGAAGACGCATGGCGCCGCGGCAGGCGCAATCGCAAAGATGATGGCGGCGAAAACGCTGAACCATGCCAACGCGGCCGAACTTTGCTATACGGTTACCGGCGATACCACTGCTGGCCGGGAATTTTGGGTGGATGTCTGCGCCAGGAACGTGACGAACCTGTTCGGCATTTCCTTTGAGCTGCTCTATTCGCCCACCACTTACCTTGACCCGCAAACCACCGAGGCCGGAAGCTTCTTGGGAAATGATGTGATCTTCTTCCCATTTATCGACAAAACCGCCGGCAAGATCAGCATCGGCATTTCGCAAAAAGCGCCGCAGACCGGAGCCAGTGGCTCCGGCGTCGTCGTGAAAATCAAAATGAAGATGTCGGCTAATGCGCCGTCCGGTCAAGCTGTCACCATCTCGTTGCAAAATGTGATGGCCACTGATCCTTCCGGCGCGCCCGTTATGATCATGCTGGCAGGCCGGTGCCCGCTAAAAACCGGCGTGGAAGAATTCACCCAAAGCGGCAGCACGCCGGCTGCCTTTGCACTGCTGGCCAACACGCCGAATCCCTTCAATCCTTCGACCCTCATCAAATATGAGCTGCCGCAGCAGGTCGAAGTCAAACTGGTGATCTTTGACCTTGTGGGCCGGCAGGTGCGCACGCTGGTGGATCAACGCCAGCAAGCGGGGCGTTATGCCGTTACGTGGGACGGCCGCAACGAGCAAGGGCAGAGCGTTGCCAGCGGCGTGTATCTTTATCAGCTTCGCGCCGGGAATTTTGTCCAAGTGCGGCGGATGGCGCTGGTGCGATAAGGAATTGGGGGCCCACTTGCGCAGCAGCAAGCGTCAGTCCGACTTAGGCAGGATGGTTTACCAAGTTTTACTGCCCAAGTCGGACAGTCTGGCGCAGAGCGCAAGCCCGAATTTGCTTGCCAACGTTAAAAAAATGTGAGATTTTTTTGGCTTTTCGCTTGTCTTATATATAGGAGCGAAATGCTCTCATTTAGCCTCGTTAATCTTTCAAAGTCAATTTCACGGAGGGTTGGAATGAAAACTTTGCAAAAAGTGTTGGCAATTTTCACCGCGGCTTTAAGCCTCGGACTCATCGCGGCATGGTCTTCGAGAAAAGATGGTGCCGACAAGACGCGGCACGCCGATGATAACCTTTACGTCCGGGAAATTCGTGTCACCGGCGAGGGCGATGGAATTTTCGACACGAATTTGGAAGTCGAAGTGCATCTGTACGAATATATATCCCAGGATTCGGCGCGGTTTCTCGGCTGCTCCGGCGAGAATCAGGGCCTGCGCAGTGTCGATGTCTCCGAGATTCTCTACCTCGATTTGAGCGCCTACTTTGAAAAGCCCAACCTCGGTGGAAGGGTTACGCTCGCCGATATTCAAAATAAGCAAATCTTTCTCATCACCGGCGAAGATGACGCCAACCGCTGTCCGGTGGAATTCGGCGTTGGCGACCAAATCGGTAATTCGGATGATTTGATCGGCAAAAGCGCCGTTTTCGCCGGCGCTCAGCTCGCCAAGCTGCAGCTTAAGAACTTCGGCCGCGTCGTGCATATTCTGATTGGTGTGGGCGATTATCAACGCCCGGGCCGCTTTACCGACCGCAGCACCCTGCTCGGCAGCACAGCCGATGCTTCGAATGGCGCTTGCTGGGGCGATTTCGATAATAACGGCGCCCCCGACCTTTTCGTCGCCAATGGCAGGCGTTCTCCAACCAGCACGACGAACGACAAAAATCAACTTTTTCTCAATCGCGGCGACGGATCATTCACGGAAGTGACGTCCGGTCCAGTCGTTACGGACGACGGCAATTCGACTGGCTGCACCTGCGGCGACTATGATAATGACGGTGACTTGGATCTTTACGTCACCAACATCGGGCCCAATTTTCTTTACGCCAACAACGGCAACGCCACGTTTACGCGCATCACCCAGGGCGATATTGTGACGGACAATCTCGCCTCCACGGCGGCGGCTTGGGGCGATTTTGACCGCGACGGCGACCTCGATTTGTTTGTGGCCAACGCACAGGATCAGGGAAATTTGCTTTACGTCAATAATGGCAATGGCAGCTTTGCAAAAGCCGATCCTTCCAGCAGCGTCGTCAGCGAGAGAAGCCATGCCACCGGCTGCAATTGGGTCGATTACGATGGTGACGGCGATCCCGATCTGTTCGTGACCAACACCGACCGACAACGCAACTTTCTCTATCGCAACCTGGGTAATGGCGCGTTCGTCAAGGTCACGGTCGGCGCCCTGGTTGCGGACGACTATTCTTCCCGCGGCGCCAGTTGGGGAGATTATGACAATGACGGCGATCTCGACGTGTTCGTCGCCGACAGCAGTTCGCAGAGCGGAAATTTATACACCAATAACGGCAACGGCACGTTCTCGAAGCCGGGCCGGGGTGATTTGACGAAGAACCTCAGCTCGTATGTGAGCAGTTGGGGAGATCTCGATAATGACAGCGATGTTGATGTCGCCGGTCCCGGCAATGAGATGTTTCTCAATTCGATCTCGGGCAGCAGAGTCTTTTGGCGCCTCGCCGGCGTGAATGTCTCTATCGACACCTCCGGCCGCAGCCTCTCGTGGGTTGATTACGATCTCGATGGTCAGCTCGACGTGTACATCGCCAGGCATGCTGCGCAAAATAAATTGTATCGCAACGAAGGTGGGAATAACAACTGGCTGAAAGTCCGCTGCCGCGGCACGGTGTCCAATCGCTCCGGTATCGGCGCCAAGGTTCTTGCCAAAGTTGTCATCAACGGTTCCGCCCAGGGCGGGGTTTGGCAGCTTGTGGAAATCTCCGCGCAAACGGGACACGGCGGCCATGGCAATCTCGAAGCGCACTTCGGCCTCGCGGAAGCTTCGACGGTGGATTCGCTCGTGGTCAAATGGCCCTCAGGCCGCGTCGATGTGCGTGCGCCTGTTGCCGTCAACCAAACGCTCACGATCATTGAATCCGGTGGCACCGCCGTGGATGAAAACACCAATGCAGCACCGGCGACGTTCATTTTAGGGCAGAATTATCCTAATCCTTTTTTAAGCGGAGCGCAATCCCGCTTTGCAGGAAATCCTGAGACCACCATTGAATACGCCATTCCGCCGCAAGCCACGGGCAAAGCGGAGGTGACACTGCGCATCTACAATTTGCAAGGCCAACTCGTGCGCACGCTGGTCGAACAACGTCAGCCAGCCGGGCGGCACGTGATCACGTGGGACGGCCGCGACGAGCAAAACCGGTTGGCCGCCAGCGGCGTGTTTCTTTATCAGCTTCAAGTTGGAAATTTGGTGCAAACCCGGAAGCTGGCACTGGTGCGATGAGAGCAGTGGAATGACAGAAACAGAACTGTCACAGAAAAGTAATGACAACATGATTTAATGACAAAATAATTAAAAGCTTTAAATTATTTTGTCTTCAAATAATTTTGTCTATTATTTTTGGATATTTACAAAACGTCAAGTAGAAGCGCAGCGTGAGAGAGCAAGACAACGCTCTCACCCTGCGTTTTTCTTTTTTATCGGTAGCTTAAATACCACCGCAGTAGCTTTGTGACCACCGTTTCTCTTCTGCTTTCTTAGCAAAAACACCTCCCGCGTTTCCAGTCTCCATCTATAAAAACAATTGTTTGACGTTCAAAAACATGCGGAATGCACTGTCACCACTGCATGGCATACTTGTTGTGTTGACAAGAAGTGAGTGTCATCATCATGAACACAGAAGAAAATGGGCAACAAATGGCCGGGAAGCTTCACGCCGTCAGTGACAGCTCGCTGCTCGTGGACAGTCAGGAAGCCGCGCCGGAAAGAATCCCGTCGAATTATGGGAAACAGATTTTTGAAATCAAAACCCGTGAAATCAAACTGGCGATGGTCAAGCTCAAAGGCCGGTCGTATTCGCTGCCGGGCGCCGGCTTGGGTTTGCTCGCCGGCACGGTAGTCGGCTCTGTGGTCGCGACTCATTTCTTGACAAGAGACAAGGATGACCCGGGAGAATTTTTTGAAGATTTGATTACCAGCGGCTGGGCAGCGATCGGAGGCGCCGTCGGCGGAGCGATAGTTGGAGGGAAGATCGGATCGGCAAACGCAACTCCGGCCAAGCAAGGCGAGTCTTCGGTTGTTCATGCTTATGCAGTCCTGAAGCCTTTAGTCCGCTATTCGGAGCGCCAGCGCTGAGGTCAGTAGTCAACGTGAAGTTTGCCGCAAAAAAACTCTGCTGATGAACGGTACGGTTCTTGTCTAATCAATGAGCAAATGGTCATTAAACCAAATTTAATTCAAGGAGGTGCAACATGCGTTTCAATAATCATCTTGGCAAAATCGTGACTGCATTCGTTTTGTCGGCTTTCATTTTGACTTCGTGTACGTCGCATCATTTAATCAGCCCGCAAGCGGAATCCTTGCACCACGGGCTTAATGCCGGCGATACGGTGAGGATCGTCACCAAGGATGGCAGACACGTGCAATTCAAAATAGTCGAAATCAAAGCGGACTCCATTTTTAGCCAGAAACAACACATTGCTTTTGGCGAAATAGCGAAAATCGAAAAACAGAAAGTAAACGCGGCCAAAACGACCGGCGCCGTCATCCTGGGAGCTGTTGGAGTGCTTGCCATCGGTTTTTTAATAGCAACAATCGCTTTTGCCAATGCGATCGGAGATTTAGGCGAGTAACAGGTCGAATCTAGGTAAAAGCCATTGATGCCGGGCTGTGAGGGATTCGGCGTTGTCGCATCTCACAACTTTTTAACTGCGGGAATTGTGAAATTCAGCAAAACGTCGATGATCTACTAAATCCAAAAGGAAGCATGTGATGAAACTTGCAAAATTTTTTCTGGCCGGTGCGCTTGGTCTTTTGCTCAATGTAAATCTAGCATCCGCGCAAACGATCAACTGGCAGCAGACCAACGGCCCTACAGGAGGTGTTATTACGTCGCTTGCCATTGATTCAAGTGGACATATTTTCGCGGGAGCCGGTAATGGCGGAGTCTTTCGCTCCACCGATAATGGCATTAGTTGGACGGCGAGCAATACCGGTTTGGCAGATTATGGTACGCTTCCTGTTGTTGCAGTTCTTGCCATCAATTCGAAGGGGCATATTTTCGCGGAGACATTCTCCAGCCACACGGTGTTCTACCGCTCCGTGAATAACGGCGACAGCTGGACGCGCGTCTACACCGCCTATACAGCCGCTTTTACCGGTTCTCTTGTGATTAATTCGAGCGGACATATTTTTGCAGGAACGCAAGGCGGGGTTATCCGTTCCACCGATAACGGCGACAGTTGGGTGGCGGTCAATACCGGTTTGACGAGTGGTGCCGCATGTTTTGCCATCAACTCAAGTGAACATATTTTTGCCGGGACAGAAGTCGGGGTCTTCCGCTCCACAAATAACGGCGACAATTGGACAGCAACCGGTTTGGCGGATCAGAAAGTCTTATCACTAGCCATCAATTCCACTGGGCATATTTTTGCGGGAACGGCGAGTGGGGTTTTTCGTTCCACCGATAATGGCAATAGGTGGGCAGCGATTAATATCGGTTTGACGAATCAGGCGGTCCGGTCTCTTGCCA
>Ga0247727_10006322_pt1 | contig 23367 bp, 24 predicted proteins | sample WisWelCaveWW1625_FD_202498 | JGI IMG/M metagenome (GOLD analysis project Ga0247727, IMG submission 202498) | Biofilm microbial communities from Wishing Well Cave, Virginia, United States - WW16-25 | ecosystem: Environmental > Aquatic > Deep subsurface > Groundwater > Cave microbial mat | place...
AGCCGGTAGCGTTGCAGGTGTAGCGCAAGTCGATGCCGTAAAAAATCTCCGGATATTCCAGGTGGTTGTCTGCAAGTTTCTGCTCAACCGGGTTGGGAAATTCCAGTGGGCGATAGAGGAATTGTTGCAGATCGAGATAGCCCATGCTCAACAGTTTGTAGCGCAGTTGTGTGGGCACGCGAGTTTTGCCCGGGTCGAAAATTTTTTCCCGCACCGGCCGCGGAATTTCGAGCGCCACTTCGCCCTCCGCCACGCGCACACGATACAAGCCCTCGCGCATGCTGAAAGCTTGGGCAGAATCTTCTTTGATGCGCGTGTCGAGGTCGCGATAGGAGCCGTCTGGCGCTTGGTAGTGAATGAACCCCGCGCTGACGACGGTGGTGAAGGTTTTGTCTTGATTGAGAAAAGTTTTACTGTTGTAGGTGCGCTGGTCGCGTAATTCGACCAGGCTGCTGTCTGGAGTTTGCGCCCAAGCCGGGACTGTGGTAAAAATCGCGAGAAAGAGAAGCAACGTGTTTTTTATAGCCACCTCCAGCGGTGTATTTGGGCTTTGTGCCAGGTGCTAAAAAAGATTCTTGCAGAATGACATGCCATGGGAACGGCGGCTTAATGTAATCGCATTAAATAAAAAAGCCCACTCGCACTCCCTGGAGAGCGCAAATGGGTTTCGAAATTTTCGATGAAAAAATTTCCTTCGAACGATGATCGTCTTGTTTGGCGGAATCACGACAACCGGGCAGTGTCGCCGGATAATTCATATCACCTCGTTGTGACGTGAAATCCTGCTCACATCATTGCGGGCTAAGATAAAGAAAGGTAGAGTGAAAAATCAAGCAAAATTTCGAGAAATTTTTGTTGCAATAATTTAACCGGATTTTTTTGATGGAAAGTACGCGCATACGACAGCACAGCAAAAAAAACGGCGCGGCAGCGTTCGCCGGCGCAAATCAATCGCCGCAGGAACATTTTCTCTACCGCCGAAAAAGAATCACCTTGCTTCACTCTCGCTCGCATATTATATTGCGCCACATTTTCATTGGTGAAAACTGCTCGGAACGGCGACATGCGCTATGGCCTGATCTCGGACATTCACGGCAACCTCGAAGCGTTCGATCAAGTTTTGTCCGATTTGGACAAACTGAAAGTGGACGCGATTCTTTGCCTGGGCGACGTGGTAGGTTACGGCCCCGATCCCAATGAATGTGTCGCGCTGGTGCAAAAACATGCGGACGTTTGCCTGATCGGCAATCATGATGAAGCCTCGCTGGGCCGCGTCGATCTCGAGCTCTTCAATTATATGGCGCGCGAAGCCATTGAATGGACCATGCGCCAATTGAATAAAGAATCCAAGGATTATTTGCTCGACCGGCCTTACACACACGCGTTTGAGGAATGCTTGATGGTGCATGCCTCGCCGGATGAGCCGCGACGCTGGAATTATATTTTGTCGTTGGACGATGCCGCGCACAGCTTTGCCGCGTTCGAGCAGCACGTTTGTTTCATCGGCCATTCCCACACGCCCTGGGTGATCGATTTGAATCCCGAAGGCCGCATGCAAGTGCGGCAGGATTATCCCATCACGTTGCAAGACGGCCATCGCTATCTCATCAACGTCGGCAGCGTGGGCCAGCCGCGCGACCGCAATCCCGCCGCGGCGTTTGGCGTGTTTGATGCAGAAAAAAAAGAATACATTTTAAAACGGTCGCCCTACGGCTTCGCTAAAACACAAAAGAAGATTCGCGCGACAGGCCTGCCCTCGTTTCTGGCCGATCGTTTGGCGACCGGGCAATAATTTTCATTGCCCAACACGCGCATTTCATTTTGAAAGAATCAGACGGGTGTAGCTCAAAGTTTCTTTTTGTTGTTTGCTTTTTTCTTTTTCAAGCCGCGCCGCTATTATGATTCAATTGGAGTGAATCAACTTTCAACAAGGACAACATCATGCAACTGGCGGAACGCTCTTCTCAACAATTTATGCTGTCGACGGCGGCCTTCAATAAGATCAACGAGGTCTTGCGGGAGCTGGTGGTCAGCACGCGCTCGGATTTTGCGCTGTTTTGCGATCTCAACGGCAATCCGATCACGCATCACGGCAAGAATCTCACCACGGATTTGGGCGGCCTGGCGGCGCTGGCCGCGGGCGATTTTGCCGCCACGCGCGAGATCGCGCGCGTCATCGGCGAGCGCGACGGCTTCAAATTCATTTTTCAGGAGGGCGAGCGCCGCAACATTTATCTTTGCAACGTGGGTTTCGATTTTCTGCTCGGCATCATTTTCGAAAAGAACGTCGCGCTCGGTTTGATCCGCATTTTCGCCAACAAAACCGTAGAAAATTTGAAAAAGGTTTTGGAAACCGCGGCGGAAGCGGAAAACAAAGCGGCGGAATTTTTGGACGTCGAATTTGGCATGCTGTTGGGAAATGAAATGGATCGAGCTTTCAGCCAATAGAATGAGTTGCAAGACAGGAAGTATAAATGTTCGTCAATTGGGCAGTGCAAGAAGTCAACCTCAAGGTCGTTTATTACGGCCCGGGCTTGAGCGGAAAAACCAGCAATCTGGAATATATTTATCACAAAATCGATCCTTCCCTGCGCGGCGATTTGATCACTTTGAAAACCCGCGAGGAGCGCACCTTGTATTTCGATTTCTTGCAGCTCGAAGTGGGGCGCATCAAAGGCATGAAGCCGAAATTCAATCTCTATACCATTCCCGGGCAAGTCTATTACGCTTATAGCCGCAAAATCATTTTGCGCGGCGTGGACGGCATCGTGTTCGTGGCGGATTCGCAGCTCGATCGCATGACCGAGAATCTCGATTCGCTCATGGATTTGGAGCAAAATCTCATCGACGAAGGGCAAACGCTCCAGGCTTTTCCCTGGGTGCTGCAATTCAATAAACGCGACTTGCCGCGCAGCGCTACGGTTGGAGAATTGAATCGCAAGCTGAACTTTCACGACGTGCCCTTCATCGAAGCCGTCGCCTCCAAAGGGAACGGCGTGCTGGAAACGTTGAAAACCGCTATTCAAGGCGTGGTTAGCCACGCGCACAAATTGATTTGAGGCGAAAGCCGGATTTCTCGAAACCAACTCCGTTCCCCCAGCGTTTCGGAACGAGCAGGAGCAACAAAAAGCGATTGCGGAGCGCACAACGAATATGACGTACTTTGATCAAGATCTTGCGGCGGCAGAAAGCCAGCCGATGAATGCCGTGACCGGCGAAATAGCCGGGCCGGCCCCAGTCAAAATTCCGCAGGCGGCGATTGAAAAAAAGATGGCGGAGATCGCCGCGAGCGGCAGCGTGGAAGCCGCACATTTGTTCAGCGACGAAGGCTTGCCGATCGCACAATTTGCCGGCCAACAAAACGTGGAACGCGACCACATTGCGGAGATGGCGATTTTGTTGCACGACGTGCGGCGCATTGCCGGCGTGATGGGCGGCATCTCGCGTTTGCGCGAAGTCACCATCGAAGGAGAAAACCGCCGCAAGGTCGTTTTTCGTTTTTTTCAAGCTTTTGCCCAGCCCGTGGTTCTCGCCGTTGTCGTCCCTCCCAACAAAGCCTATCGCCAGCGCACCAACGAGCTCGAAAAACTGATCATCGGGGAATCGCAGTGATCCCATTCGCGAACTCACATATTGCATTTCGGCGTGGCATTGACTATATTGCCTTCCGTTTTTAACCCAAGCCAGAGTGGCGAAACTGGCATACGCGCCAGCCTTAGGAGCTGGTGGCCGCAAGGCTGTAAGGGTTCAAATCCCTTCTCTGGCACGCTGGTCATTTTACATTCACCATTGGCCCTCCACCATTGCCAATGGTGAAGTTCAAGTTATTGAATAGAGTTTTCTCAGGAGCACACGTTGGACGTTCAGATCACCTCCGGCGAGAAATGGAAACGCCACATTGAAGCTCTGGTGCCGGCCTCGGATTTGGAGCCGCGCATTGAAAAGGCTTTGCGGGATTTTCAAAAATACGCCAACCTCGACGGCTTTCGCAAGGGCAAGGCGCCCCTGCCCTTGATCAATAAAATTTACGGCGACGCCGTGCGGCAGAAAACCATTGATGAGATGTTGCCCGAGCTGCTCACGCAAATTCGCAATGAACATCATCTCAATACTTTGGGCCCGGCGCGCATTGAAGACGCGAAATACGATCCGGCCACGGGGCTAAAATTGCGCGCGACCGTGGAAGTGGAGCCGGATATCGAGCTGAAAAATTATACCGGCTTCGAGCTCGAGAAAGTGGTTTATCAAATCGATGATGAAGATGTGAATGAAAGCCTGGAGCGCGTGCGCGAGTCGCACGGATGGCTCGAAAGCGTGGAAAACGGCGCGCAGGCCAATCACCTCGTCGCCGCGGATATTCAGGAAATCGACGCCTCCGGCTTGCCGATTATCGGCAAAAGATTTGAAGACCGCAAATTCCGCTTGCTGCCGCCGGAAGCAAGTGACGACCAATTTACGCCGCAGTTGTTCGGCGCCAAGCCCGGGGACATACGCACGGTTATCAGTCAAGTGACCACTCCCGAAGGTCAAAAAGTTGAAAAAATATTTCGCGTCGAAGTCAAAGAAGTAAGCGAAAGAAAATTGCCCGCGCTGGATGACAATCTCGCCCGCGAGGTTGGCCAGTTCGAATCCCTGGAAGAGCTGCGCAACTTGATCCGCCAGGATTTGCAATGGAACGCCGAAGATCGCAGCCGCAAGCTGTTGCGCGAGGAAATCACCGAAGAAATTCTCAAGAGCAATCCCTTCGAGCTGCCGGAAGCATATATGCAAGCATTCGAGAATGCTTATTATGAAGATTTCAAGAAAAGGCTCAAAGACGCCCGGATCAACGAGGAAGCCTTGCGTGAAGAGGCGCGCGCACAGACCGTGCACTATCTCAAATGGCGTTATCTCACGCAGCGCATCGCGGAAATCGAGCACGTTCAAATTACGGACGACGAGATTCGCAATTATTTTGCCGCCGTGGCCAAGATGAATAATGAAGACCCGCAACGTTTTGTCAATAAAAATTTCAACGACGAGCGTGAACGCGAGCATGTTTACGAGCGTTTGCTGGAAGACAAGATTTTTTCACTATTGGAAACCCGCATGAAAGTCACGCCCCGCCACGTGGCCTATAAGGATCGGGATCGATCACGATTGATCACTACTTGACGAAAGGATGGACGCATGGGACTCGTACCCTATGTGATTGAACAAACCGGAAGAGGCGAGCGCGCTTTCGACATTTTTTCCCGCCTGTTAAAAGAGCGCATCGTGTTTTTGGGCACTGCGGTGGACGACATGGTGGCGAGCTTGACGATTGCGCAACTGTTGTTCCTCGAAGCGGATGACCCGGAAAAAGACATACAGCTTTACGTCAACAGCCCGGGCGGCTCCGTGTCCGCCGGCCTGGCAATTTACGATACCATGCAATATGTCAAGCCCGACGTGAGCACGATTTGCATGGGCTTGGCCGCGAGCATGGGCGCGGTATTACTTGCTGCCGGCGCCAAGGGCAAGCGCTATGCTTTGCCGCATTCGCGCATTATGATTCACCAGCCCTGGGGCGGCGTGCAAGGCCAGGCCGCAGACATCGCGATTCAAGCGAAAGAAATCTTAAGCACGCGTGACCGCATCAATGAGATTCTAGCACATCATACCGGCCAAGCGCGCACGCAAATCGAAAAAGACACGGACCGCGATTTCTTCATGTCTTCGGAAGACGCGGTGAAGTATGGCCTGATCGATGAGATCATGTCCCGCTCTTCCAGCTTGAAAAAGAAATAGGAACCTCACATGGCCGATCTAAATCGACGCGACCGACTATTTATTTGTTCTTTTTGCGGAAAAAATTCGAATCAGGTTGACTGCATTGTCACCGGCCCGGAGGTGTACATTTGCAACGAGTGCGTGCGCAACGCCAGCGAGATCATTCGTTCGGATTTGCAGCGCCGCGCCGTGCCGTTTTATGGCCGCATTCCCATCCCCGGCGAGATCAAGCGCGAGCTCGATGATTACGTCGTCGGCCAGGAGCACGCCAAAAAATCCCTGGCCGTCGCCGTATACAATCATTACAAGCGCATTGAAAGCACGGACGTGTTGGACGAAGTCGAGCTGGAAAAAAGCAACATCCTGCTCGTCGGTCCCACCGGCACCGGCAAAACGCTGCTGGCGCAAACGCTCGCGCGCTTTCTGCACGTGCCGTTCACCATCGCCGACGCGACCACGCTGACCGAAGCCGGTTACGTGGGCGAAGACGTGGAAAATATTCTCGTGCGTTTGCTGCAAGCCGCGGATTACGACCTCGAGCGCGCGGAAAAAGGCATCGTTTATATCGATGAGATCGACAAAATCGCGCGCAAGGGCGACGGCAATCCGAGCATCACGCGCGACGTTTCCGGCGAAGGCGTGCAGCAGGCTTTGTTGAAATTGCTCGAAGGCACGATTGCGGCGGTTCCCCCCAAAGGCGGCAGAAAACATCCCGAACAAAATCTCATCAACATCAACACCCGCAATATTTTGTTCATTTGCGGCGGCGCGTTTGAAAGCCTGGACAAAGTCATTGCCGCGCGCATCGGCAAGAAAGAAGTCGGCTTCGGCTCCAATCCGCAAAAGCGCGACAAAAAGATCGGCGACATTTTCATGCAAGTAGAGCCTGAAGATTTGCTGCGCTTCGGCTTGATTCCAGAATTGATCGGCCGCCTGCCCGTGATTGCCGCGCTCACAGAGCTTTCGGAAGAAGCGTTGATGGATATTTTGCTCAAGCCCAAAAACGCGTTGACCAAGCAATATCGCCGCCTGCTCAACATGGACGGCGTGGAGCTGGATTTTGAAGACGAGGCGTTGCAGGCCATCGTGCAGCGCGCGGTCAAACGCGGCACGGGCGCGCGCGGCTTGCGCTCGGTGATGGAAGAAATCATGCTCGACCTCATGTACAAAATGCCGGGCATGCCGGAGGTGAAAGGCCTCACCATCACCCACGAAACCGTGCTCGGACAAGAGCCGATTTACACGTTTGAGAAAATGAAGAAGCGGGCATAGCCAGTTTGTGTCTTTGCCCGTTGCTCGGTTAAGCCAATCGCCGAAGCGGTAATTTTCAAGATCGCAGCGCTGAATAATCGCGCTGCGATCTGTGTCATACTGCAACGCTGGTTTAAAAGCTATTGAGGGAACAATATGTCCAATTTCATTCCTAATTGTTTTTGGACTTATAATTGTGGGGCAGGGGATTATGATTTCTATGCTACCTGGGGTGATTTGACAATCCAAAGAAACTATTTACGGTCCATTAAAATAGTTTTGGATTTTTATAATCAGTTAGACGGGTGAATACAAAAATCCCAAACATTTATCCCTCCGAATGCTCCGACTTCAGATCCATTTACGTTTTTTGCTCAATTATTTCATAGCTGGTGTAAAGGGGCTGGTTGTGATCCTGCTACTTATTTTGGAAAAAAATATAGATTCATTACCTCCTTCTACATACTATCGGGGCAATATGATTATGCTGACGAAGACTATATATTTAATAGTGGTAGTGTTTCAACAAATTTGAAATTCTGCAAAACTGACCCTTATTACCATGAATTTGTTCCTTCGTGTACAAATGAATTACCAAATTGCTAATGCTGCTTCGAAGGAATTTATGAAAAAAACATTCTTAACACTTTTAATCGTTTCATTCAACGCTTTTGCTCAATCCAATTTAAATAAAAGTTGGATTTTGTTTAACAGGGCCAATTCTCCACTTAGTTCAAATAGAATAGCCAATGTGTTTGAAAATGAAACGAATGCCTATTGGTTTACTACCGGAAGGGAACGAGTTGGTTCGGCCATCATTTTTAGTGGATATTTACATGGATTTCATAAGGGCGAGTGGACAATCTTTGATCATACTAATTCACCCCTTGACAGCAATATTGTTGAAGATGTCACCGAAACGCGTAGCGGAAAATTATTAGTAGCTACTACGCGAGGCTTGTACATAAGAGAAAACAATAATTGGGATAGTCTAAAGACCAGTAATTCGCCCCTACCGGATAATTTCATTTATCGCATATCGGTTGACAAATTAAACCGTTATTGGTTGGGCATTCCCAACTATGGCGTTGCGGTATACTCGAATGGCAATTGGACACTTTATAACGATCAAAATTCCTTTTTTGGCATCGGCGATTTCAATTTTATTAAAGTTGATACTCTTAATCATATTTGGATAGGAACGGATTTCTACGGTTTATATTCTTTTGATGGAAACCGCTGGGCCAATAGAATTAAAGGAAGGTTTACCGGAGGACCGTGGCAACCAATTGTGGGATTAGCAATTGATGCTCAAAATCGAAAGTGGATATCAATAAATAAGCAAGGTGGCGGAGGCAAAATAGCGAAAGGGATAGGAGACACTTCTTTTGTTTATTACGATGATACTGCGATTGGTTTTTCTTTTTCCATGCTATCGTATGATGGCACAATCGTCGCCAAAAAGAACATAAAATATTTTGGAACAACCGACGGTTTATTGAAATATGATGATGTAACCTGGACGAGAATGGATACTTCAAATTCTCCCCTCCCGGCAAACTGGTTTAGAGTAGGATCTGTTGATGCAAAAAATAATAAAATTTTTGGCCTTTCTTCTTTCACACCATCCCGGAACGATTATGGATTGATTTTTTATAATGAAGATAGTGTGATAGTAACTGCTGTAAAAAACGATTATAGCATTCCATATGAATTTAAATTACATCGGAACTACCCCAACCCATTTAATCCAATTACAAGGATAAAGTACTCTAATCCAATTTCTGAAATTGTAGAAATAAAGATCTATAATATGCTTGGAAGCGAAATCAGAACTTTATTTCGCGGGCACAAACACGCTGGAAATTACGAAATAGAATTCGATGCAAGCCATTTACCAAGCGGAGTTTATTTCTATAAAATAATAAGCCGTAGTTACTCTGATACAAAAAAGATGATCCTCCTGCGGTAGCTAAACTTGAATTGACTGCGTTTCTCGCGCTGATTATATTGCACCGTTTGCTCGCATAGGGCGGGCGTTTTTTATTTTAGATCCGCTCTTGTCATTTCCAGGATAACTTTCTTCATGCACAAAATCCTCCGCGATGACGTCGAAATTACCATCAATAGCCGCCTGCCCGTGGTACCGTTGAAAGACGTCGTGTTCTTTCCCTATATGCTTTATCCGCTGCTGCTCGGCCGCGAATCTTCCCTGCGCGCGCTGCACGAAGCGATGCTGGCCGACAAGCTGCTTTTTTTGGTGGCGCAAAAAGACCTCGCCAAAGACGAGCCGGGCAAAGATGATTTGTTTCGCCTCGGGGTCGTGGCGCGCGTGCTGCAAGTGCTGCGCCTGCCCAACGGTTTGATGAAGGTTTTGGTGGAAGGCCTGGTGCGCGGCCGCATCATGCGCTTTCTGCAAGTGCCGGATCACGTACAAGTGCGCATCGAAGTCATACCCGAAGCGATTGCAGACGGTGTGGAAATTCAAGCCGCGCGGCGCCGCGTGACCGCCTTGTTCCGCGATTACGTGCGTCTCAGCCGCAACACCCCCGAAGAAATTTTGCTCAATTTGGAAAATTTAAGCTCGCCGCAGCGTATGGTAGATTTTATTGCCGCACACTTGCAGCGCGAAGTTAAAATCAAACAGCAAATTCTCGAAATTCCGGAGGCGTTGGCCGGGCTGAATTTTCTCGCCGAATTGCTGGAAGACGAAAAACAAATTCTCGACGCCGAGCGCTCGCTGGAAGAAAAAGTGCGCAACCGCATGCAACGCACGCAGCGCAATTTCTGGCTGCAAGAACAAATGCGTGCGATTCAAGAGGAGCTGGGCGACGAAGCCGAGGCCGACCATGAGATCGCCGGTCTGCGCGAGCGCATTCAAAAAGCCGGCATGGCCAAAGGCGCGGAAGAAAAAGCCGGCGAAGAGCTGGAACGGCTGCGCCACACCGCCTCCATGTCGCCCGAAGCCACGGTGATTCGCAATTTTCTCGATTGGCTGCTCGCCGTGCCCTGGCACACGCGCACAGACGATTGTTTGGATTTGGCGCACGCGCAAAAAATTTTAGACGAAGATCATTACGGTTTGGAAAAACCCAAAGAGCGCATTCTGGAGCATCTCGCGGTTTTGAAGCTGGTGCAGCAAATGAAAGGACCGATTTTATGTTTGGTCGGTCCGCCGGGCGTGGGCAAAACCTCGCTGGCAAAATCCATCGCGCGCGCTATGGGCAGAAATTTCGTGCGCATGTCGCTCGGCGGCGTGCGCGACGAAGCCGAGATTCGCGGCCATCGCCGCACCTACATCGGCTCGATGCCGGGCAAAGTCATCCACTGCATGAAGCGCGCGAAATCCGTCAATCCGGTTTTTCTGCTTGATGAAGTCGACAAAATGACGATGGATTTTCACGGCGATCCGACCGCGGCGTTGCTGGAAGTGCTCGATCCTGAGCAGAACAAAACTTTCAACGATCATTATCTCGAAGTTGATTATGATTTGAGCCAGGTGCTGTTCATCACCACCGCCAACGTGCGCGCGCAAATTCCCGATCCGCTGCAGGATCGCATGGAGATCATCAATCTGCCCGGTTATTTGGAGCATGAGAAAGTCGCGATTGCCAGGAATTTTCTCATTCCAAAATTAAAACCGGAGCATGGGCTGCAAAACGCGCCTTTGAAATTTTCCGACGCCGCGATTCTTAAAATCATGCGCGAGTACACGCGCGAAGCGGGCGTGCGCAATTTGGAGCGCGAGCTTGCGGCGGTCTGCCGTAAAATCGCCCATGCGCTTGCCAAAGAAGAGCCGGTGAAAAAAAACATCATTACGCCGGCAAACGTGTCTAAATTTTTAGGCATTCCCAAACACCCGCAGCGGCCTTTGCTCGAAGCTTATTCCGTAGGCACAGCCACGGGCTTGGCCTGGACCCGTTATGGCGGCGATATTTTGGAAATCGAAGTGAGCTTGATGCCGGGCAAAGGCAATTTGACGCTCACCGGCAAACTCGGCGACGTCATGAAAGAAAGTGCGCGCGCGGCTTATTCTTACGCGCGCACGCATGCGCAACGCCTCGGCATCACCAGCGAGTTTTGGAAAGATTTCGACATGCATTTGCACATTCCCGAAGGCGCGATTCCCAAAGACGGGCCTTCGGCCGGCATCACGCTGGCGGCCGCAATGATTTCGGCATTGACGGAAAAGCCGGTGCGCCGCGACATTGCGCTCACGGGTGAAATTACTTTGCGCGGCACGGTTATCGCCATCGGCGGATTGAATGAAAAAATGCTGGCGGCGCAGCGCTTCGGCCTCAAGCAAGTCATCATTCCTGCGGAAAACGCCAACGACGTGAAAGATTTGCCGCCGCCGTTGCGCAAAGGCATTAAGATCATCATGGTGCGCCACCTCGATGAAGTGTTAAGCCGGGTGTTGTGCGAGAAAGAAATGCTCAATGAATTACAGCCCGCGCTTGCCGCGCCGGAAAAAGCAGCGCCTCATGAAAGCCCGCGTGTGCGCAACGATGATCGCCCGCCGGCGATTCATTGAATCCCCAACAAATAATCTCCAATGACGTGCGTTGCCTTGTCCCAATCTTCATGCGGCGAGGCCCAATTGCGGTCTTGTGCGCGGCGTAGATAAATAATCTGCGCGAGATGATAAAGATCATGCTGCGCGATGTGCAGCGCCGCGACGCCGAGTTTTTCTTTGTCTTTGCCATCGAGCGAAGTGCGCCAGACGAATAAATCTTCGTCTGGCGCGCAGGTTAAAACCACTTCTTGAATTTGCTGCTGAATTTTCCGCAGATTTTCGGCCAGCTCTTCAGCCGTGCCGGATTTAGCATCGCTGACAATCGGAGGAACGCCGAGGCGCTTCAAATACCACGCGTCCACGCGAATAAGATGGCGGCAAATCTCGCCGATGCTGCGCGATTCCGGCGCGGGTTTCCAATTGAGCTGCTCAGTGGGAATGCCTTCCAAAACGGCAAACAGGGGCTTGGCGCCGGCGGTGAGAACATCTATAATCATGTCTTTCTTGGTGCGGCTCATTTTTCATCCCTGTAAGGATCTTTTTCGGAATTGAGTACACTGCTTGTGCTGAAAAAGATGCTTCCAGCATGACATGTTACCTGGGAGGTCGCATCTTTCCTGCGGAGGTGTTACTTGGCGAACAATCTCTCAATTGCGAGAAAGGCGCCGGGTAGTCAGTCTCTCATCTCACCCAAAACTTTGTCAATCGTCTCCACCATAAAATCCGCGTCGCCGAGATTGATGCACATCGGCGGCGTGAGGCGCAGCACGTTTCCATATAATCCGCCTTTGCCGATGAGCAGGCCGTAATTCTTCGTGCGTTCCAGCAGCTCTGCGGCCTCCGCGCTCGCGGGCTCTTTGGTTTTGCGATCTTTCACCAATTCCACGCCCAGCATCAAACCCAGGCCGCGCACTTCGCCGATGAGTTGGTGTTTGTCCATCAAGCCGGTTAATTTTTCTTTCAAATAAGTCCCGACTTTCTGCGCGTTGGCTTGCGTGCCTTCCTGGTCGATCACTTCCAGCGTGGCCAGGCCTTGCACCATCGAAACCGGATTGCCGCCGAAGGTATTGAACCAAATCTTGCCGTTCATCGCATCGGCGATTTCACGCTTGGTGGTGAGCGCGCTCAACGGCACGCCGTTGCCGATGCCTTTCGCCATCGCGATTGCGTCAGGCGTGACGCCCCAATTCTGAATGCCCCAATAATGCGCGCCGGTGCGGCCAAAGCCGGTTTGCACTTCATCTGCAATGAACAAGCCGCCGTATTTTTTGATGATCTCATGAACGATTTTAAAATATTCCACCGGCGGCGTCACCACTCCGCCTACGCCTTGAATCGGCTCGCCCAAAAACGCCGCGACTTTTCCGCTGGTGCTGTATTTGATCGTATTTTCGGCGTCGCGGGCGCATTGCACTTCACAACTTGGATAGGTCAAATTGAAGGGGCAGCGATAACAATAACCCGGCGAAACGTGAAAAACGTTGCCGGCGGTGGGCACGGGATATTTCCACGTGTTGTGGCCGACCATACTCATCGTTGCCAGACTCGCGCCGTGATAGCCGTTGCGCAGCGTGATCATATCGAGATTGCCGGTAAACAAGCGCGCCACGGTCATGGCCAGATCGTTGGTCTCGCTGCCGGAATTGGTGAAGAACGTTACTTTCAAATCCGGGTTTGGCATCTTCTCCGCAAGCTTTTTCGCCAACAGCGGCATGGCAGGATGCAAATAAATCGTGGTGGTGTGCTGCAGCTTGTCGATTTGCGCTTTGGTTTTGGCAATCACTTCCGGGTGGCAATGGCCCACGCTGATGGTTACGATGCCGCCGAGCGCATCGAGATATTGCCGGCCGGTTTCATCATAAAGATATTGCATTTCGCCGCGCACGAGATTGAGCGGCTCGCGATAATAGCGAAACACGGCCTCCGGCAAATATTCCCGGCGCAACGCCAGCACTTCGGCGCGCGATAGTTCCGGGGCCGAAGCCTCATTTTGCGGGGTCGTGCCGGCGCGCAAGGCGGCATGCGGAAGAGCGGTCATGATGATCTCCGTTTTAATCTATTAAAAGTTCAATCGTTGCAAAAAAAAGCAATAATTTTGAACACAGAGAAAACAGAGATTACAAAGCTAAAGGGAGTTTTCCAGGCGCTACCCTCTCTGTTTGCTCTGTTTTCTCCGTGTTAATCTTTTTTGGTTGCGGCTTGTCCGCGTTGGGGAGCGCCGATTAAAAAATCGTGGCGCAATATAACATGCTCGCTCTCGAAAAGCAAGGAGAGGCCTGCATACTTCGCGAATAATGATGCAGGCATTTGATCTTAATTGCAGTTTCGGGCACAAAAGAATTTCTAACCACAAATTAAAAATAGCTTGACAAAAGCGTGGGGTTTATTAGCTTCTATCCATGAAAGCGAAAATGAACATGCACGCAAACTCCGGCTGCGCGAGCCGTGAATTTGTTTTCACCATCGAATCCGCACGTGCAGGTTATGCGCTTTCCCGCATTGTTTACCTTACCGTCAATTTCATTTCAAAAATCGCGAAGAGCTGAAAAACTTTTGCACCGAGCTCAAACGAGCACTACAGCTTGTTTGAGCTCGTTTTTATTTTTACCGCTATTTTCTAACTTTGAACCCCAGCCATGGCGCCCACCTATAAAATCGGCTTCCTCGGCTCCGGCCATATTTCGCGTGCGCACGCGAAAGCGCTGCAAACGCTCCCGGGCGCGGAGATTTTTGCCTGGTCCGCCCGGCATGAAGAGCGCGCCGCCGCGGCCGCTCAGGAATTTGGCGGCCGGCCGATGGCCATGGAAACTTTGCTTGCGCATCCCGAAATTGACGTCGTGCTCATCTCCACACCGACGCCGCAACACGCCGAGCAGGCCATCGAGGCGATGGCGCAGGGCAAGCAAGTCTTTTGCGAAAAGCCCATGGCGCGCACGCTGGCGCAAGCAGACGAGATGATCGCGGCGGCGGAGCGCGGGCAACGCAAATTGTTCATCGGCCATACCCTGCGTTTTTTTCCTATCTATCAGCAAGCCTGCCAGCTCGTTCTTTCCGGCGCCGTGGGCAACGTGCGCCGTGTGCGTTGCCGGCGCTTGAATCTTTCACCCGCGCGCCGCAGCCCCTGGTTCCTTGATTTTCAACAAAGCGGCGGCTGCATTCTGGATTTGATGATCCACGATTTCGATTTTTTGAATTGGTGCTTTGGCCCGCCCACGCGAGTGGAAGTGGAAACCAAGCCCGACCAGGATCCGTCCGGCTGGCAACATGCCATCGTGCATCTCTATTTTGAAAACGGCGTGCGCGCCGCGGTGGAAGGCAGTTGGCAGCACGATCATTTCGAGCAATCTTTGCAAATCGAAGGCGACCGCGGCAAGCTCACCAGCGATTTTGCCGCACATGCGCTGCGCCTGGAAGATAATCACGCGCAGCGTGTGATTGAGGCGCGAGGCGGCGACCCTTTTTACGAACAAATGAAACACTTCTTGCAATTTTTGCGCGGGGAAACCAGCTTATCCGTGACGCCGCAGGACGGTCGCGCCGCTTTGGCCGTGGCTTTAAGCGGACTGAAAAAGCTCGGCGCCGGTTGATTTTTTCATTCACTCTCTTCCTTTCACATTCGGAGATTCGGTTTCATGCCTCATCTTGCGTTGCTGGGCGGCGCACCGGTGCGCTCTAAATCTTTTCCCAAATGGCCGGCCTTGCGGCCCGAGCAACTCTCGGCCTTGCAAGCGGCATGGGAAAGCGGCGTATGGGGCGTGCGCAGCCCGCACGTTGCGGAATTTGAAAAACGTTTCGCCGCTTTGCAACAAGCCCAATTCGGCCTGGCAACATGCAACGCCACCGAAGGTTTGTGGGTGGCGCTCAAAGCGTGCGGCATTCAAGCCGGGGACGAGGTCATCATTCCGCCGTACACGTTCATCGCCACGGCGACTGCGATCTTGCGCGCCAATGCCGTTCCCGTTTTTGTCGATATCGATGCCGACACTTACAATCTCGATCCGCAACAAATTGCCGCGGCGATCACGCCCCGCACCAAAGCGATCATGCCGGTGCATATTGCCGGCCAGCCCGCGGATTTGGACGCGATGCTCGCCCTCGCACGCGCACACGGTTTGAGTCTCATTGAAGATGCGGCGCAAGCGCACGGCGCAGAATGGCGCGGCCGCCGAGTTGGCGCGATCGGTGATCTTGGCGTGTTCTCGTTTCAATCTTCAAAAAACATGAGTGCCGGTGAAGGCGGAGCGCTGGTGACCGACTCCGAAGTATTGTTCGCCAAAGCTTTTTCCTATCACAACTGCGGCCGCTTGCCCCAGGGCGCCTGGTACGAGCATCGCGTGCTCGGCTCGAATTTGCGCATGACCGCATGGTCCGCGGCGATTTTGCTGGCGCAGTTCGCTACGCTCGAACAAGACATGAAACTGCGCGAGCACAATGCCGATTATCTCGATCAGCGCTTGCTGGAAATTCCCGGCATTCGACCCTTGGTCCTGCACCCAAAAGTCACTCGCCACGCCCGGCATCTTTACATCTGGCGTTACGATTCCGAAGCCTTTGACAATTTGCCGCGCGAAAACTTCATGGCTGCGGTGCAAGCCGAAGGCATTCCGGTTTACAAAGGCTATGCGCCGCTTTATCGCGAGCCGCTTTTTGCTTTGGATGCGGCGGAATATCCCTGGCTGGAAGGCCGTAACTATCACGATTTGAATTTGCCCGTCTGCGAAAAGGCCTGCACCGAAGAAGCGGTCTGGCTGGCGCAAAGCGTATTGCTGGGCACTGAAAGCGACATGGAAGACATCGTGCGCGCAATCGCCAAAGTGCAACAAAATATTGGCGAGATTACGGCCAGCGCAGAGGACAACGCCGATTTGGCGAATGAAGGATAAAAGCAGTAGCGCAGGCATCCTGTCTGCCAAAGAATCTCATTAAAAAACCCTGAATACCCAAGCAACATGAACGCCGATACCGGGTATGATCAATATACCTTTGTCGCCGAATTTTACGATCACGTCGTGCCGTATCGCACGCGCCGGGATACGGATTTTTTTGTAGAAATGGCGCGGCAAGCGCACGGGCCGGTATTGGAGATCGGCTGCGGCACGGGGCGCATTTTAATTCCCACGGCGCGCGCCGGCGTGGAAATCACCGGCCTCGATGTTTCACAATCCATGCTGGCGGTCTGCCCACAAAGGCTCGCGCAAGAATCTCTGGAGGCGCAAGAGCGTGCGGAAATTTTGGAAGCCGACATGCGCCGCTTCGATTTGCCGCGCCGTTTTCATCTCGCCACTTTGCCTTTTCGCTCGTTTCAGCACTTGCTTTCCGTTGCAGAACAAATTTCTTGTCTGCAAACCATTCATGATCATCTGGTTCCCGGCGGCAAAATAATATTGGATGTTTTCAATCCTTACTTGCCGTACCTTGCCGAAGAAAAATTCGGCGAAGAATCCCCGCCCGAGCCGGAATTTGCCCTGCCGGATGGCCGCCGCGTCACCCGCCGCTTTCGCGTTACCGCACGCGATCCGTTTCAACAAATTCAAAATGTCGAACTGATTTATTACGTTCGCACTTCCGCCAGCCAGGAAGAAAAGCTGGTTCATGCCTTTCCCATGCGCTATTTTTTTCGCTACGAAATCGAACACCTGCTCGCGCGCAGCGGCTATGAAATCGAGGCGCTCTTCAGCGATTATGACCGTTCGCCGTTTGGCGCAAAATATCCCGGCGAGATTCTGATCGTGGCGCGCAAGCCGGAGTGAATGAAAGCATGTCCCTCGACGTCATCATCATCGGCCTCGGCGCCATGGGCAGCGCGGCGGCTTATCATCTCGCCAAAAGCGGAGCACGTGTTCTTGGCCTCGATCGTTTTGCGCCGCCGCACGCGTTCGGCTCTTCACACGGCGAAAGCCGCATCATTCGCGAAGCTTATTTCGAGCACCCTCTTTATGTTCCGCTGGTGCAGCACGCATATGAGCTTTGGCGCGAGCTCGAACAGGAAACCGGCGAAAAGCTTTTTCTGCAAACCGGCGGCTTGATGATCGGTCCCGCCGAAGGCGCGCTGGTGCAAGGCGCGTTGTTGAGCGCACGCACTCATCATTTGCAGTATGACGTGCTGGACGCTGCCGCGCTGCATCGCGATTATCCGGTGTTTCATCTGGCCGCAGATACCGTAGCGGTGCGCGAGCCGCGCGCCGGCATTCTATTTCCGGAAAAGTGCATTGCCGCGCATTTGCGCCGGGCGCAAGCGCACGGCGCGGATCTCCGATTTAGTGAACCGGTTTTTTCCTGGCAGCAAAAAGGTGAAACCTTCGAAGTTAAAACCGGGCACGGCAGTTATGACGCGCCGCGATTGGCATTCACGGCCGGCGCCTGGCTGGCAAATTTGCTTGCCGAGCTGGGCTTGCCTCTCAAAAGCGCGCGGCAAGCTTTGTTCTGGTTTGATTCTGCGGCCCCGGAAAAATTTGATCCCCGACATTTTCCGATTTTTATTTTTGAACATGAACCGGAGCGATATTTCTACGGCTTTCCGGACTTGGGCAACGGCTTAAAAATCGCCATTCATCACGAAGGTGAAGCCGCGACGCCGGAAACGCTGCAACGTGAAATACGCGCGCACGAAGAGCAACCTGTGCGTGATTTACTGCACCGCTACCTTCCTGCCGCAGCCGGCGCGCTGCGGCAAGCCGCCGTGTGCCTTTATACCAACACTCCCGACTCGCATTTCCTGATTGATTTTCATCCCGCTTCCTCGCGTATTCTCCTCGCCAGCCCCTGTTCCGGCCACGGCTTTAAATTCTCCAGCGCCATTGGCGAATTGATCGCGCAATCGTTGTTAGGCCGGCAAACGCGCTTTGATCTTGCGCCCTTTCGCTTGCAACGCTTCGCTCAAATAAAGCTCTTAATAGTTTTGCCCTAAATCGTTTTGCCTTTTTGAAAAGTTAGCAGCATTGGGCAAGATGTCTGCGCTACTCCACGACGATTTTATTGCCAAAAAAAGCCCGAAGACCAGTCCGGCCTTCGGGCTTTTAAATTTTTCAAATACAGGTCAACGCGCGTGTGCATATGTTTCAACTTCCATTTCGTTAACTGCATTCTTCAGCTCATAAAGATCCGAGGATTTTGTGACGAAGCGATCGGCATTCCAAGAACGAAAATCTTGTTTGAGCTCTTCGTAATATAATGGGCAACCGGCAACAGCATGGCAATGACGCCGGGCGTGCCGCTGTAACAACTCGACAACATCACAATTTCGAATTTTTGTGCCGGCGAAACCACCGCTTGAAATTTTTTCGCGCCGGCGACCAATTAAACCAATTTCCAAACTGCGCATGCTTTCCGGCCGCAAGCCGGGATTAAAACCGCCTTCCCCCTGCGGCCGGTTGCTCAATTCCGTCGTTGTTGGAATTTGAAAAGCCGTGGCATAATTCATATAAGCTCCCAGAGCAATTCAGAAAACGGCCCGAGGCCGATTGCTTTTTCTTTCTGATCCAACAAGCGCGGGCCGGATTGCAGCGCGTTGAAAATCTCTTGGGCAGCAATGACTCCGGCTTGCGCCGGCGGTATTTCTTGATATTTAAACGTGATTCCGCCCTGGCCTTGCCTGATCTTTTTGCCCGCGCCTTGCTGTTTAATAAAAAACCGTGTCGTGGACGATGAGTTTGCCGCTTCGGTCTTTGACAACGAACTGGGATTCAAAAGATAGGGCGCATCGAAATAGTTGAACAGAGTTGTCAGGCTGAAGTGATTGGAAATTTCGTGGCGCCCGACGGCATTCAGCGAAGACGTGCTGGCAGCGGAATGCTCGCGATGACCATCCAATTGCAGCTTGCTCACATTGACGAGATATGACTGCTTCCCAATTTTGCCCGAGAATTTTGCCTGCCATTTCCGCAAGTCATTCGAGCCGGCAATAAATTGCGGCTGAATCCAAATCGGGACCGTTTGAGCCGATTCCGTTTGAATGTTGATCAGCCCGCCCGCGGCGTTGCCATATAAAGCCGAGCTCGGGCCGCGCAGAATCTCGATTTTGTCGGCGGAACCAGGATCGAGATTGTTCAACTGCGACTGGCCGTCGGGCATGGTGAGCGGGATGCCGTCGAGAATGATTTTAATCCCGTGCACGTCAAATGGCGTTCGGCTGCCGATTCCTCTTATGGTAATGCGGTCGCCTTGCGAGAGATTGTAGCGATTATTCACAACCACACCCGGAACGCCGCGCAGCGCTTCGTCGAGCGAAAGGCCGGCTTCGGCGCGTTGAATATCTTCCTGCTCAATAAGATTAATCGCTTATGGCAATCGATAAATCGGCGCCTAACTGCGCGTGGCAGTGACGAGCACGGGATCGAGGATATATCCGGCGTTATTCGAAATGCTTGAAGAATCCGGCGCAACTGGCCGTGCGTCTTGCGCCCATGCGCTCGAAGCTATTGTTACAGCACAAGCGAAAGTGCCAAAAAAAGTAAACCGTTTCACGCAAAGCCGCAAAAAACATGAGATCGTCCCTTGTGAACTCGGAGTGCAAAACTTTAGTTTTGCAATTCTAAAGCATTGCACTATTGTTTTGCTCAAAATAATTTTACCGCAAGTCTGACTTTATTTCAGTTCGTTATAATCAGCTCCACTTCTTCCCCTGGAGTTACGGTGATCTCCTGGCTGATCGGTGTTTCGCGACCGCCGATGGGATCGGCGAGGAAACGCAGCGAGCTCACGCCGGTGAGCAGATATTCCGGAACGACGAAGACTTGCTTGCTGTTGCCGGTGACCGTGCCGAGCCGGACGCGTTCCCCCGCGCGCAGGACGTAAATCGTCATGTCGCTAAAATTCCGGTTTTCCACCCGCACCAAAGTTTTGTTTTCAATCTGCTCTCCCGTTTGCCGGTTTGCAGTGGAGCTGCAAGAAGAAAGAAAGAATGCAGCGAGAAGAATGGAAAAAAGAATACGCATCGTGATTCCTTTCAGGCTGGAAGCCTGCGCTATATCATTTTGATTAGGCAATTGTGCTCGAGGCTTAAAAAGTTCCTTAACTGTCGGGGGTTGAGCAATGGCAGAAGTGTCAGAGATGAAGGCGGAAAGGATGAGCAGATTTATGCTGCGCATAGGGTCTCGTGTTTGAGTTCGACGGAATAGAACTGGGTTGTAAAGGTACGAACAAATCTGCATGAAGGTTGCAAAGAGGCGAGGCAGGATGAAATCGCAATTGACACAAGAGAGTTAATACGGCGGCAAGTTCCGAATGACGAAGAGTCGAGCAAGCAACAAACGCTAGTGATTACTTGTAAGTCATTTTTTTAGAAGGCATGTGTTGATTGATGCGTTCGACACAAGCGCGCCGCAACCAAAACAAGCCACGCGGATCAAAAACGCGAGCGGAAAAAACTTTCGACAAAATACGCGTGCGTTTTTGATCCGCGTGAAATTTCTAAAAACACCAATTGGTTCAAAACCGGCGTCGGGAGAACATGCCGATCACGACAACAAATAATGCCGACCCCAGAATCGCCCAGATGACCGGAAAATGCGTGGCGCCCACCCATACCGGCAACAACTCCGGCAAAGCGAGCGTGCGTGCCAGCCAAATACCGATCAGCGCGCCGATGAAGCCGATGGCGATGGCCGCCAACCAGCCGCCACGCGAGTAACCGCTAATCGCCTGGCCCACCGCGCCGCAGATTCCGGATATGAGCAGCAAGATTAAAAAATCAACCAATGTCATAATCAACTCCTTGCATGCTGAAATTAGAATGTCAGGCCGCCGCCCAAAATCAACTGCGTGTCATCTGCAATGAAAACTTTGGCCTGAATGAACGGGATAACCGGCCGGCGGCTAAAGCTGATGCCGGTGAGCAGATTTAAACCTGCCTCGGTGTTGTCGAAATCCTCATTGGAAAAGTGGCTGATGCCCAACCCTCCGCCCAGGTAAAAAAACAGCGTTGCTGCGCGAGGGAAAGTCATAATGCACGTCGGCATTGATGGTAAAATAAGAACCTGGCTCCGTGAGCACGTAGATGATGCCTCTCTCTTTGGCACTACAAAGTTAGGGCCAAAGATTTTGACAGAGGGCTTGCCCGGCAATATGAGATTGATTTTTAATCGGTTGGTTGTGATTCGCAGCGGCGAGGAAGAAGGGGAACAAAGGATGATCCAAAAGGATTTTCGTGTAATTTTTACATTTCAAATCACCCCAATGCCCAAGCCTACGGCAATAAGAAATAACAAAATCGAGACCAAAACTTGAATCGCGTGCAGCGTGGTCTTCTGCACTAAGCGATTGCCTAAATAAGCGCCGGCAAAAGTGGAGAGCGTGGCGGCTAACAATAGCGTGCCGTGCTCATGCCAAGCAAGCGCAGAGAAATGTGAAACGTAAACAGCCAGGCGTGAAGCATCCACCAAGCACGCAATGATCACGCCGGTAGCAATATAACTTTCTTTGGTCAAACCGCTGCGAATGAGGAAAGCGCTGCGCAGCGCGCCTTGATGACCGGCCAAACCGCCGAAAAATCCGCTCAATAGTCCGCCTAGGGGCAGATATTTTCGATCGAATGACAGATTCTTGAAGCGCGGTAAAACTTCGAATAGCGCAAAGAAGATCAACAAAAGCGCCACGACGAGATTGAGCGGCATCACGTGCAAGATGCGGCCGGAGAGCTGATAAGAAAACAACGCCGGCAAATCCGCCAGCTTCACCAATGCTTGCGCGCCGAGAAATAAAGCCGCCAGCGCGGGCAGGCCAAATTTCAAAACGATGGATTTGTCCGCATTTTTTCCCACCAGAATCAACTTGAAAAGATTATTCAAGAAATGCACGATGGCGGTCAAGGCCACGGCGATATTCACCGGAAAGAAAAATGCAAATGCGGGCAACAACAAAGTGCCCAAACCGAAGCCGGAAAAAAAGTGAGGCCGGAGGTGAGAAATGCCGCCAAGCCGATGATGAGGTATTCCACGGATCCCTTGTTTAAAATTCACAATTATCAATTCACAATTGTCAATTAATAATTCATCAGTAACCATGGTCAGTTGTCAATTGATAAGAGAGAAGAGCAAAACCACATGCCACTCCTGACGGAGTTTGATGACGTGGTTGTGGCGTGATCTAAAAATACTTCACTCCTTTGTGAAAAACGCCATAGCTTCATTTCCCTCCATTCGCTGTATTTCTCTCCAACAATCTTTTTATCCTTGTCAATACTTCGTTAAGACTATTTTCGATTTCCTCATTGTGGAATCGTATAACCTCGATTTCCATCATGTTAATGATGTATGTTCTGAGTACATCATGATCCTTCCGATAGCCGTGAATCTTGCCATCGATCTCCACTACCAGTTTCCGTTCATGGCAAAAGAAATCGGCGACGAAGAAAGTTTGCTTGCCCAAATAATCGAAGAAAAGCGGATATTACCGGTAGAACTTCAACCCCAAAAACTTTCGGTCGCGCACGGTTTGCCAGAAAATCTCCTCGGCGTTGGTTTGACGCTTCCGCAAATCTTTGCAATTTCTCGTAAGCGATGGTTATTGGAAAGACTCATGGCGCGTTTTGGCTTTTGGGTTGTTGAACTCATCCCCCTGCCCCCCTTCTCTTGGTAAGAGAAGGGGGTTCTTGGGATGATTTTCAACTCAACCTTTCAATTTCCACCCAACCAACTCCCCCTCTCTTCTTAAGAGCTGAACATGTCCCATAATTTTTTACTGGACACTGAGATTTAGATTCATTATGTGGAATGAGTTGCTGGAGCAGTATCACTATTTGGGGCATGGGCCGTTGTGCGGGGCGCAGATGCGCTATTTGATTGAAAGTGAGCGTTATGGTTATATCGGCGGTTTTGCGTTCAGCGCCGCGGCCTGGCGTTTGGAAGCGCGCG
>Ga0247727_10006323_pt1 | contig 23361 bp, 23 predicted proteins | sample WisWelCaveWW1625_FD_202498 | JGI IMG/M metagenome (GOLD analysis project Ga0247727, IMG submission 202498) | Biofilm microbial communities from Wishing Well Cave, Virginia, United States - WW16-25 | ecosystem: Environmental > Aquatic > Deep subsurface > Groundwater > Cave microbial mat | place...
CTGATTCCAATAGTTGTGGAATAAGCGCTCAAACTTGTCTTCTGGTAAATAATGTTACTGCTATTTCAGAAAACAATATAGCGGATAACTTCACGTTCCCAACGAAAGAGCAGAAGCGCGAAAATGAATTATCTAACGCAAGGGACGTGTCAAACAAAAATCAAATATCTATTGCAAGATGAAGCATAGTGTAAATATACTCTGCGGAATCGAAAAATTCCCCACTTGGTTTCCCCACTTATTAAGTATTTTGTCGAAAATTGAATTTTTTTTAAGGGAATCACCAGCTTTTAAGTCCTGCGTGTCTACCTGTTCCACCACCCGGGCAAAAGAACATTTTAAAAGAGGAGAGCAAAAATAATCTAAATAAGTTTTGAAGGAGAGGGATTATTTAGCGAGAATCAGTTTCTGCGAATGAGTGATTCCCGTTTCGTCTGTTACTCTGATAAAGTAAACTCCATCTTTCGCTTCGCTCAGGTTTACGGTTTCCTGTTTACTGTTTACTGTTGTTTGAAAGACAAGTTGCCCATAGGTATTGTAAACTTGTATTTGAACTGTGGACTGTAAACTATAAACTGTAAACTGGCCGTTTGAAGGATTTGGATAAATACTAAATGAAGAAGTAGAAGGTGTTTCATCGTGCACGTTTAATAATCCATCAATATCTCCAAACACAGGGCGCATCATCCATGAACATGGAATAGTAAGAGCGGATGGAACCCATCCGCTTCCCATATTGTAATACATTTTGGTTCTTGAATCGGTGTTCTTATCCAAGCCAAGATTAAGAAGAAGAGATGGAGGATTGGTGTATTGAATGAATCCCACATGAAATGTTCCGCTCAGTGTCTGCGGAGTTTGCAGGATGTAGGGATAAAACATATTTGTATTTGCCCAGTTGTGATAAACGTATTGATAATTAGGAGTAGTTGCGATATCTTCATAAATCACTGGTCCGGGAAATCCTGAACTGTCACTCCAGATTCTTATTTTGAACTGCTGTTGGTTTACTCCCTGTGGAATCCAGTTAAAAAGCATATACACTGCATACAATACATCTGTTTGGTTAAGTGTGAACTTGTAAGCGAGTTGGGCATTGGGGCAAGGAGGGGATTGACAACTCAGTCCGTATCCTGCTTCCACAGTTCCGTCATCATAAGCGTAATAGTTGTTAAAGGTTTGTTTGAATCGGAGCGTATCGTTCCATCGGTCTTTGTCGGGAGTTGTATTAATAATGCATTCCAATAGAAAAGAAGTGTCTTTTGTTATTGCGGGATAAGCGTAGGGAGTACAAGGCAAAGGCGGTGGAGTATTATCGCCTATACAAGGATTTGTGTGCTGAGCATAATTATGGTAGCCGCTGGTAGCGTAAGGATAAATGTTGATGCTTCCTCCGGTGTAAGATGCTTCCGTTCCGCCAGTTTTATCGTAGATAGTATAATCGAAAGCAATATTTTTTCCTAATGCATTATTGTCATTGTTGCGAATAAAGAAATCAAGATTTGTTTTCATTTCAGAAGTATTGTATTGCTCCCATGGCATGGCGTAATAATTTTTTAACAGAGAATGTGAATTGTAAACAAAAGCCACGTCATCAAAAATGGTATCACCTGCGGTTCGGTTCTTATCGAGATAAACATAATCAATATGCCAGTGGTCCACATTGCCTGAAACAGTAGCGTAATTCCTGAAGCGAAACTTAAATCCGTTTTGCAAATAGGCAGGGTCAGTAATTGGGAAAATCGCAAGGCGGAAAATGGAATCGGGCGGAGAAACAGCAGTGTACCCTCCCCTTGCCCAAATGTGATTCCATTGGTTGAGGGATGGACTAAAAAATTCCAGCACCAGCGAATCAGCAGGTTCAGGCCGATTTCCTTTTCCCATTGCCTGCCAATAGAAAGACAAATAAATATTAGTAAAAGAAGGAGGTGAAAGATTAATTGGCTTGGAGGTTAACGTATCCGCGCCTGCTGACAAGGTGCTGCTTGCAAGTGTATCGTAAGGGCATCCTGATTTGCTTACTCCGTCAAATGTTGCAACGCCAAGCGTAGGAGGAGCAATCGGATAATCACGGTTGATGAATACATTGCTGTCGAGCCAGAGAGAAGAATCGGGATAAATATTTTCCTTTGAAAAATCATCTAAGAAACCTTTTACTGAAATATCAATTGTATCCAGTTTAACGGGATTTATTTTAAGGGGGCTATTTTTTATTTCATGATATTTTTTCGCGATGACAGGGTTTATGGTTAAATCCATTAATACCTCTTGTGTATGTAAGTAGGCAGAAGGCAGAAGGCAGAAGACAATTAAAACTGTAAACTTGTATTTGTTATTCATCATCGGTTGTATCAGCAGGTGTTGTAGAAATTTTTACACTTATATATAAATCAATCGCAGTACCTGGATTTATCAATGCATCAGAAGCGCATCCTGGGTTTTGCTTATACACTTTTGCGTTTTCTTTATCCGCGTTTGTTTTGCAGTCGGAACAAATAATAGAACCCTCGCTCATTCCGTTCTCGGCAATTTTTTCTGATGCTTCTTTATGAGTTAATCCAATCACGCAGGGAATATTTATTAGTTCGCCATCTTGTCCTTTTCCCAAAACCAAATCAATCACGCTTCCTTTCGGGATCATGGTTCCTGCTTCAATCTTTTTTCCTTTCATAGTTTGTGCCAATATGCAGTTAACACACGGGTCAGGACGATAATCTCTTTTACCTGCTTTGAGTCCGTACGATTCAAGTAGAGCAAGCGCCTGCCTCATCGAAGCATCCACTAAGTTTGGCATCTTCACTAATGGAGGCAACTTTGCGCTAACGCTGAGGTATATGATTCTATTTTGTTTGACAGAAGAATTTTTTTCGGGGTCTTGCTTTATTACAACTCCTGCCTTGACTTTCGCCTCAAAAACCGAATCAATTATTTCATATCTCAATTGTTTGTCAGAAATAAATTTATCGAGTTCTTCTATTTTTACATTCGAAAAATCAGGAACAACAATAGTTTCTCCATGATGCGTGAAAATACCAAGCCACTTGAACGAAGCCCAAAGAATCAGCGCTGCTGCAAGTATGGAAATAATAAAATGAATTCTGAACCGTTTACTTTTAAGAAAAAGAATGATTTTCTTAAAAATTCCAAGTTCTGTTTTTTCTTTTTGACTCATTTATAGAATAACAATGATATGTTAACAAATGTATGAATTATCTATTTAAACCTGAGGGCTGAAAAATTACTTTTACCAATACAAAACAAACTCAGAAATAGTTGACTATGAAGAAAAATATCGCAGTGGTCACAGGCGGTTATTCGGGCGAAGCGGTCATCTCTCTCCAAAGTGCTGAACAGGTAATGAAGCATCTTGACGCGGGAAAGTACAACTGCTATAAAATTATTATATCGAAAGAGAAATGGGTTCTATCGCAGGAAGGAAAAGAGTTGCAGATTGACAAGAATGATTTTTCCGCAACAATAGGGGGGGAGAAGATAAAATTTGATTGCGTATTTATGGCACTGCACGGAACTCCAGGAGAAGATGGAAAACTGCAAGGATATTTTGATATGATAGGAATGCCTTACACCTGCTGCGGAGTTACAGTTTCATCTCTTACATTTAATAAAGCATTTACGGTAGCAACACTCGCCCGTCTGGGAGTAAATACTGCACAATCTGTTGTAGTGAACAGAAATGATAAATCTACTGCAGATGATATTCTTTCAAAAGTGTATCTGCCTTGTTTTGTAAAACCGAATGAAGGTGGCTCAAGTCTCGGCACTTCAAAGGTAAAGCATAAAGAAGAACTGATGCCCGCTGTACAAAAAGCGTTGAAGGAAGGAGAAGAAGTTATTATAGAAGAGTTCATAGAAGGAACAGAACTTACGTGCGGAGTAGTTCGATACAATGGCAAAGTTAAAGCACTCGCCATTTCAGAAGTTGTTTGCGCGAAAGAAGTTTTTGATTTTGAGGCCAAGTATATAGACAAGTCAACGGAAGAAATCACTCCTGCAAGAATTCCGCTTTCGACAGAAGCGGAATGTAAAAACCTTAGCGAGTATATTTACAAATCGCTTGGCTGCAGAGGAATGATTCGAATAGATTATATTCTAAAGAAAAACAAACTTTATCTTCTGGAAGTGAACAGTATTCCTGGCCTTACAGAAAGAAGTTTTGTTCCTCAGCAGGCAGAGTATGCGGGTATTTCCAGGAAAGAACTTTATGATAATGCGATTGAAGATGCTTTGTCTGGTAATTAATTTTTCAGATTGCTTAAGAACCCTACAAGTTTTTTTACTGCAATTGAACGATGGCTGATATTATTCTTTTCAGCAAAAGGCATTTCAGCAAAAGTTTTTTCAAATCCATTCGGCTGGAAAACCGGGTCGTAACCAAATCCATAATTTCCCCTTGGTTCTCTTGAAATAATTCCATTTACTTTCCCTTCAAATAAATATTCTTTACTATTAATGATTAATGCTATGACTGCTTTGAATGAAGCATTTCTATTATGATTGTTTTTCATTTCATTCAGAACCTTTTCAATATTCTTTTCAGCGCTGCATTCTTCTCCAGCGTAACGTGCAGAATAAACTCCCGGTTTTCCATTCAGCGCTTCGATTTCAAGCCCTGTGTCATCTGCAAAGCAATCCCAATTAAATTTTTGATGTACGTATTTTGCTTTTTGCAATGCATTTTCTTCTATCGTATTTCCTGTTTCAGGCAACTCTTCGTTGCAATTAATATCCTGCAAGCGCAGCAGATTAAAATCATTTTGTAGAAGATGCTGCACTTCTTCTATTTTGTGTTTGTTATTTGTTGCGAATACCAATTTCATATCAGGATTATGGGTAAATTTGTCTGTGAATTATCCTAAGATTTCAATCGTTACTCCTTCTTTTAATCAAGGTAAATATCTTGAGCAAACTATTTTGTCCATCATCAACCAAAAGTATCCAAATCTTGAATACATTATCATTGATGGCGGAAGCACTGATGATTCCGTTGAAATTATTAGGAAGTATGAAAGACATTTGACGTATTGGGTAAGTGAAAAAGATAACGGTCAATGCGATGCGATTAATAAGGGATTGAATCGAATTACTGGAGAGTTATTTAATTGGATTAACAGCGATGATTATTTAGAGGATGGCGCACTATTTATGGTAGCAGATGCGTATAAGACCGAACCGGAGAAGAAAATTTTTTGTTTCGGATTGAATTATTTAAACGGAAATAAAAAAGAATTATTTAAGCCGAAAAATAATCCGAACGACAGAGTTCAATGTTTTTGTGCCCCTGCTATTTCCCAGCCAGCGACTTTTTTTTCAGTCAATGCAATACAAAAAATTGGCGCACTCAACTTGCAATTACATTATTCCATGGATTATGAGTGGTGGTTAAAGTTTATGTTTCTCTTTGGTAATGAAAGCATTTTTGTAGACAGCGAACCTATTGCAACTTTTCGCATTCATGAAGATGCGAAAACCTCAAAGGGAAACGATAACTTTGCGAATGATATGGCAAATATTCTTTACTCGCTTTCAGAGAGTGTTGGTATAAAAGAGTATTCCCGGCTTTTAGCAAGCGGTTTTATAATTGATAAAAAATATTTTTTTGCCTGCGATGAAAAATGTTTTGATAAAAAAATAATTGAACGGATGGTGATTTTCTTTCTGCTGAAACGCTGCCGATTGGTTTATAATAAAAAACAATATGTCTTTGCAAATGAAATATTAAATTCAATTAATTTTTCTTCATTTCATTTTTCTATTCAAGAACGAATATGGTTGGATGAATTAAAAAAAAATGCTACCCCAAAAAACTGGATACATTTTCGCTTAAAAAGAAAACTTAAATATATTTTTTCTTCTTAACATAATATGGAAACGCCATTAGTTTCAGTAATTGTTCCGAATTATAATTACGCTGCATATCTCCCCGATTGCATTCATTCTGTTTTGTCTCAAACAATCAAAAATATTGAATGCATTGTAGTTGATGACGGCTCTACAGATAATTCTTTGGAAGTATTGAAGCAATTGTCTGCTGCAGATTCCCGATTAACCATTATAACAAAATCTAACAGCGGGTGTGAAGCATCCCGTAATGAGGGATTAAAGAAAACCTCTGGCAAATACATTTCTTTTGTTGACTCAGATGACAAATGGTCAAATAAAAAAATTGAAAATCAACTTGCCACAATGAATAAGACGAACGCTGACTTTGTTTATTCCAACGCATCCCGATTTGATAATGCGGGAGCAATAGATAAAATTCCATATAAATCCAGAAATCTTACCATTTATGATTTTATTTCCGGAAATCCCATTTCTGGTTCTGCATCAAGCGTGATGATGAAAAGAGAAATTTTTGAAAAAGTTGGATCTTTTGATACGCAGTATCATGGCGTTGAAGATGTGACCTATTGGTTCAGATGTTTCTTAAATAAATTCAAGTTTGCGCATTGCCCTTCCTATGATGTATTTATCAGGAGTCATTCCGGAAGCATGACTAAAATATTTAACAACCGGATGTTTGATTATAATCTCTTTATTCTTGAAAGAGAGTTGCAGATGTTGAGGAAAATTCACTTCGAAATTGACAGGAAACAATTTTTAGTTTCACTTTGTACACGCTTAAGAGGTGCACGATGGTATGCCCGGGACGCTCGCAATTATAAAAGAATATGGAAATCGTACTCGACTGGTATTAAAATGTATGGAATAGGTTATATCTTTCAGAAAAATGTTTTTGCAGATATATTTATGGATGCAATGCAAATAATACTTGCAAAGAAATATTAAGTGAATAGTTATGTAATAGTTTCGGGAATTAGTTTTTCGCAGTTCAGTTACGCAGCAAAATATTATTTCAATATACTAATGGGACGAAAACAATGAATAGAAATAGGCACAAAGAAATTCTCTATAGAAATCACGGCCAGAAAGCAGATTTGATTTGTGGAAACCTTGAGTTTTCTGATAATATAAAATTTGCCAATGTTAATGAGTATAAAGGATTAAAAAGATGGAAATATTTTTTCAAGATAAAACGCGGCTACCTGCTTGCTTCATGGAAATTATTATTAGCGCTGTTTTTAAAAAGATGTTATTATGGACCATTCAAAGGGGAGTTCGGAAATTTTCTTGGGCACAACTTGCCGTTTCTTTCTTATCTGCATTCAAAAGGAGTAAAAATATATTACTGCGGAATGTTATTACATAAGCCATTCCTCGTTGATGAAAACGGAAATAGCATCATTTATAAATATTATGCCTTGCGGGATTTTTTCAAGGAAGTTTCTCCCACGCAGAACAATACAACTCCACCTGATGATGTTCAGATTGAAATAAAAAAATTTAAGAGAGTAGCAAAAAAATCTTTGTACCCATTCTTCAATATAGGCGACCCGTATTATTACTGGTTTATTCACCGTACATGGATGCTTGGGCGATTTATGAAGACAACTAATTTTCAGAAAGTGTATAAGAACAAAGATGAAAATTCAGTTGTGATTTTTCCGAGAAGCAAAGGCGCAAGTTCAACTCCTAACAATGGTGAGCCATGGAATTGGGAAGACGTTATAAACACTGTCAAGCCATATTTTGATAAAGTTTATGTGGTTGGACATCCGGCATTCAGCAGCCCAATTCAATCGTATGATAATATTGAGACAGTTATTACAGAGGACAATTCAAAAATTCTGGAAAAGTGCTGCAACAGTAGATTAATAATTACACAGCATTCCGGGACCTGTTATTTGGGAGAATATACAAACATGCAGACATTAATAATTTTTCAGGGGAAGTTTCCTATTTTGGGTATAAATGATTCCATCATCTTTAAAGAATTTATAGGCACGAAATTTCCTTTCGCCTTTGCTTTTTCTCTCCGCGAAATTGAAGAGTATGTAAAAAACTTCCTCTCTTTCCGTCAGAAATAGTAACTTTGATTACTATTTTTACTATAACATTCTCGATGATTAAAAATGCATTAATGACAGGAGTTGCCGGATTCATTGGATCCAACCTGTTAGACCATCTTTTTTCTAGAGCCGATTGGAAAATCACAGGCATTGATAATCTCACTACGGGCAGCGAAGATAATATCCGTCATCAATTCAATAATCCCCGCTTCAAGTTTATAAAACAAAGTTGCAGCGATTTAAAATCGTTGAAGGGATTTGATTGCATTTTTCATCTTGCGGCTCTACCGCGTATTCAACCAAGTTTTGATTTAATCAAAGAGCATGTTGAGGCAAATCTTTTGCAGGCAATTCATTTGATCGAGTTGATGATAAAAGAAAATTATTATCCACGGATTATTTACAGCGGGTCAAGTGCCATTTACGGCAACCCAAAAAAAATTCCTACGAATGAAAGTGCGGAAATAAATTGCCTGAACCCATATTCGTTTCAGAAGTATGAGGTGGAAAAATATTTTGAACTGATTGCCACACGCTATCCTTTGAATTATGTTACGCTAAGATACTTTAATCCATACGGACCAAGAAGTTTTAATCCGAAAAATAAATTTAATGCATATAGCAGCGTGGTTGGAATTTTTTTAAACAAGATGCAAGAAGGAAAACCGCTTTTTGTTACAGGAGATGGTTCCCAGAAAAGGGACTTCATACACATTAATGATGTTGCCGAGGCAAATTATTTAGCGGCAACTCTTCCTGGAAAATCGAACACCGCCTTTAACATCGGAAATGGTTCTACGTTCAGCGTTCTTGATCTTGCAAAAATGATTTCAGATAAAATAGAATTTATTCCAAAGAGGGAAGGCGAGGCAGACGTTACGTTTGCAGATATTACTAAAGCACAAAAACAATTGGGATGGACTCCAGTATATAATCTGAAACAGTACGTAGAAAAATTTAAAACGGAGAACAGTTGATTTGCTTGTGCTGATTTTTTTGTTTTAATAAATATGCTTTCCGCCTATTAATTATATGAAATCTTTTGTTTATATCATCCCATTAACTCCTGATGCAGTTTTAACGCCTGTGCGGAAGGCGCTTCGGGAAATAACTTTACGTTCGTTACTAAATCAAACTTCAGACAATTGGCAGGCATTATTAATTGGAGAAGAAGAGAAAACAGAAGGGAATCTTATTTACATTAAAACAAATGCTGTTGCCAAATCTGAAAAACTTATGGCAGCGTTTGATTATTTGCTTCAACTACAAACAAATCCTGATTTTATTATTCGTTTGGATGACGATGATATTATTTCTCCTTTTGTCTTGGAAAGATCTACAACTCTGGAATTTGATTGTTATGTTGATTTATATCATTCTTTTTATGATGTGACCTCGTGCACCATCAGTCAGCAAAAACGCGCATGGATGCCTAACACAATTATCCACACATTTGCTAATGCCATGACTTCTTATGGTAAAAAAGGATTACCGTTATTTGCGCATGATCATAGTAAATCATGGCATCTTTATTATGCAGGTAAAAAATGTCTTTTTGCACCTAAAGACCATCCAATATACTTAAGAGTTATTTCACCATTTACGATTTCCAGTGGAAATAATTCTCAAGATATCAACACTATAGATTTTCAATCCTACAAAAAACATTTAATTTCATTTGGTAAGTGGAAAAGTTTTGGACTCAGCGATTTCCAACCATATAAAGATGATTTAATAGATATATGGGAAAATTTCTCAGGACAAAAAATTAATATCAAAAATAAATCATTTTTTAATTTATTTTAGTTCTATATGCTTGTTTCCATAATTATTCCGTGTTATAATATTTAGAAACACATTGCCGAATGTTTAGAATCGCTATTGGGTCAAACGTATAAGAATTATTTGTGCTGATGATTGTTCATCCGATAACACTTTTCTATTTTTTAATTATATAAAAATAAAAATTTTCTGTTCCATTGCTTATCATTTTCTAATTCATTATGATATACCTAACATATAACGATTCCCCTTCTGGGATTTTTTCCAGTCAAGCGGTGGATGTCTGCAGATTTTTGAATAAAAAATTTGATGCCAAGGTGCGTTTAGTATCAATTATTTCTATTAGAGATTTTTCACAGAATAAACGAAAAATAAAATCTGAGATTCCTGATGCAATTGTTTTGCCAATGTTCCCTAAACTCAAAAACTGGAAATGGAACTTTTATACACTGATTGTATTTTTTTCTTTTTTAAACACAAATAAAATAATTGCACGTGGTCCTTTTGCTGCCTCACTTGCACTATCTTTAAAAAAAATCGGCATCATAAAATGGGTTTGCTTTGACTCACGTGGTGCGTCTGCTGCGGAGATGAATGAATATAATGTTACAGATAATAAAAAAATAAAAAAAAATATTTTCCTTATTGAGAAAAACGCAGTTACACATTCTGATTTTAGAATGGCAGTGTCACATGAACTTGTAAAATACTGGAGAGATGCATTCGAATATAATATTGAAAAACACGTAGTTATTCCCTGCACACTCAATTCACATATCTTCAAGAACTATCCGCCACCATCTTTCATAAATAAAAACAGAAATGAGATGGGATTCAGTAATGAGGATATTGTTCTTGCGTATTCAGGTTCGTCCGCAGGTTGGCAGTCATTAAAATTGCTAGATGAATTTTTGCACGCACAGATGAAGCAAAATAAAAAAATAAAAGTTATACTCCTTCTTAAATCTCTACCGGCAAATATGAAAATTATGGAAGAATATAAAAATAGAATTGTTTGCAAATGGCTAAATGAAGATAAGGTGCCGGTTATTCTTTCCTGCTGCGACTATGGAATCCTTATAAGAGAAAAATCAGTTACAAATAAAGTTTCTTCTCCTGTCAAATTTGCCGAATATCTTGCATGCGGATTAAAAATTATTATTTCGGGTGAAATAGGTGATTATTCAGAGTTTGTGACCAGGCATGAATGTGGCTTTGTGTTAAGTAATCCAAATCAACCCTTGCAGTTGAATCCTATCCCACTTGCTGAAAAGCAAAAATTAAGTTTGCTTGCAATTAATAATTTCTCAAAAGAAGTGAACGCAGATAGGTATCAAAAGATTATTAAATGAAAATTGCATTGCTTACCGATGGAATTCATCCTTATGTTATTGGTGGAATGCAGCGGCATTCTTACTATCTGGCAAAATATTTTGCACTGAGAGGGATTTATGTTGATTTGTATCATACGGCATTCCGCGGTCAAAAAACAAAAAATCTTGCCTCTATTGATTGTTTTTCTGAATCAGAAAAAAAATATATCCGCTCCTTTATTATTGATTTTCCTGACTTTGGAAAACTACCTGGACATTACATTAGAGAATCATTTGAATATTCTCAAAGAATTTTTAAGTTATTTCAGAATAATTCAAAAGTTGATTTTGTTTATGCAAAAGGTTTTACAGCATGGAAACTTATTGAAGAAAAGAAAAACGGACTTAAATGTCCTCCAATAGGAATAAAATTTCACGGTATGAATATGTTTGATAAAGCATATTCTTTTAGATCAAAGATTGAACAATGGATACTTCGTCCTCCGGTCAGTTTTAATCTCGCTCATGCCGATTATATATTTTCTTATGGAGGAAAAGTCACTGACTTACTACTACAAAAGGCACATATCCCCAGAACAAAAATTATAGAAATTCCTACGGGTGTTGAAGAAGGTTGGTTGAATGAGAAGATACATTCTGCATCTACTGTGCGAAAATTTATTTTTGTGGGAAGATATGATAAGATTAAGGGAATAGAAGAGTTAGTGCAATCCATCAAACAACTCCTGAATTATAATTTTGAGTTTCATTTTGTGGGACCCATTCCAGAGAAAGAGGAAATAAAATCAGAAAAAATATTTTATCACGGCAGCATTTTAGACGCTGAAAAAATGAAAAAGATAATAAGAAGATGTGATGTTCTTGTTTGTCCAAGTTATTCCGAAGGCATGCCCAACGTGATTTTGGAAGCGATGGCATCAGGATTGGCAATCATTGCCACTGATGTTGGAGCAGTAAGAAGCATGGTTTCCAATGAAAATGGCTGGCTACTAGATTATCCCGAACCAGAAAAAATAAAATCAGCAATTATAAAAGCAATTCATATTTCAGAAAGCGACTTAATAAAGATGAAGGCCAATTCAATAAAAAAAGTAAAAGATTTGTTTTTATGGAATAAAATTATTCTCCAAACTGTAGAAGCAATTCAAGGTAAAATTTCGATTGTCTAATTCTCTGAAATTGTATGGCAGTTTCCGAACCTTATGTAGTTAAGAGATTTTTTTTGATATCCGGAATTTTTTTTCTGCTACGCAGGTATAGTAATAGAGCCACATATAAAACATGAATCCGTTATATGTATAGTTCCCCTGGCGAAAAAGTTGCAGCAGAATAACTATAAGTGCTGCCGAAGATATAATCCAATATAGTTCATTTGAATTATCCTTTTTTCTAACAACAAAAAATTTAACAATAAAAATCATTATTAATAATAACCCATATAGCCCTGTTTCAGACATTAGACGCAAAAACATTGAGTTTGCATCAAGGTTGTTAAAATCATATATCCCGCCAAATTCTTTTACAAGGGAGTAGTGTTCATAGGCAACCGGGTGGGACCCAAGACCTGTACCAAAAAATGGATTCCGCTGAAAATTTTCTAATGCAACGTGAAAATTATTGTATTGCACAAAACTTGAACCATGAACTTCGAATGCATTCACCGCTTCACCGGAATATAATTTTGATAAACCATCCATACGCATTCTGAATTCTGGAGTGGAATTATAAATATACATGTAAGCAAAAAGAAGAATAGGAACAAATACTACTAGATAGCGAACAAAACCGATATTCACTAATAATAGTAATATGCTGAATAGTATTCCTGCAAATGCAACTGTAGAAGATGTTGAAAAGTATGTAATGATAATGATAACATGCATGTATTTTTTCAAGAATAGATTTTTCCTAAAAAAAATACTGTAAATAGAAATAAAGAATGCAGGTGCCATGGATGCACCAAAATAAGATGGTTCTGTAAAAACAGAATTAATTCGGATTCCAAGTAAACCACCAGGATAAAACCCCCACTTATTAAAAATCCAAGAAAAGTCATATCCTTTTACAAAGCCAATATGAAATGAAATGACTTGTATAATGCCTATTGAGGCAACCATAAATGCTCCAATCATATAATATTTTACTATAGTGATAATATTAAACTCATAAAATTGAAAAACATAATTATAAAAAAGAATTGATACGAAGAGATTGATAAATATTTTTAATAATAATGGAAGGGTATTATTGCCTACGTATACACTTACCAATCCCAGAAGTAGCAATGGAAGTAAAATTTTTATTACAGAAGTTGGGAAGGGGAATTTAAAAATAAAAAGCGGTAGCAAAATAATTATTACAAAATAGGAGATATAAAATTCGAATGGTTGTTTGAAAAAGACATATCCACTGACGAATAATGTAGAAACAATTCCGATTGTAATGCATCTATTTATCATTTGCTCAATTTCTTTAAGAGGGCTCTCCGCTGATTATGTTAGTATATTTCCTTTTTAGTAAAAGAAATTTTTTCTCAAAAAAATTATATGATAGAAATGAAATCAAACACGTTGTTGAAATAACAGCAGTGTATAGTATTGCATTAAATAATAATCCACTATTCAGTGGAGTTAATAATTTTTTTATGAATAACAGAATAATCGGGATGAGCATCAGATGATACATGTAGATTCCGTATGAAATGCTTCCTAAAGAGTGCATAATTTTATTTTCTAATTTGACAAATGATTTTTTATTTCCTGCCACATTAAGGATGATTACAAGGAATGCAATAGAATAAACTATGTGATTCCCATTTTGAAGTTTTTCAGGGGTAAAATATATCAATAGAGGAATAGATACCCACGCTAAAACATGAGTCCAAAAATTGTATACAATTTTTAAAATCATATTTTTCTTATAAAATAAAATGTACGCTCCAATTCCACCAATTGCCATACATTCAATTTTAAGCATCGCTATGAAATTTTTTAATCCTATAACAAAAGGGAAATCGTAGTGTGTAATTGATAACAAGAGTACTAATAGTTTGAAAGTTACTAATCCGATTATTAATAAGAGTAATAAACGAAGAATTTTTTTGTTCGTTTTTAACAGTAAAGGCCACAGTAAATAAAATTGTTCTTCAACGCCAATTGTCCAAAGATGACCTATGTGAGGAATGGCTCCATGCATAGCATAACCAAGATTCGGCAAGATTAATAGATACGTCCAAAATTGATTTTTGTAATATCTGTTAAAATCGTTTTCTAAATAAGTAATATGTAGTTCAAAAAAATGAGGTAAAATAAAAAAACCAAGAATAAAAATTAAATAATACAAAGGCCATATTCTGAATATTCTCCTCAGATAAAATTCTTTTATCGAAATTGTGTTTGTAGATTCCTTTTCTGCAAGTAATAAATAAGTTATAAGAAACCCACTCAGGACAAAAAAGAAAAAAACCCCGAGTCCTCCTAAATTAAATATGATCGGATGCTTCCATGAGTTTTCAAACCCGAACGCCATTTTTATCAATTCAGTGTGTGTAATAATAACGGCAAATGAAGCAAAAAATCGTAACCCGTTTAGTCCGGGAAAATATATTTTCTGTTTTGTTTCAGTCACAGCAAAGTAAATTTCTGTAAGGCAAAAATAACATTTACAGTCAGATAATTTATTAATTAGAATCATTTACATATGGATAAATTATTTTTGTCCATAAAGAATATCCATCTTTGTTTAAATGGACTCCGTCTGTAGTTAATGTAGGATTTAATGCTCCATTGTCTTTGAAGTTGGCATGCAAATCAATGTATTCATGATTGTTTTTCAAACAGAGATCCTGCAAAAAAGAATTTACCTCAATAATTTGAGAGTTTGCCTTTTGACAGTCAGCAAAAAAACCATTCTCAAAATTTACTGGCAATATGTTTTGAATGTAAATTTTTGTTGATGGTGAATTTCTTTTAATGGCATAGATTATTTCATTATAATTTTGCTCGATCTGATTAGAAGATATTTCTGCCAAAATATCGTTAATTCCAATTTCGATAAAAATTTTTTTTGGATGATTAATGGAAATTAGTTCAACTCGTTTTAGAACACCTTCAGTAAACTCACCACCAATACCCATGTTGATAATTGAAGTGTTATTTAATTGAGAAAAATCAAAGTATTCTGTTAAACTATTTCCAATAAAAAGAATTGAGTTTTCTAAGTTTTTCATTTTACTGAAGTAATCATTTTGCGCATTCCAATAATTTGAATTCAATATTTTCCATGGTAAATAAAATCTCCTTATATAAAACTTATAGGATATTAAAAATAAAAAGATGCCAGTAATGAACACAAGTGGAATAATTACCCTTTTATTCACATTCAAATATGTTTTATTGTTGTTACTTTTACGCAATTATTTTAATCTATGAAAATTGTAATTCTATACGAAGAACTTGCTGAATATCTATTAGTATCAGTTGCGGCATTTCAAAATAAATATAGAGCAGAAATTCATTTGTTCAGAAAGCCAGTCAATAAAGATGCGCCTTTTGTGTTTAATAATACAGATTATTTTCATATTCATAATCGAAATAATTACGATACGCATGAATTGATTTCTGCTGTCTCGGCAATTAATCCTGATATGCTATTTTGCGGAGGTTGGATGTATAAACCATATTTAATTATTTCTAAAAAATACAAATCGAAAATTCCTGTAGTTCTTGGGTTTGATAATAAATGGACAAGAAGTTTAAAACAGCAGATTGCAACATCTTTCAACAAAATTACAATACACAAATATTTTTCCCATTGCTGGATTCCAGGAAACCCTCAGGTAGAATTTGCCAGACGTCTTGGCTTTAATGATGAAAATATTTTCAGTGGTTTTTATTCCTGCGATTATTATAAATTTAACTCCCTTTATTTTAAATACAGAGAATACAAAAAGAAAAAATTTCCTCATCGATTGATATTTGTGGGAAGGTATTATGAGTTTAAAGGAATCAGGGATCTATGGAACTCATTTATCAGCATTCAAAAAGAAAATCCAAACGATTGGGAATTGTGGTGTTTGGGAACAGGAGATATTAAGCCGATTGCTCATCCAAAGATTAAGCATTTTGGTTTTGTCCAGCCAAAGGAGATGGAAAATATAATTCGCGATTGTGGAGTTTTTGTTTTGCCAAGCACATTTGAACCATGGGGAGTGGCTGTGCATGAGTTTGCATCTGCGGGTTTTCCGCTTATTTGCAGCGATGAAGTTGGCGCTGCAGAAATGTTTCTTAAAAATAATAAAAATGGATTTTTATTTAAAGCAGGAAATATTCATGAATTAAAAAATACAATGAGAAAAATAATTTCAATGAGCGATGAACAATTGTTCGCAATGGGAGAGAAGAGCGCAGAACTCGCCAAGCAAATCACTCCCGATAAATGGGCAGATACTTTAATTTCGATTTTAAATACCAGAGATAAGAATTAGATGCATAAAAATAAAATTCTTGTTTTTATTGATTGGTACCTCCCTGGTTATAGGGCAGGAGGTCCTATTCGCTCCTGCGCTAATTTGATTGCACATCTTTCCAATGAGTTTGATTTTTTTTTGGTTACAAGAGATTCTGATTACATGGATGCTGTTCCTTATTCTTCTATAAATAAAAACACATGGAATAAGATGCCCGATGGTTCTTCTGTTTTTTATATTTCGGAGGATCATCTTAAACCATCTGTGATAAAAAAAATAATCAAAGAGATAAACGCTGATAGTATTTATCTGAACAGCGTCTATTCATTTTACTTTACTGTCATTCCACTTTGGCTGATTAATAGAAGAGAAAGCAAAGTAATTGTTTCGGTTAGGGGAATGCTTGCGCCAAGCGCTCTTGCTATAAAATCATTTAAGAAGAATTTATTTTTGTTTTTCTCAAAAGCAGTTGGATTGTTTGATGATGTGATTTTTCAGGCGACATCAGAAGATGAAAAAAAACAAATTTCATCTATTTTCTTGAAATCTCAAATTGAGATTGCTCCCAATCTTTCAAGAAAAATTTCCAAACAGAACATAAATAAAATCATCAAATCTCAGGGGGAGGTTCGATTGCTCAATGTTGCACGTATTGCTCCGGAGAAAAATCTTTTGTTCGCACTGGAAGCACTCAAGAATGTAAAAAGCAGAGTAGTGTTTGATTTTTTTGGTCCTATGTACGATCATAGTTATTGGTCAAAATGCAAAAATACAATTGCAAATCTTCCTTCAAATATTACAGCGACTTACAAAGGTGTTGCAGAAGGTGAGAAGATTTTCGAACTGATATGGAACTATCACTTTTTGTTTTTGCCATCGCGGGGGGAAAATTTTGGGCATATCATTTTGGAGGCAATGTCAGCGGGACTGCCTGTTATCATCAGCGACAAAACTCCGTGGAAAAACCTCGAAGATAAAATGGTTGGCTGGGATATTGCGCTGAATGATTTTGTAAGGTTTTCCGCAACGATAGAAAAATGTGCTGCCATGACTAATGATGAATATGAAACGTATTCAAAATATGCTGTTGACTTTGCATCAGCATATATGAATGATGAGGAAAAGATAAAATCAAACAGGCAGTTGTTTTCTTAATTCATACTTTTGCACATGCAAAAAACAGATTTGTCTAAGTTTAATAATTCGTGGTACAATCCAGGCGCTTCATGGCTGACGCGAGTTATGTGGTATTGCACTAATGCTTGTTTTTTTAATTCTTATTTTCCATTTTACTCTGTTAAGATTTTTTTACTGCGATTGTTTGGCGCTAAACTAGGGCGAGGCGTTGTGATTAAACCAAAAGCGAACATCAAGTATCCATGGAACATTACCATTGGCGACAATGCGTGGATAGGAGAGAATGTATGGCTTGATAGTTTAGGAAAAATAAATATTGGCGCGAACTCTTGTCTTTCGCAAGGAGCGATGTTGATTACAGGAAACCACAACTACAAAAAATCTTCTTTTGATTTGATGGTTGAAGATATTACTCTTGAAGATGGAATTTGGATAGGAGCAGGAGCAATTGTATGTGGGGGAGTTACCTGCAAATCTCATTCAGTGCTTACCGCTGGCTCAGTGGCAACTACTCATCTTGAAGCGTATTCAATTTATCAGGGGAATCCTGCTGTAAAAAGTAAAGACAGAATTATTTCAGAATGATTTTTTTTTCTTCCATAAAGAATGCAATCGGTAATTATTTTCTTTCACTGGAACTTAAATCCCTGCATCGGAATAAAACATTCATGAACATGGCTGACGCAAAAACGGTGGGAATTCTTTTTGATGCTACTCAGACTGAGAATTTTGATTTGGTAAAAAAGTATATCATTTATCTTAAAGACATGAAAAAACGTGTGAAGGCGATTGGCTTCTATAATCAGAAAGAAACTCCTCCTATGGCATATTCCAAACTTGAGTATGATTTTTTTACAATAAAAGATTTGAACTGGTATAATTTTCCCGATAACATTTATGTGAGAAATTTTATAGAGGAGGAACATGATATTTTGCTTGACCTGAATATTTATGATTCATTTCCTCTGAGATATGTTTCTTCTGTCTCAAAAGCAAAATTCAAGGTTGGAAAAAAGAGCGAAAGAAATAGTTCTACCTTTGATTTGATGATTGACGCGGATGCTTCTAAAGGAATGAAATATTTTTTGCGAAACATTGACGCCTATCTGTTCATCATAAATAAAAAACACGATAAACAAATTGTTGCAGATGAGTAAGTACAGTAATTTCAGGGGAACGGGCGTTGCGCTTGTAACTCCTTTTCAGAAGGACGGAAGCATAGATTTTAAAGCGCTGGGGAAAGTTATTGACCATGTGATAAAAGGCGGAGTGGAGTATGTTGTTTCATTGGGAACCACCGGAGAAACTCCTGTGCTCAGTAAGGATGAAAAAAAATCTCTTGTTAGTTACACGGTTGAGAAAGCAAACAAACGAGTTCCTGTAGTTGTTGGAATAGGAGGGAACAACACACGCGAAGTAATAGAAACTTTCAAGCATTATGATTTGAGCGGAGTGGATGCCATACTTTCTGTTTCTCCTTATTACAACAAACCGAGTCAGCGCGGAATAGTCGAGCATTACAAAGTTCTCGGAGATGCAAGCCCGCTTCCTATTATTGTTTACAATGTGCCCGGCAGGACGAGTTCAAACATTTCTGCAGAAACAATTCTCCAATTAGCCGAAGAAGTAAAAAATATATTTGCTGTGAAGGAAGCATCCGGAAATTTTGACCAGATAATGAAAATCATCAAGTACAAGCCAAAAGATTTTTTGGTGATTTCAGGAGATGATTTAATTACACTTCCGATAATTGCTTCCGGAGGTGACGGAGTCATTTCTGTTATCGCAAATGCTTTGCCGAAAGAATTTTCTGAAATGACACGACAGGCGCTTGCCGGAAATTATTCGCAGGCACAAAAACTTCATTATAAGTTAGACGAATTCACCCGCCTTATTTTTGCGGATGGAAATCCCGCAGGAGTAAAATGCCTTATGGAGATGATGAAGATTTGCTCTGCACATGTGCGGCTCCCCCTTGTGAATGTAAACGAGCAGGTAGAGAAAGCGCTTGCAGAGGAGTTAAAGAAAAAATAAAAAGCCCTTAATGTGGGCTTTTACTTGCGGACCGGACGGGATTCGAACCCGCGACCTCTTCCGTGACAGGGAAGCATTCTAACCAGCTGAACTACCGGTCCAAAAAGGAAGCAAAAATATACTTTTTTTCATTCTATTCAATCTGGAAAATTTTACCTTTACCTCCTTAAGTTTTATTTATGCCATGAAATCATTTTCGTTTTTATCACTTCTGTTTACCGCTCTTATTTTTTCCTGCCAACCGCATAAAGACGAAAATAAAACCGAACCACCCAAACCATCCGGTAATTGCACTTATGTAAGAGACGAGAAGAATCCTGTAGGAAATCGCATCAGGGTTCTGCAAGACGAAAAATTTATTTCACTTGAGTTTACTGACAGTGCTGCAAAAGCGTTTTACAAAGGAAAAGATTTTTTTAAGGGCTACTTAAGTTGTGTGAGTGTGGATACCATTTTAGGAATTTACTTTGAGTTTAAAATACTTACGGATGATGCTTTCCAGTATTATGGGATGATTAAGAAGGACAACAAAATAACTTTCATCATGAAATCAGGCAAAGCAGTTGAACTTCCTTTTGGAAGAACCTTCAGCGGGAATACAAATCTTACTAAAGAGTTTACTGAATATTCCTCTCTTGCTTACCTTCCTAAAAACGCATCTGCAATGCTTCAGTCAGAAGAATTGCAAAGGGTGAAAATTTCATGGTCGAAGAAAGATGAAGAGTATGTAGTTGTGAATCCGAAAATCTTCATCAACCAGATACCTTGTGTTGAGTAAATTAAAAGCAAAGTCCTTTAGGGATTTAGGGCAGACGGGCGGCATTAAGGCGGCAGTCAATCAAACAGGAAATTAATCTTTTGTTAGTTTGTTCAGGCATCGCATAAACGCATCGCGCATGCCTTCACATTGTGCTTCCCTGCCAAAGTTACTGCCATCGTGTGCCTCGTTAATAGATTCTGTGAGATGCTCTACCTGACCGTTTAACCAAGTCACAAAATCGTGTAATTTTTCCGGGTTCATGTTCTGTAGTTTGTTTGGCGTTTGTGAGTTCATTTGCCTTCTCGTTTTTGTACGTTTATTGTGTGCTTAAAGTTTCTTTTTCTTCGGGTATTTAGACGACTTCTGTTATTCTAAAGATGAATGAGTATATATGTTCTATCAAATAGCCCCCCGCCCCCTGAAGGGGGGATAGAATACACACCCGTTTGTTCTCCCCCTTCGGGGGAGTTAGAGGGGGCGATGGTGTTCTTATAGTGTTGGTACCTAACTATTATTTCGCGCACATACTTATAAGGCTCATCTCCTCTGCAATACCCGCAGCGCACAATGGGGTCGTTGTAATACTTGGGCTTTGATTTAAGACGGATGAATGTTTCCACATTATTAAACCAAACATCAGGATTCTTACCATATTTCTTTGCCAGATTTCTTGAGTCAATCACATGCCCTAATCCGGCATTGTAGGATGCAAGCACAAATTTTATACGTTCATCCTTATGAATAATAAATTTTGACCAATAGTTATCGAGTTTAATGATATGCCTTGAGCCGGCATCAATGCTTGCAATAGGAGTAGCACCGCAGGTATCAATTCCATATTGCAGTGCGGTGGAAGGAATTAATTGCATAAGCCCGCAAGCACCCGCCCATGATTGAGCGTCTGGATTAAATCTTGATTCCTGGTAAATCATTGAAGCCAGCAAGCGCCAGTCCCAGCCGATTTCATTGCTGTACGTTACAATCATATCATCATAAATAGAAATTTTATTTCCTGCGATGGATGAAAATTCACTTTCATTTCTTTGTCCTGCACTTTTAGGGCTTTTGAAATATTTATTATAGATGACAGCATACTCAGCAGTGTTTTTTTGATTACCTATCCAATTATTCAATGCTGAAAGCAGAAGAGGAGAATTTTTATTTACTGCCCATGCAATCTTTTGAGGAAAACTAATGGCGGTTTTTATGTCGATTTCGGGATAGTAACTTTGATTAACCATCGCCACATTTTCATCGGCAATTGTATAGGAGATTTTTCCATTTGCCACCATTGCAATCAACTCCTCTGTGGTGGTTTCTCCCTGCACTTCGGTGATGTTTATTTTTGCGGCAATTTCTTCCTGTAAGTTTATCAGCCGCGCATAAAACGAAGAACCTTTTCGTACGTAAATATTTTTTTCGGATAAATCAATAGTGGTTCTTACAAGATGTTCGTTTATTTTTTCTTCACTCATGTTTCTCCATTTGTCTGGTTTGCGCTGTATGAGAATTTGCCTCGCGTAAATCAGGGGTTCCGTGAAATTTACTTTCTGCATCCTGTCTTCTGTTACAGTTAAATTAGCCGCCACAATGTCTACTCTGCCTTTTCTGAGGAGGTTGAAAATTTCATTCATGTTTTTTGCTACGATGATTTTTAAATCAACATGAATGGATTTTGCGAATGACTGAAGCATCTCATATTCATAGCCCATGGGCTCGCCTTTGTAAATAAAATAACTGGTGGAACTATTATCCGTAAGCACAACAAGTTGTTTTCGGGATATAATCTGAGGGAGGTCTGAGCAATTTGAAAGAGAATCCGCATCGGAAGAGGAGGAGTTGCTGAAATCAGTACAAACGGGAGAATTGATAATTCCAAGAATCAGCATACAAAACGAAACTATTTTTAACGGGTAATGATAATGCATATTGAATGCTTTATAAATTATTTTACGTTTTTAATCTAATAGGTTTCGGCTCTTTTGACGAATGACAACTTTTGTTGGTTAATTGACACACAATCTTAGATGAATGGTATGTTTGAAGGAATGATGCCCGCCTGCGGAACGGGCAGGGAATTAGGATTTTGGATTTTAAATCCTTAATCCTAACTTCTTCATTACGGCTGAGGCGGAGGAGGCGGCAGTTCGGGCTGCAAAGCAGCGTCCTGCACCAGCGAACCGTTTTCAGGCACGTTCACTGTTTTTATTTCCGTTACTGGTTTCTCAAATTCAATTGTTCCCGCTCCGATATGATTTGTGCCTTTGATGTATTCTCCGTTTTCATCGGTGAGAATGCTTTCTCCCACTTTTATTCCATCGGCATCCTTAAGAGTAACCTTGGTGAGAGGAAGCGGATTTTCGTTTGCCGCATTGGTGGCTCTTCCGCCTCCCACCCCAAAGGCATCTATTTTATAAAAGTACAAAGTGAAGGAAAGATTTATACAGAGAAGGTCATCCTACAGTAAACTTACGGATGATAAAGGTGGTCCGCTGAAAGACGGACTCTCGCAAAGCAGAGTGCAGTAAAGGGTTTTACTTCTTCTTCAACTCACCAATGCTGTTGTCAAAGCAAACGTAATAACCGCCTTTTTGAAGATTGGCAATATCCACTCGTGTTCCGTAACCTTTTTTCACCACGCTTCCGTAATAATCATACACCTCATACAAGGTGCCGCAGGTGAAATCAATCTGCTTGACACTTTTAGACGTAGAAAAAATACATATGGGAGTGCTGGAAACAATTTTTACTTCGGCAGAATATTTTGCCGAGTAGCCCACTTGCTTTATCCTGAATTTATTTTCTCCCGAGTGAAGCGCTGTTACCTGAAATTTATAATCATGTTCCCCCGCAGTGCCCACTCCTGCAACTTCTCCCACATTCACCCATTTATTCCAGCGGAACTGTTCAATGATGTAA
>Ga0247727_10006324_pt1 | contig 23360 bp, 23 predicted proteins | sample WisWelCaveWW1625_FD_202498 | JGI IMG/M metagenome (GOLD analysis project Ga0247727, IMG submission 202498) | Biofilm microbial communities from Wishing Well Cave, Virginia, United States - WW16-25 | ecosystem: Environmental > Aquatic > Deep subsurface > Groundwater > Cave microbial mat | place...
TTCTGGTAAAGTTCTGGAGAACCACTCAAGCGCCCCTCTATTTCTCTGGCCAGAAATCAAAAATAACGATTATTTAATCAATTTACGATTATATTTTAATCACCACCAACCACATTGTCCAAAGTTCTTCGCAATCACTAAAATTAACAGTCGACAGCGCAGGATCAATACTTCCTCTTGTCAATATGATTTCTGAAATCACTGACGCACGGCACAGCCGTATTTTCCAATAATTCGCAATGCTACAATTTACGCTTGGGTGTGGTCTGGGAATAAGAATCTGAATGTCAAATTCATTTTCGTTCCAGCACTTCCTCGAGCTTTTTCACGGCGATGGGCCACTGAAAGCGCGCCTGCACGAACTCTTTTCCAGCGCAGGCAACGCTGGATGCCAGTGCTTTGTCCTTCAGTAAATGAAGGATTGTTTCGACAAATTTGTCACGGTCTCCGGCAATAAAAATGTGTTCGTTTTTTACGGCTTTCAACGCGTTATTTGCAAGTGGGGTGGTGATACAGGGTATTTCCAGCGCCATTGCTTCGAGCAGTTTGTTTTGCATTCCTGATCCGATGAATAGCGGCGCAGTGAAAATTTTTGCGCTTGCATAACTTTCGCGAATGTCGTCAACCCATCCCGATACTGTTATGCCGTCCAGTCGGGACAGATCGCGAACCCGTTTGTGCGGATTGGCGCCGGAGAGCAAAAGACTTGCGGTAGGAATTACTTTTCGCACGTCTGGTAGTATTTCCCGCGCAATAAACTCGGCGCATTCAATATTGGGTGGGTAATTGAGATTTCCGACAAATACGAGATCGTATAACACGGGGACCTTTTTTACATAGTCAAAAAAACGATCATCTGTTCCGTTTTCGACAATTGCAATGTCTCGGTTTTGCGGATGATTGATGAACTGCCTGTCTTGTTCCGAAATGGCAGTATGACCGTCGAAATAATCGAAAATGCGGTTTTCGTAGGCCGTCAGTCTCCTGCCTTCTGCAGCAAAAAGCCATCTTAATATTCCACGAGAAATAACCGAACGTCGCTGCATACCCAGCCCCAGCGCATCCATATAGTCGATTGTTTTGCGAATCGTGTGGAAATTCTTCACGTATTCGGCGCTTCGCACCAGCTGGCAATAAATGTGGTCGGGTTTTATCCGGCCGATGTGTTGGTTGATTTTTTTATGAATGCCGCGTTGATAAAAGTAGCCCACCTGAAAGGGTAGTTCCGTAAAAATTTGCCGCGCCGTATTCCACGCGATCAGTAACGTGTTCAGCCGAAAAACGTGAAGTTCTTTGCAGAATTGTTGAACTTCAGTTTTCCAATCTTCCTTGACCTCCTGATCGGAAAGGCAAAAGAGATAAATTTCGTGTTTTTTAGAGAGTTCCTTTATTTGATGGTATGCGCGCAACTTGTCGCCTTTTTCGAGCGGGAACGGAAAACGGGAAAGTACAACAGCTAATTTCATCCTTTGGGTTGGTCCAGCATTCGTTGGTAAAATGCGATGAGATCGTCCATAATTTTCGCGTGGCGGTAATTTTTCTCGACCAGTTTTCGGGCATTGGTTCCGATGCGCGAAATTTTTTCTTTGTCCTGGCTGAGCGATTTCATAAGTCCGGCAATGTCTTCGGAGGAATCTGCAATGAGAATATTCTCGTTGTTTTTGCAATCAATTCCTTCGGCGCCCAGCTTGGTCGTGATCACGGCTTTTCCAAGAGCCATCGCCTCCATTATCTTAATGCGCATTCCTCCACCCGATAGCAGTGGGACAACCATAACATCCTGCTGGTTCATAAAGTCCAGTGCATTTTCGACATCTCCGTGAACGATGAGTTTGTCGTCCGCGAAATCCGAAATATAGGCCGGCATTTTTCTTCCAGCCAGATGAAGTTCGGCATCTTCATTTTTTAGCAAGGGCCAGATTTCGTCCAACAACCAGGAAACGGCCTCCTTGTTCGGCTCCCAGTTCATCGCACCGATGTGGCAGAACTGTACCGTTTTTCCAACGGCTTTGTTGGCAGGGATATATTTTTCGAGTTTAATTCCAAAGGGTATGGTGACGACCGGCGCGGCTTCCGGTATTTGCCTGAAGCGGTTGGTGTCGTCAAAACTGATCGCCGCAATGCCATCGACCTGTTTCACCGTTTTTTCTTCATATGTCTTGAGTCGCGAGGCAAGATGCCTCAGGTAAATTTTTTTCGCCTTGTTGCCAGTGCTATTTGCCAGACGCTGCCAGATGAGATGTTCGAGGTTGTGCGACCGCAGTACAATTTTTGCCGTGGAAAACCGTCGAATGGTATCGATATAGGGAGTGGTGAACAAACTTTCGAGGTGGACGATATCGTAGGAATCCGAAGTGAGCAACTCGCGGAGGCGTTTGTCAAAATCGGTTGAAAAAAAGCGGCTGACATTATAGGCATCTGCCGTCACAAGTGCGGAGAATGCATCTATCACATTGATTCGGGTATCGAGATGAACCGCCTCAAGTTTGGTTTTTTTTGCAAATTCCGCATCAATCTCGCTTTCGAGATAGGGATGTTTTTCGGTTGCAACCGTCAGGATTTTCAGTAGAACTCCTTTTTCCAGCAAGCCGTTCGAAAGGGTATTGATGGCAATGCAACCACCGTCGACCTGTGGCTGTGGAGGTTTATTGCAGATCTGAAGAACTTTCATTGGTTTTTTGGCGGATTAATTTTGCAAGACGCCTTTTATACGCTTCCCGGTCGAATAACACAGAATCATTCGCCGCTTTCCAGGTGAGCCAAATACCGAGCGGAGTAAGTACAATGGAACTGAGCCAACTTCCAGCCCAAGGGGAAATGTATGCGGTTTCGACCATATTTTCGCCTGTAATTGTGAGAATATAGTAGAGTAAGAAAAACAGCGTTGCCAGCACCAGCGGAGCGCCTAGTCCGCCTTTTCGGACGATGGCACCCAGTGGCGCGCCAATGAAAAAGAGAATGATCACCGCGAAAGAAAGCGTGAATTTTTTATGCCAGGAGGCTTTGTAGGCAATAAAATTCGCTTCACGGGCTGCGACGTAAAGCGACTGCGAATAGATATTGTCTTTTGCAACACGGATCGATGTTTGGGCGAGCGCCTCGGCCTGCGCCCGCTCACTGCCGTGAAGATTCTTCAAAAGGATCAAGGTGTCTACGGGTTGGAATGCCACGCCCTGGTTGAGGGTTGTGTCCGTACTTGGCTGCAGAAGTCCTTCTTTTGAAATGTATCGCCGATCGAGAATAAGCAATCTGTTTTCAACCGACGTTACAAATTCTACTGAGATTGAATCCTCTAGCAGATAGAGTGAATCCAACGCCCGCTGAAGTTGCAGGAAATTCATCATTTCGTAGTCGCGCATAAACAAATCCTGGTTTTCTTCCGGCATTTGAAAGGCGCTCATATCGAATTTCATAATCGCTTCTTTGAAAAAGGATTTCTGAAAAGGATGCCTTGACTGTGCTCCCTGGCTCGGCGAAATTTGTTGATACATCACCCCGTCTTCGAGCCGAAGCAGCAAATAGCGATTGTTCACAGTCTTGAGCATCTCACCGCGTTTTGCACGAATGGTTTTGCCGTCGATGATGGAATTGTCGTAAATCAATACGCCTTCAATCAAACCCGTGTTGTCGTCCTTTGCGTCAACACGTATACTGTAACCGTCAATCTGGTTGTAGAAAACACCCTCTGTCAACGCAAACGTCGGTTTTTTTTCCTGGATGTTCCAGATGATGGCGGTGAATTTGAGCGAAGCAACCGGCAGCACATAGTTTGTAAAATAAAATGCGCCGGCACTCAGAATGAAAACGAAGACAAGCATAGGCCGCATTATTCTGAACAATGACAGTCCTGACGATTTCAAGGCGGTCAGCTCGTTGTTTTCGGCGAGATTTCCAAAGGTCATAATCGACGAGAAAAGTACAGCAAGTGGAAGGGCAAGTGGAATGAGCGTAGCCGAAACATAAAACAACAATTCGGCCATCAGGGAAAACTCAAGTCCCTTTCCCATCAGGTCGTCGACGTATTTCCAGAGAAACTGCATCACGAGGAAAAACATCGCAATGCCAAAGGAAATGAGAAACGGACCGACGAAGGAGCGAAGGATAAACCAGGTAAGTCTCTTCACTTGAGTACGGAGAATTAAAAATTCAGTTGATCAGGAACCAATGGTCATTTTCAAATCACTGACAAGATTTTGCCAGAGCATTTTTGCTTCCTCGAGTTCCTCTTTGTCTGCAAAATCAGTGACGATCAATGCGACATCTTTGGTTAGTTCATCCACGCGGATTGCAAGTTCGAACCAGGTGTCGAGACCTTCCTCTTCGTCTTCGAGCCATTGAAATCGGATAGATTCATTTTTTTTCTTGCCCAAAAGACGGGCTTGCTCTTCGGAGCCGCTCCAGATAAAGGTGTACAGGTCGTCCTTAATGTTGACGTTGTCAGCAAACCAATCGCTGAGACCGCTCGGTGTACTGATCATATTGTACAGAATGGCCGTGGAGGATTTTAGTTCAAGCTCCAGTTCGAACTTAATTTTTTCGGTTCCGATCCGTATCGGGTGTGTAATTTCTTTTCCCATAATGTCGGTAAGGTACAAAATTCCAACGTCGCAAAGCCAGAAATGTTTTAACAAATCGCTTTTTTTTTATTTTGAAAGAGATTCTGAAAGAATTTGGTGGAAAATAGTTACATTCCGCTGATGTTCGGTCGTTTGCTTGCATTGATTTCAGCCTTAATGGCTGTGAATGTTAGTCCTCAAGGGATAACCAAAGACGGTCTTCTGTTGGGGCATCGGGATTCTGTTTTCTCTCACGTGTTGAACGAAATGCGCTATCTGAACATCTACTTACCGCCAGATTATTCTGTTGATTCCGCAAAAAATTACAAAGCGGTTTACTTGCTCGATGGCGGAATGGACGAAGACTTCATCCACGTCGCCGGCTTGGTTCAGTACTTTAATTTTCCGTGGATCCCTTGTCAGCCGCGATTGATTCTCATCGGCATTGAAAACACCAACCGCAAACGGGACTTTACCTACTCGGTGAGCGGTTACGAATTTCTTGCGGAAATGGGGTATGATACGACAGTGAATCCCGGCTATGGCGGATCGGGAAATTTCATTTCGTTCATCGAAAAGGAACTTCAGCCCTATGTCAATCAAAAGTACCCGACTGGTTTTTATCCTGCACTTGTCGGTCAGTCGCTCGGGGGCTTGTTGGCTACAGAGATAATGTTCCGCAAGCGATACTTGTTCCACGATTACATCATCATCAGTCCAAGTTTATGGTGGGATAACAATTCCCTGCTCACTTCTCCTCAGAAAGGTTCTCCCGTGGTGGATTCTCGTTGGCCGATTAGCAAAGTGTACTTGGCCGTTGGCAGTGAGGGGAAGGATATGATCACTTACGCGAGCCAGCTACACAAAATGATTCAGAAGCTACAGCCTGTAAAAACATCCATTCTGGTCTTTGATTATTTAAAAAACTACGATCACGCGACGATTGGTCATCAGGCAATAGTGAATGCATTTGAGTTTCTTTATGGCGATAAGGATTAGAACGAATGCGCTAACCACGCTTATCAGGAAGTCAAAAACCGCGCCGTCCGAAAAACTTCCATCATCCGCTGGAATCGCTCGTCGGTCAGGTTCTTCGCTTCGAAGTGGTAATTCTTCTGGCCGACCCCGAACCCGCCGTGCGCATCGTTTACTTCGAAGTAAACCGACCAGCCCTTTCCCTGGTAAGGAAGTGTAACCTGTAATTCAAATTCGCGTCCTTGTATTTTACCATCCGGAAAGGATTTTTTGAATTCTCTGGCGATTGTTTCACCTTCTTCCATTCGCCGCATTTCTTCTCTTCTCAGTCGTGCTCGTTCCATCGAAACAAATGCAACAGAATCGGAATACGCATATTCAATGGCGTTGAGCGAGTCTTCAATATGCCTCCAGGATTCTTCAGCCTTTCGTCTCGAATCAAGACATTCTTCAAGCTCTTTGCGAGCCGCAGCTTCCTTCTCAGCACTCCAATCAGCGTGAATTGCCGTCACACAGTTAACGAAGGAAGGACCCTTCAAACTGAGGTGCTCCTGGTCCGCGAGTCTATTTACACCGATAGCGGGGCCAAGGCCTTTGAGTTTTTGGCCATACGACTTTCTAAACAGAAGCGTATCGCCTCTGCCCTTGAATAGGAATTCCGACGAATAGTCTCCGGTTTTGTAGCATTCCTCCATCGAGGACCAATAATTCGGAATGTTCATCGTCAGTCCGCCAAAATTTAGTTTGCGCCAACCCGGATTTAAAGAGAGCGTGTCGTCTATCGCATTTTTTACGATCATATCGTCGCAATGATCGCAGGTTGATTCTACCATAGTGGAGTCGACTTTTCCAGTCGAGGTTTCGATCCACAGCTCGCGATGAAGCATCCGGTTGGGTGTTCCGTTATAATATCCGGTAAATTTCCAGGAGAACCCGGTACCAGAGGTGACAAGGGTGGGAGGGGAGTCAAATTTGAACTGCTTTTCGGTGGCCATCGACATCGCCAGAGAACAATCAATTTTGAACGTTTCATCAGAACGCGTGGTCTTTGACAGATCCGGAACACTTACCTCGTAATTTGAAATGTTGCCCAATGTGTCAACATCGAACCAAAGCACATCGAACCAAAGCGAATCGTTCAGCACAACGCTGTAAAAAAGTCGATACCAGTCGGGCCTTGCATCGTGAACATCAAGCCAGTTTTTCGAATTGGCGTAGCCGTCTCTGGATTCGCAAATCACGGTGGACTTCGCAGAAAACCTGACGTATTTCGAATAAAAAGTTGCGCCAAGTCGGGAATTGAGAAAAGAGTCGGCCTGATGGCGCGCCTTTTCAACGCTTAAACGATAGGGTTCAATTCCGGGTCCGTCCCAACGACTTTTCATCGAGGAATAGTCGCTCATTTTGATTTTGTTCCCGGTCATGTCGTAATAATTCCAGCATCCGACAGGAAAGTAGGATTCCAGAAGGCCCTCGGAAAGGAGCGTGCCGTCAGGTCGGTAGTAACGGATGAATCGAAGCGGGTCGTCAACAGTGAAGGAATTGCACCATTCTTCACTATAGAGAATTCTGTTTCGGTAGGTTCGTTTTACTTCTGTCGGTATATTCAATGTCAGTCGCTCAATTTCGTCGAGTGTCTGGGAATATGAAAAGGTTAGTGGTTTCTGGGCTTGCAGAAATATGGGTGGCAAGAGGAGGATAAAAAAAGTGAGAAGAGCGCGCATTCAGTAGACAAAAAATAGTGCGGATCGAAGGATATAACGGCAAGGTACGAAAAAGCTACGATTGGGCAATTTTACCTATCCAGGCAGCAGGAATTCCAGAGCTGAATTGCGGAATTTGCTTAATTTCGGTCAATTCTTAACTCCTTGACGAAATATGAAATTCGGACAAGTAACCGATCCCGGTAAAGTAGATTTTACCCTACCGACAGATCATCCTGACAACAAAAGAGTCTTGAAAAATGGCCCAAAAGTGAAGCCAACGTTTCACGTAGGTTGTGCGAAATGGAATAAGACCGATCTGAAGAATTTTTATCCGAAAGGAGTGAAAGATGAACTGGAATATTATGCCGGTCATTTCAATTGCATTGAGCTCAATGCAATATTCTATCGGCTGTTTCCCGTTGATCAATTTCTGAAGTGGAGGGATAAAACTCCGGCTGGGTTTAAATTTTTTCCAAAAATCACGCAAGACATCAGTCATTTGAAAAGACTCAATGGCGTGGAGAATATTGTGGACACCTATGTGCATCACGTGAGTCATCTCGGAGACAAACTCGGAACTGTATTTTTGCAATTGCGCGAAGATTTTTCACCGAAGGACTTCAACCGGATTGTTCAATTTGTTGAATACTGGCCGAGGGAAATGCAGCTCGCCGTGGAAGTCAGACATCCAGGTTGGTTTGATAACGCCGCCGTGTCGAACGAACTTTTTCACCTGCTGGAATCCAATGGCGTCACCAATGTGCTCGTGGATACGGCCGGGAGACGTGATATGTTGCATATGCGGCATACGAACCGCAGCACTTTTATCCCGTACGTGGGAGCAAACCACCCCAGCGATTATCAGAGACTCGATGAATGGGTGGCACGAATTTCGGACTGGGTCAAACAAGGAATCAACGAGATTAATTTTTTTGTTCACCAGAACATTGAATTGGAGTCACCGCTTCTTTCGGCTTATCTCATCGAACAGTTGAACAAAAAACTAACGTTGGAATTGAAAGTGCCGCAAACTCAAAAGAAAAAATAGGACGCTTCTGAAGAGGTACCGGTTCTTACGGTGTTGTGTCGGCAGTCCTTTGAAATATCGGTAAATTTTACTAAATTTGTGTGTAAATCAACGTTATGGAAACAGTACTATTTACTGTCGAGAAGAAGTCAGATTTAGCATTCCTTATGAACCTTGCAAAAAAGCTAGGAATGTCGGCAAAGGCACTTACCCGGGCGGAAGTTGAAGATTGGAAACTTGCCAGAAAGATTGAGGAGGGAATGAAAACGGCAACTGTAAGTCGAAGCGAAGTTATGAAAGCCTTAGGAAAGTGAAGATTGAGTTTAAAAAGTCTTTTCTTAAGGAGTTAAAGAAAATTAAGAATAAAGCGCTGAGAAATTCAATTGCGGATTGTATTGTTCAGGTTGAGGCGCCGAAAATGTCACCCACATAAAAAATTTAAAGAAATTAGCTGGTTATGATCTGTATTATAGGATACGCGTTGGTGATTACAGAATAGGTGTGAAGATTGAAAGAAATTTGGTCTTCTTTGTCGTTTGCGACCACCGGAGAGAAATTTATCGAAGGTTTCCTTAATTTTAGAAACCTGCTCACCGTTTTAGCGATCCGCCTTTTCCCCCAATTCAATCAAGGTCGACTGCGAAGCGGCGCAAAGTTTTTCTCCTTCACCGGAGGATCCAGCTTTGACGATAAAAACATCCGAACGGCAAATGGTAAGCGTTTTCCCGTTTTTAAGAACGGTCGACCGGCCAATCAATAAATTCCCATCCGCTGGCGAAATCAGGTTCAATTTAAACTCAACTGTAAGAATCGACGACGTTGCCGCCATCAGCGAGAATGCAGCGTATCCCGCAGCGTTGTCCGCCACTGTACCGACAACTCCGGCGTGAAAAAAGCCGTGCTGCTGGGTCAATCGGGAGTCGTATGGAACGTGAATTTCACAAAAACCAGGTTCGATCCGTATCAGTTTCGCGCCAATGGTCTCCATAAATTGTTGTCGCTCAAAACTGGCACGGATCCGCTCTACGAAATGTTCATCTTTTGGGAGGAATGGCGCGTTAGGCATCTAACCAAAGATAGGTCTTAATTGAAAAGATCGAGGAATTCGACGGTAAATTCATCGCTTCTCAAACACGACTTCGAGTTTGATTCCGTCCGGATCCTTGAAGAACAGTGCATAGTAGTGCTCGCCGTGTTGGGGGTAGTATTTCGGCGGTTCAACAATCTGAGCTCCGGCGGAAACAATTTTTGGATAGAGCCGGTCAATCTCCTCACGCGAGTTAGCCTTAAAGGCCAGATGGTGCAGCGCACCTGGTTTTCTCCGATGTACGGACTCGTCCTTAAAAATCGACCGCGGAGAATTAATTCCAAAGATCAGGTTCGGGTGGAAATATTCCACTACTTCAAATTCGTTCTCGGGAACCTGACCTTTGGACTTACGGCTGAGATCGAATCCTAGAATGGGCAGAAATTTGTCATAAAAATCTTCGGCCAGGCGAAGGTTTTTGACGGTAATCTGGATGTGATCAATAACAGGAGTCATTTTGCATTTTTGTTCAATTCACACGTTCACTTTATCCTAGGAATGTGGAATCCCTTAACCCACATCGTTTATAGTTTTAAACAACTGCTTATGCTGCTTCCGAAAAATCATCGACATCATCCTTTTGACCGGCCATCTCGATTGGAACAGAACAGTTTCGTTGACTCGGGTTCCAAGGCCTTCAGGGAGCAGCCTATAATTCATCTCAATTTTGATTCTATTTTTGACATTTCCTGTAATCACAACGGACTTTTCAGCGAAGTTGTGGCTTACCTCAACTGTATAAGTAAAGGTGACGGGAATAAAAGCGAAGCGCAATTTCTCGAAGACGAGGTAGTGGTTCGCTGTAATCGGGTCAATTTTAAAGATGACCGGATGAACAGTGATCAGTTTTTGCATATCCGTGAGATAGTCAAAAACGACATCGCTTGGCTTGTTGACGTAAAAACTCAGATCCATAAATCGTTAGTGGCTTATTGCTTGGGTATTCCGAATGTAGTCAAAACGAACCACACGGTTAAAAAAGGGGAAGAAATAGTGGTACGATTCTTGTGAAACGACATTCAGTAAAATGATCGCTATGAAACCAATGAAACTTTTAACACTAGCCGGCCTTGTTCTGCTCGTGGTATCGTGTAACAAAGGGTCCGAATCCTGCGGTAACCAGGATATCGATGAGCGGGTGAACACGCACCCTAAAACGGAAGCCTTCACGGGCGTTGAACTTCAAACCTGTGCCAATGTATTCCTCAGTGACGCCGAAGCCTGTGACGTGCGCCTCGAGGGGGATTCGAAAGCCATCGACAACCTGAACATTTATGTAAAGGACGGGATTCTTCACATCGATAAGAAGAAAAACGGCTGCTTCAGCTGGCACCACGATGTAGATGTCTACGTCAGCGCACCGCTCTTTAAATACTTGGGAATTTCAGGCAGTGGAGATATGGAAGCGCTGACTGATTTTCAGGGCACGGAACTTACAATGAATATATCCGGCTCCGGAAACATCGTTCAGAAGAATCTCCTCAACGATGCCACGTATGTCATCATCAAAGGTTCAGGAGACATCGGAACCCAGACTTTGACTACTTCTAAACTCGAAACGACCATTAAAGGATCAGGAAATATTTCGGTGGATTCAGGGACTTCGCCTTACCATACTAGCCTCATCAGCGGTTCAGGAAATATTCTTGCAATGGGAATGGATACGGATGTAACGGACGCCACACTTTCAGGTTCAGGGAATTTCGAAGTCACGGCTAGCAGTGAACTTCACGTAGTCCTTTCCGGATCAGGAAACGTAACCTACAGCGGTAATCCTGTGCTCACATCTTCCGTTACGGGAAGCGGAGACGTGTCGCATCAGTAGAGGATTTCGTTTTTTATGAATTGATTTCAAGTCCTGGCCGAAGAGTCAGGACTTTTTTTTGAGCTGATTTGGAGCATCATCTCATCTTTCCGGGATTTTCCCTTCAAGTTCCTTCCAACCAGTCTCGCGAATGATTTCTCCGGTTTCTGGATGAATATAGTACACGTGAAAGGTTGCTGAATAGTAGCCGTGGTGGCGCTCTCCCATCATTTGCCGCAAGGTCACTTTCCAAACGCAGGAATTGCCTTCGAGAACGGACTCGACCCTATTTCGCACAAACCTACCGTATTCCTTGTCCAGCGCAATTTCGAAGGCACGTGAACTGCTGATAGCAAACCCGGTTGAGTCACAGAAGACAGGGCTTTCGTCTTTTTGCGAAAAGCCGACTCTTGTGGCGACCGCAAATAGAACCAGTACAACAACCTTCAAAATTTTCAGCACCACACTATACATTGAAATGTCGACTTACTGTTGTTTTGACAAACGCGGCATCCCAACAATCCGCGATGAGCAGGATGTAGTTGTCCGGTCGGACGAGAATAAATAATTCCAATTGCACGCCAAACGCTTTCCATTCTTCGAGCCTGTTGTGCACTAGTGTGATTGGAAAAGGTAACGCCTTTTCAGGATGAAGATTTTGCGACGGTTGATCTGAAATATGAATCAAATGAAAACCTGGCGTGGTAAAGGAGGTGTAGTAGTCACTCCGGATAAACGGCAAACGATCGCCAGTCCGGAAGGTTAACTTCTGCTTTGAAGAGAAACCCGACGACAAGCTCTTTCCCGTGTACGAATACCAGGTTTGTGAAACGGTCTTGAACAAACGCGGACGCAACAATTTTCGGGAAAGGATGAAGCCGGCCAAATTCAGACCTATGTACTTTCGCAAATTCCGGATAAACCAGTTTGTGCTGGTCATCAGTGTAAATGCCCGATCGGTGAATTTCATCAGCCACTGTGCAAAGGGGAGACGTTCCTCGTTGTAAGTTTCCAGAAGTGATTCCTTCGCGATTCCTTTTTGGACGAAAGCAATTTTCCAGGCGAGGTTGTAAGCGTCCTGCAAACCGGTATTCATTCCCTGTCCTCCGGCTGGGCTGTGTATGTGTGCAGCATCCCCGGCGAGAAAGACATTTCCCGACTGAAAACGATCGACGCATCGGTGGTGAAGTTTGTACACCGAAAACCAATTCACTTTTTCAAATTCCAGCGGGAGTTTAAACGTACGCTTGATGGTGTTATCGAGGTCCTCAAAGGCAATGTCCTCTCGGTCCGTATACCCTTTTGGCAGTGTACCAACTACGCGGTAGCAGTGTTCGCCCTTCAGAGGAAAAAACGCACAAAATGAATGATCTCCCGGGGAGATGACTAACCGGTCGTACTCCAACGGCCAGTTCATCACAACATCAGCGACGAAGAATTTATTTTCGTACGTTCCTCCGCTGAATTTAAAATTGAGCTGGTGCCTGACCTGGCTTCGGGCACCGTCGCAGGCGATAAGGTAAGTACCGGTAATATTAAAAGTTTCACTTTGATTTTTCACGGTCGCAGCTACCGCGCCAGGCGTTTGCTCCAAGGAAATAAATTCCGTATTCCAAAGCACCTCGTGGCCAATTTTCTTCAGGTTTTGGTAGAGCAGTCCTTCGTTTTTACTCTGTTCGTAGCCCAGCAAGTAGTGAAAATCGGTCAGTCCGATGCCTATTTCGCCGATTTTCACTTCGGCTTTTTTCTTGCCGGCGGAATAGATGTTGAACGAATTGATCCGTGCACCCTCCTCAAGTACTGCGTCTGTCAATCCCATCTGCTGATAAATTTCCAGACTCCTTGCGGTAACTGTAATGGCGCGAGACTGGACGGTGGGTCCGTCTTTAGAGTCGAGAAGAACAAAATCAATCCCGAAACGGCTCAGCTGGTTGGCCGCCATTAAACCGGTAGGTCCGGCTCCGATGATGATGACACGCGTACGAAGCATTGTACCGTTTTGGTGATCAGGGTAAATTTAACCAATGTACCTGACCTGGAAAAGTGTCGGCGATTCCTGCCTGGATTCAAACCTTTTTCACAAACTGCGATTTCAGCCCAATGGCCCCAAATCCGTCGATTTTGCAATCGATGTTGTGATCGCCTTCGCAGAGCCGTATGTTTTTGACTTTCGTTCCGGATTTTACAGATTTTGAGGCACCTTTGACGGGCAAGTCCTTAATGACAATGACTGTGTCGCCATTCTGCAAAATATTTCCATTGGCGTCTTTTACACCGTTGTCGGAAATTTCAGTTTCAGAGGATGATACAAGCTCAGCGGGATTCCATTCGTGAAAACACATCGGACAGACCATCAAAACTCCGTTCGGATAGCTGAAGTCGGCATTGCATTTGGGGCAGGGAGGGGATTCGGACATTGCTGAATTTGTACAAAGGTATAATTTTACTCGTTCCTCAAAGCCGAACGCCTACGAGCAGGATATCGTCCGTCTGTTCAGCTCCGTCTCGCCAGGTTTCGATAAAGTCCCCGAGATGTTGTTCTTGTTCACTCATCGTCTTCTGCTGAATTTCAAGCAAGATGTCTTTAAACCGCTGAGTGGTCAATTTTTTGCCGCGGGCGCTGAACTGATCGGCATACCCATCTGTAAAAATGTAGAAGGTATCGCCGGGCTGAAACGGAATTCGGTGTGTTTCGAACGGGTGCGCATCCGGTGTTAAACCGCCGATGGCTGATTTGGTCGCTTTGATTTCTTCCATCGATCCGCCCTTACGGAAAAGCCAGATCGGTCGGTTGGCGCCGGCATAATGTATGATATTTTCTGTCGTGTCCACCGAGCAAAGTGCAATGTCCATACCATCCCGGGTTGATTGGCTGTCGTTCGATTGATGCAAGGAGTTTTTGATTCCACGGTTTACGTGTTGTAAAATTTGGGACGGGTTTTTGCTCTGCGTCAGTGCATCGTCCAACTTTTCGAAAACGAGCATACTCATTAGTGCTCCGGGTACGCCGTGACCGGTACAATCTCCCGCCGCGATGATACTCTGATGCGCGGTCGTATGAAAAAAGTAAAAATCTCCGCTTACAATGTCTTTGGGTTTGTAGAGTACAAAACTCTGCGGGAAAACCGAACGGATTTCTTCTTTCCTGGGAAGTTTGGCTTGTTGTATCCGGCTCGCATAATTAATGCTGGCGGTAATGTCCTTGTTTTTTTGTTCAATGATTTTTTTCTGCTGAAGAAGTTGTTCTTTCGCATCGAGTAATTGTGAATGTGTATCGGCATTGTTCAACGATATCGCGATAAACGAGGAGAGCGATTTGAATATTTCCAGATGCTGTTTTGTGTACGAATTTTTTTTAAAACTCTGCACCGAAACGACCCCAATGGTTTGATCATTCACAAAAAGCGGAAGGTTGATGAACGAGTGAATTTTTTCCGATTCGGGAATGTTTATGGACGACCAATAATAATCCGGAAGATAGTTGGAGTAGTCGTTTTCAAAATCATTGATAAAAACTTCCTGATTATTCTTCAAACACCATACGCTGAAACTGCCTGCCGAGTCAATAGAAATCGAATCGGCCAGAATTTGATCGTAATGACCGACCTTGTCCACTTTGTGTCTGGCTTCCAGATTCCTTGTCAGGGGATTGTAAATGTAAATGGTGAAACCGGAGACATCCATTACGCTATTTAGATAACCGTACAGTGCGGAAATAACATCCGCCAGATTTAGAGTGGATGTGATTTTCTGGCCAATCTGGCTGATGATTTCGATGTCGCGGGTACTACTCATATTCGGTGGTAAGGCCTCTCGTTAGGGCTGCAGATAAAGGTAAACTTTTCTCTCGACGTCATTGCAACACATCCTGGGAATCAGTCGGCCACTACTTTAAATGTTTTGCGCTCGCTATCAAAACTGTTCTCCAATCGACGCAATTTCAAATTGCCTTTTTTTTCGAAATTGAAAGGGAATGGGTCCATTTTGTGCCGTCGCTCCGATTCGCCGTTATCGAGAATCTTTGAATGCTCCGCGAGCATCACGTCGAATGATTGTCGCAATACTCATCCGATTTGCCCACGGGTAGTTTATTTTCCAAATCAACGTCGTTATAGCTTTTTTTTCTACCCCAGCCGAATATCTTTTCGAAGAAGGGGAGGAGCCTGCTGTTGTTGATTTGTCCGAGGAAATAAACTTCGTGCTCCTTTTCCTTGATTCCCATTTCGTAAAGCACTTCGTCGTGGTCCTTGATACCAAGCTCGTGAAAATACTTAATCATAATAAAATACTCGCAAACGTTTCCGCTCTCGAGTTTCCCGGCAAAGAAATACGGCATAAACCAGCCGATGATGTAACAACTGAATGAAATGGTCTTACCGACAATATGAAAGCGAAATTCGAACCACCTGGACACAGGTATGGTGTACCTGGTCATAATCTTGAGCACTTCTTCCCGGTGATGCCATTCATCCTTTTCAATCTGCTTGATCGCCGTCTTCTTTTCGGGGTTTATGACAGAACCGGCGTGACCGATGTATGCAAAGGCCGCTGCTTTTTCGGCTGAGTATGCCTTTTGCAGGAGCCTGACCAATTTCGGATGGTTGAGTTTCAATGTGCCCATTCGATGGCTTTTCTTTTTTTCAATGCGGCCTGACCTCGCGGATTTGCACTCCGTGACCTGCTGTCGCGGATTTGTAATCCGTGAACAAAAACGTCAACAAGATATGCGTTGTCATTCCTCCGACACCACTAATTTTCCGGTGTAGGACGCACCCGATTCTTCTTTCAATTCATAGAAGTACAATCCGGAATTCAGATTCTCCTTTTCAATTTTAACTTGAAAACCGGAAATATCCGGAACGCTTCGTAGGAGCTTACGGGCGGTGTTGTATATGGTAAGAACTCCGTCCTCCAGATGTCGGTCAAATTTCAGCGTAGTGAAGGAATGAAATGGATTCGGAAATACAGTGACCGATTGATCTTGACCAGCCGTGGTTTCGTCTAGCTCCGCAACGCTTTGTCCGGCATTAAGCGGCGTGTTGACGGTCTCGTTGCAGGCATAATCTTTAATGGTTACCGATGTTCCCGCGGTATTAACGTCCAGACGAATCCAACCATAAATCCAGTCAGCACCACTTTGTATTCGAACCCCGAGGTATTTATCGGTTACACCCACCCAGTGTCCCTCTGTGCCATTGTTGAGGATTTCATAATCCGGCGCTTGCCAGGTAAGCGACGGCCCGATGAGGTCGTCGAGGTTCATCACGGCAGGATGGAGACCGTTCATTACCACTTCACAATCGTCAAAGGCATTGATGACAATCTGGGAATCGAACTCCTGCCAGATCGTGAGATTTTCTGCAGCACCATAGGTCAGGACACTTGTCCAGACAGAATGGATGTGTATATCCTTTCCGCTCCAGGTATTGAGTGTAGTATCCGGAACAAGGTCCTGATAATAGACTTGTGAATAAATTTCCGAACTCAGGAGCGACGCGGATAAACTGATCAATGTAAGAAATCGTTTCATCGGTTTAATTTTTAGTCAAGGCAGTCAGAAGTAAATCAATTTCCGATTACAGCGACTTGTGCGTTCCATCGCAAAAAGGCCCCTTACCGGACTGTTTGCAACCACACCAGGCCACCGTTTTGTCTTCCGAAATATTTTCTATGGTTGGCTTGAATGTCGTTGTTTTGTGCGATCCGTCGCAAAAGGGTTGATTTTTGCTTTCACCGCAAGCGCACCAGGCGTAGGTTCCGGCTTTCACTTGAATGACGTAGGGCGATTTCTGAGCAATAGTGGGTTTGTCCATTTTGATCCGGTTTTTGTGATGATGAACCGAAGTTAAGCATTCCTTCCGGTAATTGGCAACGGAGAGCCAATCAGGTTTTTCATTCTCCGTTTTTGGGTCTGACCATTTCAGCCAGTTTTTTTGGAGCAACTTCGCAGTACGCTGCGGTCAGGGCATCGACCAATAGATCTTTGTGCACCTTGCCCAGTTCAATATATGTCCAGCCTTGTTTTCCCCATTTGTTGTCCACTTGGTAAATGATCGTCTTGCCGGCCGAAGAAAAGGCGCTTTGATCAATTTCTGATAATTTGATGCAAGCCCTGTTGGTTTTGTGGTCATACGTCGCAAAAATTTTCTTCTTCACCCGGAAAGACGTTTTTTCAAAATGAGGTTCTTCCGATGCCTCGGGAAACGAGAGTGCAATTTTCCGCAACGTGTCGAGTGTTACCATAATTTCGGCTTGTGTAGTCACTTCATTTTCTTAATCCTCGATGGCCCCAATCCCACTTACAACCTGAAAAAATATATGACCTTCAAAATGAAAAAAGTAAAAGTGCGGGCGTTGGCAGTGAGAAAAGAAGAAAATCGAAGGTCTGTGAACATCTTTTCGGACTTTTTGAACACGATTTTCCGGCGAATTTCCTTTTCCGAAGTTCATTATTAAAAATTGATCTGGAATTTTTCAAGGAGACAGATCCAAATGGGTCATTTGTCCGAAAGGATCAATTTTTTGGATGAGGAGTTGTGCAACGGCTACCGCTGTTAGGTGCAGTTATCATTCGTCCAGTTTATTTAAAAGCCCAATCGTGTCCGCTTTGTAAAGGTCAAAGTCCGCTTGAGCTTACCAGAACAATTATGTGCAAAATCAGTCAATACTGAAAATTATTTAACATTTGGAGTTTTATAGGCCTCTCACTGAATCCAATGGCGTCTTTGGCTGCAGTTGATATCAGATGACAAAACGAAGACATTCTAAATACAGGATGAAAAGGGCGATCATACTATTTGTCTTGTTCCCGGCCGGATTGATGGCCCAGGAAAATTGCTATGATGGTATCGACAACGATGGTGATTTCGACGTTGATTTGAATGATGATGAATGTGATTGTGGCCTTTTTGAAGTAGGAAGTTTGATGAGTAATATACCCAATCCATCCTTTGAAGAAATGGTTTGCTGTCCATCGACATATGGTATGATGAGTTGTGCGGAAGGATGGATTCAGGCATCTCTGGGAACGTCCGACTATTTCAACGCGTGTGACTTTGGAGGGTTCACAGAATTGCCAATTCCCGGAGGCGGTTCAGGTTATGCTGGTTTCAAAAGCAACCCGTTGTGGCAGGAATATGTTGGAACGTGTCTGACAGAACCGTTGACGGCCGGAACACCATACATACTTAATTTCTGGATCGCAAGTTGGCTTGCCCACGACTTGAATTTTGCAATATTTGGAACGCCGTATTGTTCAGAATTACCGTGGACAACACAGTATTGTCCTACCGGTGAAGGTAGTTGGACACTTCTCGGCAGTCAATTTGTAGATTTTGATTTGAGTGGCGAATGGGTTGAAGTAACATTGACCTTTACGCCAACCAGCGATATAAATGCTGTAGCTCTTGGTGGTGCTTGTCTAGGTAATTCTGGGTGGAACCACTTTTATATCGACGAACTTTCACTCCTGGATTCTGTCCAAGGTTTAGGAACGATCACCCAAACCGGCAGTTGGTGTGATGGCGATTTATCATTGTGTGCAACAATTGATACTGTGGGTGGAACCTGGCAATGGTATTTCGAAGGAATTGCGTTGGTGGGTGAAACGGGAAGCGTGTTGGATGTGATGGAAACCGGTCTTGGCACCTATCAGGTTGTTTATGTAATTGAAGGCACAGAATGTGAAATGGCGTCGAATTATATGCTTATAAATTCTGGGATGCCAACTGCCGATTTTTCCTTTAGCAATGAATGTCTTGATTACCCGGTTGACTTTAATGACGCCTCCATAGCTTCAGGTTCCGATTCAATAACTTACTGGGACTGGGACTTTGGTGATGCCGGGACATCGACACTACCCAATCCTACGCATACGTACTTGGTTCCCGGAGTCTATGCAGTAACACTGACGGTCACTTCTTTTGACGGTTGTGCCTCAACGGTCACGAACAATGTTACCATTTTTCCTGAACCTATTTCGGATTTTGAATTTGAAATTCTTGGTGAATCTTCAGTGACCGGACTTATCGGTGGATGTTTTCTTAATTCGATCAATTTCGCGGATGGATCCAGTGTCCTTTCCCCTGGCTCAATTGCGGTTTGGTACTGGAACTTTGGTGATGGCGACGGTTCATCTTCAACGGCGCCATCGCATAATTATGCCGCTCCGGGTTCGTACACTGTGACACTTACGGTGGTCACGAACCAAGGGTGTAGTGACTCGGCTCAGATGGACATTCTTATGTCTGATCTGCCTATTGCAGAATTCACCTTCAGTAACGTGTGTCTGGGCGACGTGATTAATTTCACCGATTCTTCCACCACAAGTGATTTTGGTTCTATAACCAATTGGGAATGGGATTTTGACGATGGGGAAACGTCAAGCCTCCTCAATCCAACGCATACGTACTCAACCGCTGGTACCTACCTCGTTTCGCTAACCGTCACATCGGCGGATGGCTGTACCGACACGGCGACTCACGAGGTTACCATTTATCCAATCCCCGATTCAGATTTTGAATTCGAGATTAACGGGGAATCTTCCCTGACAGGTATTACGGGCGGGTGTCTTACCACCGTTTATTTTGTTGATGCCTCCAACATTTTATTTCCAGATGTAATCACCGATTGGCTTTGGACATTTGGCGATGGGGCAAGTTCAATAAACCCAAATCCATTTTATGATTATTCAGCACCTGGTACGTATACGGTAACTTTGATTGTAACAACATCGAACGGTTGCAGTGATTCTCTCCAGAAAGAAATCACCCTGACGGCGCCAATTCTCGATATTGCTCACAACGATCCTTCCTGTTATGGATTTGATGACGGATGGACCATAGTTTATGTTGCAAGCGGATCAGGTGACGAGGTGTTTGAAATAAAAGACGAAGACGATATTTTGGTTAATGTTGATGGATACAACACGGCGAATTTATTGGGTGGAGGATGGTATTACATTACTGTGGTCGATAGTTCAGGTTGTTCAAGTTCGGCTTCGGTATTCCTTGATGAACCTGAAGCACTCGATGCAGATTTGACTTTATCAATGCCTGTTTGTTCCAACGATCAGAATGGATGGGCCGCGGTACAAGAGGTAATTAACGCGCAGGGCGATCTGACAAACATTACCTACACCTGGAATCCCGATCCTCCGGTTATAAGCGGACTTGGTGCAGATTCACTCTACAATCTGGGCGCCGGAACTTACACCCTCACCATCAACGACGATTTTGGTTGCAGCAACGAAATCACCTTCGAGATTACCAAACCCGACGAATTGATCTTTACTGAAATCGGATACACTCCGTCATTCTGCCGGCTTTACGAATACCAATCAGGCAATGGTTTAGTCTTTGCGTCAGCCGGAGGTGGTACACCCGATTACAACTACGCGTGGGAAAATCTCGCCACTGGCGAAACACACATCCCCACTACGTGGGGTGGACTCAATCCAGGAGATTACCAAATCACCGTCGTTGATGATGCGGGCTGTGTGCTCACCCAAATCATCACTGTCGATTCACTGAACCCGATTGCAGACTTTGATGTGACATCCGCTGAACTCAACGGAGACCTTGAAGGAACGGCAATTGTTTGCGCCACTTTCACGAATCAATCCGAAAACTTCTCAATCATCAACGATCCCTTGGCCGATACGACCTTTTTCTGGAATCACAATCATCCGAATTCACCGTGGATGCTGACACACGATTTCTTCCAGACCTCTGATACCTGTTATGCCGAAGGCGGAGAATACGAAGTGTGTCTCATTGCTCAAAACAAGAATGGCTGTTTGGATACGGCCTGTAAAACAATCACCGTGTTCACCCCGTTTGTGATCAGCAATGTCAACATTTTTACGCCAGATGGTGATGGAATAAACGACGTATTCACTTTCGATTATGTGGCCGAAGGTGTTATAGAGTTCCACTGTGTTATTGTTAATCGCTGGGGACAAAAACTTGCCGAAATACACGATATCAATGTTGGATGGGACGGTACGGATGGTTCCGGCTCGATATGCCTCAACGGAGTTTATTTCTACACGTACGAAGGCAAAGCCGAAAACAACGAACCGTTTTCCGGTCAGGGCACTCTGCAGATTGTGGGACTGAGTGTCCATTGAGTTGCAAATCCCCATTTGAAATCTTTTTGAATCATCCGGATTATTTAATGATTTATTCCAACGTCGGTTTCCACAAAGTTTCTCCAACGCCGGATTTTTTGGGGTGACTACGTCTTTATTTTGCGCTATGGTACTCGTCTAAACATTTGTAAAGTGTTTTGCCCTGGTCATAAATACAGTCGCAAAATTCTTCGCAAGCCTTTGGATTAGTATTGCCGGGACATCCATTGATGCATTCCTCTGGAGAATTTCCGGGTCGAATGTCATATAGATAATGGTTTATAACAATGACTATAGCCAGCGTTGCAATTACACCACCGAAAAACAGGAACGGAAATTTTTTGCTCAGTGGTTTTTCACTTGAGGTTTTCCCATTCTCTTTCTCCTGTTTGAATGGTAAAATGGATTTTATCCGCCGAAAGTCCCAGCACAATAAAAATAAATTGGCCAGTAACATAAACGTTGCGGCACGAGTGCCTTCAAACCGAACTGCGTACGTCAAAACACAAATGTTCAGGATAATTGGGAAACCGATTATGGCACCGAGAACTGCGGTTCTTGGAAAGAGCAATAGGAGCGCAACGATTACCTGTACAAGCCCAATGAAAGTATAATAATAGCCAGTATCTAGTAAGGCATCAAAATAATGTCCCAATGGATGATTTGAAGATAAACCTGCGGCAAACCTCTCTCCTACAATTTTTACATAACCTGAAATTGCAAAGGCCGTAGCCAAAGACAAACGGCAAAAAAAGGCGAAGTAGCCGTACCATTTGTTAGCCTTGGCTTCATCATAATATTTCTCAAGTTTGTGAGACATATTGATTTGTATCGGTTTTTTTTTTTTAAGGTTTTAGGGCGTCTTTGAATAGCTTATAACGTTTTGCAGATTTGCGATGGGCGGGGCATAGAAAGCATAAATCATTAATTACTTATCAAAGGTAATTACTTGCACGAATTTTCAAATTGCAAAGAAGCCCCGCTCTTGCCCAAGCCCTTGTTAGCGGCTGGCATTCTATTCTGTCGTCCGTTTGTCCGCATAAGTTTCTATTCTTTTATTTCGTGATTTAATGAAGTTCATTACTCCTTTTTTATAAATCAAATAATCGTCAATGTGTCCAAAAGTCGGTTTTGTTTTGAAGTTGTCAAACGGCAAGTAGAATTTTACTTTTTGATTATCGTCCACAAGGTCGTCAAGTAAAAAGAAGTTGATGTAGCCGATAAAATTGTCAAACAGGTTAAAGAAGTTTTTATACATCAATAATGTGTCGTAAAGCGGGCTTTCTTGTCCTAAGTAAAACAGACGAATACACTCCAGTGTCAAGTCAAATCTGTCGTCAATTAAACTGTTTACTCCTCGTGCCTGATTTATTGTATGCTTTCCGTCAACTCGGTTGTTTGGAAAAAGTGTATATGCTCCAATTGTCGAACCTGTGTCAAAAAGTTCTTTTACTTCGTCTTGAATTTGTTGTGTCAGCCAAGTTTTACGTTTGTGATTTCTGTATGAATGTGTAATTGCATCACTTCCTAATAAAAATTCGCCAAGTCCGGAAGTATGATATAAATACGTTCCGCTTTTTTTGTCGCTTAGTTCAAATCTGTTTCCGTTTGGCAAAGGCTTATTCCATAGAAATTTATGGTATGCTCGAAGTGTCGGACTTGTGCTGTCTGGGTCGCCACCATTTGCGTCTGTGTAAACATTAAAAGATGTGTCAATTATCATTTCTGCTGTCACGTTATTGTTATTACAGTCGGTCGTTTATGCTTGCAGCTAACGGTTTGCAGATTTGCGATGGGCGGGCTTTTCAGCACAAATGTTCATTCGGAGAACTGAACTTCCTGTAACCACAAAACTGTCTGCGTAGCACGAAACCCCGCCTATTGCAAATGTGCTGTTAGCGGCTGCTCTTCCTTACTCGTTCAATTATTATTTTCCGCCAAACGTATAACCAATACTAACATTAAATAAAAATTGTGAACCTGCAATTCCGATGTTTGATGCTTTAAGTGTTTCGTCTTTGTTTGAATATTTATTGTAATAAGTAAATTTGTCGTTTGTTAAGCTACTTCCTACAT
>Ga0247727_10006325_pt1 | contig 23356 bp, 16 predicted proteins | sample WisWelCaveWW1625_FD_202498 | JGI IMG/M metagenome (GOLD analysis project Ga0247727, IMG submission 202498) | Biofilm microbial communities from Wishing Well Cave, Virginia, United States - WW16-25 | ecosystem: Environmental > Aquatic > Deep subsurface > Groundwater > Cave microbial mat | place...
GAACAATCCTTCGGGAAATGCCAGGGCCCTCAAGGCGAGGGCGGATGAACTTGTAAGACAACGACAGTATCGCGCGGCTTATGATCTGATGATGAATGATATGAAAAGCGATCCCACAGTTGGTGCATATCAGGATTTCATCCAGAGAATAAAAGATGTCGTGGACATCGAGGGTTGATGATGAGAACTATCTCTTATTTGTTTCTTTACATCGTTATCAATGTGGTCATTCAAGCTCTTCCTGCGTATGCCCAAAGCGTTGAAGATTTTTTTCATCAAGCAGCACACCTTTACATTGATGGGAAAACTCGGGATGCCCAAAATACGATTCAATCGGCCTTACAACGATATCCCAACGATCCAAAACTTCGGACTTTGCTTGGCAAAATCCGGGACGAGGAGAAACAACAGAATCAAAATCAGCAACAGAATGACCAACAGCAGGACCAACAGCAACAAGATCAGCAGCAACAAGATCAGCAGCAACAGGATCAACAACAAGATGACAAGAAGCAGAGTGAAGAACAAAAAGAACAGCAATCGCAGGCGGGCGAAAAGCAACAAGAGTTGAGCAAAGAAGACGCTGAGCGTTTGTTGGAGGCCTTGAAGAATCAAGAAAAAGAAGCGCAAAAGGCCAAACAGAAACCGGCGCGTGGCCGGGTGCGCGTTGAAAAAGATTGGTGATTTCGATATGAAGTCTTCACATATAATTTTTCTCGCTGTAGTGATCATGCCCTTGATGACGACCGCCGCCGACATTACGATAACGGCGACGGTTGATCAGCAGCGTGTCGGCCTACAGGAGCAGTTTACCTTGAGCGTCGAGATTACTGGCTCTGATGCAAACCGCGTCGGCGATCCGGCGCTACCATCGATGGAATCTTTTGCGGCTTATGCGGGCGTGAGCACGGGGCAGAGTATTCAAATCGTCAATGGCCGCATGTCGGTTTCGAGAACATACAATTATACATTCATCGCAAGCGCTGTTGGCAAGCATGAGATCGGGCCGGTGACCGTCGAGTATAAAGGCGAGAAATTCAACAGCCAGCCTTTTACTATAGAAATTGTTCAGCAAGGAACGCAACCTGCGCAACCGCAGCAGCGTGGGCAGGCAACGACACCAACGATCGAGGGCGCGGACTTGAGCAGCGAGCTTTTCATCAAAGCGCAGGTTGACCGGCGGCGGGTTTTTCAAAACGAGCCGGTAGTGGTAAGCTACAAAATTTACACGCGGGTGACGGTGAGCAGTTATGGCATCAGCCAGTTGCCAAACTTTGCGGGGTTCTGGGCGGAAGATTTTCAATTGCCGCCGCAGCCGCGCACGGCGCAGGAAGTCATCGACGGCCAGCGTTTTCTCGTTGCGGAGATTAAGAAGGTTGCGCTCTTTCCACAAAGCGTCGGCAAAAAAACACTTGAGCCTTTGAAAATAGAGTGCGACGTGCAGGTGCAAAATCGCCGCCGCAGAAATGATATCTTTGATAGTTTCTTCGATGATCCCTTCACGAACCGCACCGTTCGACGCGCGGTGGCTTCGTCACCTGTCGAAATCGAAGTCGAGCCTTTGCCTGATGCCGGCAAGCCCGCGGATTTTGCCGGTGCGGTGGGCAATTATGAAATCTCCGCGATGCTCGACAAGCCTGCGGTGAAGACGAACGAGGCGGTGACGCTGAAGGTTGTCGTTCGAGGAACCGGAAATCTGCGCGTGCTCTCAACGCCGAAGCTCGACCTGCCGCAGGATTTCGAAACGTATGATCCGAAAATCGATCAATCGATCAAGTACGATAACAATCGCGTGAGCGGCAGCAAGACTTTCGAGTATGTGTTAGTGCCGCGCTCTGCCGGAGACATTGAGTTGAAGCCGGTGCGTCTTTCTTTTTTTGAACCGAACAGTCGTTCTTATAAAACCGCCAGCTCGCCTCCTTTGGCGCTGAGTGTGGCGAAAGGCACTGAAGAATTCGTCGCGGTCGGCGGCGGACTTTCGAAAGAAGACGTGCGGCTGATTGGCCAGGATATTCGCTTCATTTCCACAGCGCCGCTGCCGTTTCAGCGGGTTGGCGAGGCGTTTCACAATTCCCCGATTTTTTATGCGATGGTTTTTTCGCCGGTATTTGCGCTGGGCTTGACGCTGCTTTATCGCCGCCACCAAGAAAAACTCAGCACCAATGTTGCTTATGCCCGTCAGCGACAGGCCGGAAAAGTGGCTGGCAAACATTTGCGCACAGCGCGTGCTTTGATCGGTAAACAGGATAGCAAAGCTTTTTATGCCGAGGCGCAACGCGCGCTGATGAGTTTCATCGGCAACAAACTGAACATTGCCGAGGCCGGGTTGGTTACTGATAATCTCGCAGCGATGCTTCAAGAGCGAAAAGTTTCGCAGGAGATCATCGATGCGTATGTGCGCTGTTTGCAGACCTGCGACTTCAAACGTTTCGCGCCGGGAGAAACGAGCGAGGCGGAGATGAAGGAGTTTATCGAGCAGGCAAGCGAGGCGCTGGAGAAAATGGAGCGGGCGATATGAAAAGAGTTTTTATTGCTCTTGTAATTTTTTGCCAACCTCTGCTCGCCGATGAAGCTTCGACGCTATTTCAGGAAGCGGGACAATTTTATCAAGCGGGCCAGTACGTCGAGGCCGCAGCGGCGTATGAAAAAATCCTGGCGAATGGCTTGGAAAACTGGCAGGTGCATTACAATCTCGGCAACGCTTATTTCAAGCAGCGGCAGCTTGGCAAAGCCATCTTGCATTATGAAAAAGCTTTGGCTCTGAATCCGGAGAACGAGGACATCCGCTTCAATTTGGATTTGGCAAACCTTTCGGTCATCGACCGCATTCCCGTGCCGCCGCGTTCGCTGGTTGTGCTGTGGCTCGATACGGCCTTGCATGTCATCAGTTTGCAGGCGGCGACGATATTGGCAGCGGCCTTGTGGGTCGTGCTTTTTTTGATTTTGATTGCCAGAATATTAGCAGCGGGATTTTTGCAACGCCTCAGCCAGAGTTTGTTGTGGCCTTCATTAGTAGCATGGGCGTTGGCGACGATTGTTTTCGCTTGGCAACTATACGAGAAGTCAAACTATCGCTACGCAATTGTTTTGACGCCGCGCGTTGTTGTGACTAGCGCACCGGCAGAAGGCGCCACCGAAGTTTTCACTTTGCACGAAGGCGTGCGCGTGCAACTTGAAACCAGCAGTGGAGAGTATCAGCGTATTCGTCTCGCCGATGGAAAAGTTGGATGGATGCCGCAGGAAGTTTTGGGACAAATTTGAATGAGAACCCTCCGCTGGAGGGTTTCTAATTTTAAGGAGAAAAAATACTGGCAGGTGAAAATTTGGTTCTGTACATTGCGACGTTGTGAGGTAGATTATCTTTGATTACTTTAAGGACAGAACGTTATTTCGTATATTTGCTTAACACAAACCGTGTGGGTCAATTTGCCACAAAAACAAATTTGACGACGGAAGTGTAATGAAGTGAGAAAGTAACTTCAAACTTTCTTGATATTTTCAGAGCTATGAGATAACGGTTTCATGGCATAATGCTTGCCAAAAATAAAGTGGAACTCTTACGGGCACATGCTCATTTATATCTATGAACTCACATCGTGATCAACCCAACCTAACGCTGCTTCCCATTAACTGGAGAGGCGAACTATGAGAACCAAGAATTTTGTGATGATCGGCCTGTTTGCTCTCGGCCTTTTTGTTTTCAACGGTTGTTATACGCAAACGGCGAGGCCGGATCCCGACGAAAATGAAGCTGTTGCTGCTCAAGAACAGCAGACTGAGACTGAACAGCAGGCGCAGGAAGAAACCTATGCCACACCGCATGAGACCAATGTGTATGTGTACGGCGGTTATGGTTATCCTTACTCCTATGATCCGTTTTGGTCGCCGTATTATCCGTATCGCAGCGGCCTTTACGTCCAGATTGGCTACGGCGGGTATTATCGTGATCCGTGGGATTGGTGCGGCTCACCGTGGTATTATGACTGTTATTCCGGCTATTCTGGCCATTATTCATGGTGGCCGGGTTATGGCGGCGGTTATTATTACCCACGCAACTATGGTCACTATTATGACGATGATCTGCGCTATCCGGTGAAGAAGCGTGGCTACGGTCGTCGTGGGCGAAGCACGGATGATCAACCCTTAACCGTCGCGAGTGGAACGAAGAACAGCCGCCCGTCGCTATCGAAAGCGCGGCCGGTGGTCTACACTCGCGATGATTCAGGAACGTTGGTACGCCGTACACGTCGTGTAACCAGCACAGATAATCCAACATCGGGGCGTGACTCGGTGACGCCAGTTAAGTCTGGCAGTGATAGTAATGGAGGCCGTCGTATATCAAAGCGTGATGGCAGCGAAAGCAGCGGCACAACTTATACGGGACCGCCTAAACAATCATCTTCCGGCAAGAGCGGAAATTCCGGCAATTCGGGTGGCACACGTGTGCGCAAGCAAGGTCCGCCAGCATCCAGCGGCGGCTCATCAAGCCCGCCTCAGAAGCGTTCATCTGGCGGAAGCGTCACAAAGCAGTCTGGCTCTTCCGGCAATAGCGGCTCGGGCACGCAAAGCTCCGGCACATCCGGCGGCGGCAGTCGTCGCACGAAGAAGAATTAGGCTATCTGATCGTTCATGCCGCCAACAATAATTTTCTTGTGGAGTCATCCAATGATTCGTGGAAAAATAAAATGGCTGGTCATCGTCGCGATGAGCGCATCATGGCTGCCGGCGCAGGCGCAAAATTATTTGGAGAGCGTGGAAGATGTCTTCCATCGCGGCGTGGAGTTTGGCGTCGGCGCGCGGGCGATGGGCATGGGCGGCGCGTTCCTCGCAGTTGGCGATGATTATACAGCGAGCTACTGGAATCCGGCGGCGCTGGCACAAATTCGCCGCTTCGAAGTGCTCGGCAGCCTCAGCCATCTGCGTAGCCAAAATGATGCAGCGGGTGCCGGCCTTTTGTTCGAAGACAAGACATCTTTTACTCGCATTAACGCTCTCGGCTTTGCGTATCCCGTGCCGACGTATCGAGGCAGCTTGGTTTTTTCAGTCGGCTATAATCGTCTCAAACCTTACGATTCAAATTTCAACTTCGAATTCTTCAATAATACTCCGGATGACTCGGTGACGCAGCGATGGACAGAGCTTGAAGAAGGCAGCCTCAATAACTGGACGTTCGCCGGCGCTGTAGACGTTGCGCCGAATTTCTCCGTTGGTCTTTCGCTCAACTTGTGGTCTGGTAAAGATGATTATCAATTCAGTTTCATTGAGCAGGACAATCTTGATCTTTTCACATTCCGCGATTTTCGTCAAGACGACAATATCGTTTCCGAGTTCAGCGGCTTCAACGTTAAGCTCGGTGGTTTATATCGATTGAATTCGAATATGCGTTTGGGGGCGACCATCGCCACGCCGACGACATTGACCGTTACCGAAAACTACACGTTCGGTGATGAGACAAGATTCGATGATGGCTCCGACGAAGTCTTTTCCGATGAAGGCAGCTTCGAATACAAAATTCGTTCTCCGTTTGTGTTTGGCGGCGGTGCATCGATGAATTTTGCGGGGCTACTCGTTGCCGGAAGCGCGGAGTATATCGATTGGTCGCAAATTCGTTATACCAAAGATCCTCCGGTTGATGGGCTTTCAAAGAATGAGGCCAACGAGCAGCTTGCGCGCGATTATCGCGAAGTCATTCGGCTGCGCGCCGGAGCAGAGTACACCATTCCGTTACTCGGACTTCAAGTTCGCGCCGGTTACTATTTGGATCCCTCGCCGTTTGCGAAGAAAGCGGGTCAACCTGCTTTCAAAGATATTGATCGTGAGTTCTTCACTTATGGCGTTGGCTTCTTGCTCAACAAACAAGTGAAAATCGACGTGGCGTACATGACCGGCGACTTTCGAGCATACAATCCTCCGCTTTCCAATGATGTGAGCATTAACGAAAAAGTGTCATTGAACAAAATTGTGGTAACGATGGCGTTTCGGTTGTGAAGATGCCTGTAAGAAAAATCGAATCACCAAAGCGCGCTTTTTTCATATACATGCAGGCTGGTTTGTCCAGCCTGTTTTTATTGGAGGGTGAGAAATTTATGAAAATGATTGCGAGAATATGTGCGGTAATCGTTGTGTGCTTGCTTGTGCCGATTCTTGTTGCGGCTCAAGACACGCCGGTCACACTCATTCTTAAATCCGGCGATGAAATTCAATGCCGGGTCGTCGACATTTGGAAAGGCGAAATTTATTTTGAAGCGAATTCGGCGGATGATGCCTATCGCTTCGGCGATCGTGTCAGCATCGATAATGTCGCCAAAGTAAAGTTGAGGGATGGCCGAATACTCAGCCCCGGTGAGTTTGTTGATTTTCGAGAGGGCCGCCAGCCAGTCGCGCCTGCCGCGCAGAGAGTTGCGCCAGCCGCATCATCTACTCCAGCAAAAGCCGAAGCGAAAATTGGCATGAGATTGACCCGCAGCGCTTTCCAAACTTCAACTGAAAAAGCCGACTCGCGCATCGGGCTTCGCTTGCCTGAACCGCCGAGATCGTCCGGAGAGCAAAGCCCTTTGGAGCTGAATCAGCTCGCCGATTTGCTGGCGGAATTGGGAGTTGGCGGCCGCGTGCTTTATGAAACCGCTCAAGGCGCGTTGGCCAATCGCAAATTAACGGATAGCCAACAACAGTTGGTGGAGGCGATCAAACAATCTTCCATGTGGCAGCGGCGGAAATCGGATCTCCGCGAAGCTCATCAACAAGCCTTTACGACTTTCAATACGGCGTATGCAAGAGACACCGACTTTCTCCGTAGGGAATTCGACTTTGAGCCGCAAAATGGAAGCCTGGCGTTTCTGGAATTTGTGCAGTTTCTGCACATCACCGCGGCTGCAAATGTCGAGAGCGAATGGCAGAAGGTCGAAGAGCTGTTGGGCAGGCGCAGCGCTGCGGCGCTGGCGGATATTCTGAATAACTACGACGACTGGTATTATTTGTATGGGAGTGAATTGGAAAATCGCTAATCACATACCGGGCCTTGACGATCTCATTTTTTAGAAATAAAAACTATTGCCCGCAGAAATCGAAATCCCACTGAAAGCGTATGTGCTGGTTCAGTTCAGTGGCTGTTCAGATTCTGTGGGCAATTTATTTTTGCCGCTTGAGTTTCTTTGGTGAGATTGCTACATTCCGCCACCGTTCCGCTTCCCAAGGGCAACGGAAACGGAACGGGACACGCATCGCGGAGCCATATGTTATCAAGCGCACTTACTCTTTTTGCTCTGTTTACCATTGCCGGCGGCGAAGGCAAAGTGGATAAGAAACTCGCGGCTGATCAACTCTTTCGGGAGACCCTCGAGCTTGCCAGCTCTTTGCCGTGGGCAGAGCGCGTTCGCCGTCTTGAGCGTGTGACTTATATGAACCGCAGGCACGCGGCGGCATTTTACGAACTGGCCTGTGTGCGCATGGAGAAAAATTCCATTGCGAACCGTACGCGAGCCGCCGAAGCTATCGAGCGCGCCGTTTTGTTAAGCCCCACCATCTCGCAATACCGCTACACTTGCGGCATACTTTGTCTTCGACGAGGAATGGCTGCCAGCGCTGAGCGCGAATTTCGCAAGGCGGCGGTATTGAATCCGAGCGATCCGCAAGCGCATCATCAACTCGGCCTGCTGGCGGAAGAGCGAATGCTTTATTTTCGGGATATGTTTAATTTCACCAGCGGCGGCGTACTCGATCTTCGCGATTTCGCCGACGATGATTATCTTGAGGCACAGAAGCGTTTTCAAGCCGCGCTCGATGCCGATCCAAAATTTGCAGAATCCTACTATCGCCTGGCTTTGCTTTATTTTGAGAGCGGTAGGCTGGAGGAGATGAACAACTTGCTGCAAAAGGCGATTCGCCAGGGAATCGGCAACAAGGATCATTATCTTTTTCTCGGGCTGGCTTTTCACGAAATGGGCGATGATGAAGCGGCGCAGCGAGCTTATGACACGGCGCTGAAGATGATGTCACCCGAAGATCGTGAGCTTTTTGAATCGCTGCAAACGGTTTTGCCAAAAGACTCGGCGGCTGTTTATCAACGCGCGGATGCAGAGACGCGCACCAAACGTATGCAGCAGTTTTGGACGGCGCGCGATCCGTTCTATCTGACGCCTGCCAACGAGCGCTTGATCGAACACTACGGCCGTGTAGCTTATGCTAATTTGCGATACAGTTTTCCGAATAAGAATATTGAAGGATGGAAAACCGATCGCGGCAAAACGCTTATTCGCTTCGGTAGGCCGCGTCTCCATTACAAATCGCGCGCCGATCTCGCCACTTCGCACACGGGCCGCACGGAGCTTAATCCCTCTCGCGAGATTTGGGACTACGGAGATTTTCAGTTGGTTTATGAAGACCGTTTTCTCAATCGCAACTATTCTTTCGCCTGGGGATTCCTGCCGGAAACCGACAGCAAATATATTTTCGATGAGCTTGTCAAGGACACGCCGGAGCGATATGATTTTCCGTTTGGCGGAAAAGAGCTGGCGATGCCGCACGTTATCGCGCAATTCCGCGGCGAACATGATTCGACCCAGCTCGAGGTCTACTACGGCTTGTCGGAATCGCAGATGCAGGCCGGCGCGGTGGCGCCGCATTCCGCGCGATATTTGTTCGATCGCGGCTTTTTTGTTTTTGATCAACAGTGGAAACCTTTGCAGGAGAGGCGCGAGTACCGCATTCTCGATGCGCCGAGGTCGAACGATCCTCAACAAAAGAACGCCGGGGCTTACGTTCTTGATCGGCTGTCGACGAAGGCAAAGGCCGGCGCTTACACTTATGCTCTCGAAATTCGCGACCGCATCTCGCAACATACAGGCTCGACGCGCGCCTCGCTTGAAGTCGAAGACTTCAGCGGCCCGATGTTGAAGATGAGCAGCGTGGTTCTGGCTTCGAACGTTGCGCAGACAAAACCGGCTGACGGCGGCGTTTCATCCGGCACGGGAATTTACACGAAAGACGGTTTGGACGTTGTGCCGATGCTTGAAAACGAGTTTTCGCTTAACGCCCCGGTTTATGTCTATTATGAAGTTTACAACCTGCAGCCCGGCGCCGATAGGTTGTGTAGATTTCGCATCGACAGCCGGATCGAACCGCTGAAGAGTGAAAGCGGGGCTCTCGCCGGGGCATTGCGAGGGTTCGGTCGCTTGCTGGGCATGGGTGATAAGCGCACGGCGATTACTTCCTCGTTTGAATCGGGAAGTTTTAACACGACCGAAAAACTCTATCATGCCGTCGAGTTCACCGGCGCCATGCCCGGTCGTTTTGAGCTGACGTTGACGGTCAGTGATCTTAACAGCGCTGAGGCGGTCGAGCGCCGTCTCATGTTTGAAATCACCAAAATGGAAAACAAAAAATGACTCGGCTCACCCGGGTTGTGAATCGTCCCTATCAACAATGCAATTGCCTCTATTCACCTTTGATGAAAGGTCATCCATGATCGACGGCGTTGAAATCAAAGAGCTTGGTACGCATTCGGACCAGCGAGGTTTTTTTCGCGAAATCATTCGCAAGACCGATAGTTTTTTCGACAACAAATTTGCGCAGCTTAGCCATTCGTGCATGTATCCTGGTGTAGCCAAAGCCTGGCATATTCATAGAACCCAAATCGACTGGTGGTATGTGCCGATTGGTAACTTGAAACTTGTGTTGTTCGATAAGCGCAAGGAATCTCCGACGCATGGTAAGACGCAAATTATTCTCATGGGAGAAAATTATCCTGCAAAAGTCGTCAAAATTCCTCCGGGCGTCGCGCACGGCTGCAAAGTGCTTGGTGGCATGACACATCTCTTTTATGTCACTTCGACGGTTTATGATCCGAAAGAAGAGGGCCGCATTCCGCACGATGACAAGAACATCGGCTACGATTGGCTTGGAGGTCCGGAGATTACTTGAGGTAATGCCTCATGAGTGGAACTGACCGGTCAGTCGCTGAATGAGCAAGACACAGTTGAATAATGTATGCTACTTGTATAGAAACTGACCGGTCAATCCATCAATAAGTAAGGCATTACTCCTTGAGCGAATCTTTGCTTGACTTTACCGATGCCGGGATGTAAATTTGTTCACAATTTTGTGAAAAGAGTCACGTCGAGCGTGTGCTGCCTGGATCAAAATTTATGCAGTTCTTTGAAGCCGGCGGCAATGGCAATTCTTGGAGAAAGAGGATGCTGCGATGAAAAAAGTGCTGTGGCTGTTGCTGCTGCTTGGAGTATTGCCGTTCACAACTTATTCTCAAGGCATCGACGTGCAGCCGCGCTTCGTCATCGACAAGCCGACCGCAGGTGTGCTGCCGCGCGCCGGCGTCGATTTCAGCTTGCGAGCGTTCGGCAACGGCGGGTTGATCGGCAATATCGATGTTGGCATTTCAGAGCGGTTTATGTTTGGGGTCAGCTATGGCGGCACGAACGTTCTTGGCAACGATAAGATTAACTGGAATCAAAACCCCGGTGTCACGGCACGCTATCAGTTTTTTGAAGAAGGCCCCGATGCCCCGGCGCTCACCGCCGGTTTTGATTCACAAGGCTACGGCGTTTTTGTTGATACCCTGAAGAGATACATCAACAAGTCGCCGGGATTCTTTGTGGTGGTGAGCAAGAGCTATGAAATCTTCCATCACGCCGACGGCCATCTTGGTGTCAACTACTCTCTTGAGACTGCCGACCGCGATCGCAGCCCGAATGTTTTCGTCGGCGCATCGCTCGCGTTTTCGAGCGATTTCGAGATGCTGGCTGAATATGACTTTGCGCTGAATGATGACAGCAATGGAGCGAACACGATCAACTCCGGCAAAGGTTTTTTGAATATGGGCGCGCGGTTGAATATCAGTAATGTGGTTTACATCGAGTTTTTTGTTAAAGACATTCTTGAAAATCGCCGGAACATTGCAAACGCCAATCGCGAGCTTAAAATCACTTATTTTCAATTCATCCAGTAGTTGCTTTTTGGCGGTCAACTTTGAGGTGCTTTATGAAAAATAGATTCTTCACTCGCCTGCTTGCAACCTGCGCCGTCGCCGCCATATTTGTGAGTTTTGCGGGGTGCTATACGCTGCTCAAGCATCCTCGTTTCTCTGAAGAGGAGAAATCGACCTATGAAGAAAACGCCGCTGCCGTAACTTATGCCGACGACTGCGGCTCCTGCCACGAATCGCCATCCTATGCCGTCGTTCATGGTTATGGCTCGCCGCATCGCTCAAGCTACGATCGCTGGTACTATTATTATGAGTATCCGTGGTGGGTTCGTTATTATTCAGACCCGGCGGATGGCAGCGGCAATGCCGGCGACCAGCAGCAACGCCCGTTTGGCAGAAGGCATCGCGGCAGCAACGACAGCGAGCCTTCACAATCCGCGGTTTCGGGTTCCGATCAAACTGCGGCGCCCAGCCCTTCGGTGGTTTCCAAATCCGGCAGCGACTCCACAAAGAACGATCCGGCGCCGGCGCAAAAAGATGAGCGCCGTGATGATCGCCGCAGCGGTTCGGAGGAAAAGCAAGATCGTCGCGAACGCAAACCGTAAGTTCATCTCTTGACCAAAATGAGCAGGAACGATTGTAAGGAATCGCCTGCTCTTTTTATTTTTGGTCTATCGAACCTCAGCCCGATACTCTGCCCACTGCGCGCCTTCTTATGGTCATGGTTGATAATCATTGAGACTTCTTGAAAAGGACTCTGCATGTTTCGAAAATTGAAGGGAGTGCTTGGGGGCGCTGCTATCGTGCTGGTGGTGGCAATTATCCTTGCCGCCATTCTTGGCGTTCGTTTAGTCAGGAAATCACTTCCGCAAACCGAAGGCGAAATTTCCCTCCCGATGCTCTCCAAGCCGGTTCAGGTTTATCGCGACAGTTTTGGCGTTCCCCATCTTTTTGCTGAAAACGCGGTCGATCTTTATGCGGCGGCCGGCTACGTTGCAGCGCAGGATCGCCTATGGCAAATGGATTTGACCCGGCGCGCTGTGCATGGCACGCTCTCGGAAATTTTTGGCGAGACCACGCTCCCCTCCGATCGATTCTTGCGTACATGGGGCTTTGGCCGTATTGCAGAGAAAATTTCCGCACAGCTTTCGCCGGAATCGAAATCCGCGCTCGCCGCCTATGCCACGGGAATCAATGAATTCATCCGCACACACGACAATGCCTTGCCGGTGGAATTCAGCATACTTGGTTACAAACCCGCTCCCTGGCGCATCGAAGACAGCATCGGTTACGTCCGGCTGATGGGTTTCAAGCTTTGCTTCTCGTGGCATTTTGAAGCGGCGCTTGGTCTGGCTGCAGAGCAGCGAGGGCTTCCGGCGGCGCTCGATCTCTTTCCTGCAGTTTTGGAAAACACGCCGACCATTGTTTCCGAAGCGCCCGCTTATCCGTTGTGGAAGAAAAATACTTTTGCAAAACTCGACGCGTTTATTGCCGATGGTCTGGCGGCGAGAGAGTTTCTCGGATTTTCCGGCGCCATTCCCGGTAGCAACAGTTGGGCGGTGAGCGGCTCGCGCAGCATCTCCGGCAAACCGATTTTGGCAAATGATCCTCATCTCGAATTGACTCTTCCATCCATATGGTATGAGATGCATCTCGTCGCGCCGGGCATCGATGTTGCGGGCGTAACACTTGCGGGCGCGCCGGGCGTGGTCATCGGCCATAATCGCGCCATTGCCTGGGGTCTTACCAATGGCATGGCCGATGATTTGGATTTTTACGTCGAGCGGATTAATCCGGAAAACCCCCAACAATATTTTTACGACGGCGCCTGGCGGGATTGTGAAACCGAAGTTGGGACCATTCCAATAAAAGGCGGTAAGGCCGAGGCGTTTACCATTCGCTACACGCATCGCGGGCCGATCGTGAACGACGTGCACCCGATTTATAAAAACGATTCGACTGCGGTGAGCATGGCCTGGACTGGAGCAAGAGCCTCAGACGACCTTCGCTCGTTTTTAGAAATCAATCGCGCCGGCAGTTGGAGGGATTTTGAAAACGCCTTACGCTATTTCACCGTGCCATGTCAAAACTTTGTTTATGCGGATACGGCCGGCAATCTCGGCTATCGCACCGGCGGCGTCATCCCCATCCGCGCCGACGGCAGGGGCTACCTCCCATACGCCGGCTGGGAAAAGACCGGCGATTGGATCGGCGACATTCCATTTGATGAGATGCCCCATGCCCTCAATCCCTCTTCAGGCTTTGTGGCTACTGCCAACAATCAAATCACCAACAGCAGCTACAAGTATTACCTCTCGAATGGCTGGGAGCCGACGAGTCGTATCGAGCGCATCACCGAGTTGTTGCAGGCGCAAGAGCGTCACGATGTTGCCTCGTTTCAGCGAATGCAAACGGACATGCTTTCGCCGCATTCCCGCCGCATGGCGCCGATCATGCTTGATTTTTTATCGCAGACTGAATTGAACGCGACCGAAAAGAACGTCGTGCAGCTCCTGCGCGATTGGGACGGAAGCGAGGGCGCGATGAGCGTACCGGCGACGGTCTACAACGTGTGGTTTGTGAAATTTCTTGAGGCCGCGCTGCGCGATGAGTTCTCTCCCGCTGCCTATGAAAGCTATCTGCAATGGAGCACGCTCGGTATTCGCGTTGGCGAGCATCTTCTGCTTCATCCGGAGAGCGCTCTGATCGATGATCGAAACACGCCGGTGGTTGAAACTGCCACTGAACTCGTCGTTGCCGCATTCCGCGCGACCATGAATTATTTGCAGGAAACAAACGGATCGAATATCGGCGACTGGCAGTGGGGGCGCTATCACGCGCTCACCATCAGTCACGCCATGGGAAAACAAAAACCTCTCGACAATCTGTTCAACGCCGGCCCGTTCGCGATTGGCGGTTCCGGCAACACGATCTGGAAAGCGGAATATCCTTTGACCCAACCCTATCATGCCGACGTCGGCCCGTCGATGCGGCAGATCGTCGACATGGCGACTCCGCATAAATCGTGGATGATTATTCCCGGCGGTCAATCCGGTCAGCGTTTCGACGATCATTATACCGATCAAATCGACATGTGGCGCAGCGGCAGTTATCGCGAAGCCAGCATGAGACGAGCGCACATAGAACAGGCAGCGGCAAAACATGTGATACTGACGCCTGCGCCGTTATGAATGTGAGAACAGGGAGCTGCGGCTGGACGTGCAGCCCCAACACGGAGGGTGAATGAAGCAAATCAATGAATTGTTGCTTGGAGAAAATTTCACCAGTTTTTTTATCCTGCAACGCAAGGATGTGCGGCGCACGCAGCACGGCGCGCCTTATTTGGCTATCGATCTCAGCGATGCCAGCGGGCAAATCGAAGCGCGTTTATGGGATGATGCCGAGAAAGTTGCCGCCGCAATTGAAGTTAGCCAGGTCGTCAAAGTTCAAGGCACGATCGAAGAGTACAAAGAGAAAAAGCAAATCAAGGTTGACAAAATCCGCAGCGCCAACGATCAGGATGAATATGACATCGATAAATTAATTCCCTCCACAACCGCCGACCGAGAACAACTCTGGCAGCAATTTGACAAAATGGTGCACAGTGTTGCCCACCCGTTTCTACTTAGTCTGCTCCGTAAGTTTTTTGACGACACCGAGTTTGTGAAATCTTTCTCAGACGCGCCGGCGGCCAAGCTGTGGCATCATGGCTATCTCGGCGGCTTGTTGGAGCATACCCTCGGCGTGGCAACCGTCTGCGATCGCCTGGCGAAAGTTTATCCGGCAGTTGATCGCGATTTGTTGGTGACCGCTGCCTTGTTGCACGACATCGGTAAAGTGGACACTTACTTTCACGGCCCGAGCTTCGACTACACCGACGCCGGCAGGTTGATTGGCCACATCGTCATTGGCAGCCAGATGGTGGCTGAAAAAATACGCAGCTTCCCACAATTTCCTGAAGAGCTTTCGATGCGTTTACAGCACCTGATCCTGAGCCATCAAGGCATGCTCGAGCAGGCCTCTCCCGTGGTGCCGATGATGCGCGAAGCTTTTATTTTATATTATGCCGATGAGATCGATGCAAAGCTCAATGCCTTTGAGCAGGTTTATCGCCAGGAGAAGGGGGCAAAGTGGAGCAAGTTTGTAAACTTGCTCGGCAGATTTTTCTACTTCGGCGAGAAAACAAAACCTTGAAGCCTAACATTATTGTAAAAAGTGCCCGCTCTGAGCAAAAAATTCGCAGGGCAGATTTGCGCTGTTAAATAATTTCTCATTACAGATGAAAGCAATGCAAGTTTGCTCGCAAGTTCATGTTGATCGTGCGTAGCCGATTAACTATCTTTCGAAGTATGAAGAAATCCGTTGACATCGCTAGGACACTGTGATATATTGTCAACGTTATTTGGGCTTTGATACGAATTTCGTATCAAAGGGCTGTGTAACTTAGGGGGAAAGTAACCAGGGTTTTCGTCTGCTGAAAACACGATCTGAGAAAGTTCCTGTCCGATAGTTCAGCAGAGGATCCGCGCAGTCCCTTCTTACCTTCCCAAGAGTTGTTTCCCCATTACTTGAATTCCAGCTCGAGACGAGCAGCGTCTTGTGAAAAGCATGTCATCTGTGGGAATGTCGTTTGTCAGAAGCTTGGAAACTTTCCTTTCTTTTTTTGTCATTCTTAAAATTGTCCAGCATGTCTTGTGGTGAACCCCCCTTGTAGAAGTTGTAGAGACATTCATCGGAATCGAGCCAAAATCAATACGGCACTGAAATGGGTCGGGGAGAGCTTCTTGCTCTCCCTTTTCTCAACAGCGCGTGTGATGGGTTTACGAGAGGATGAAGGGCATTTGCGTGAGCGTTCATTATCCACGACGAAGCAAATGCCCTTCTATTTTTTGAGCTGGCAAAATTCGCGGGGCAAAAGCTTCCTCAGAAGCCGAAAAGGAGGTGAGGCGATAAAAGATCGTTCAAGCTGTAGCCGAAAGAGTTGTCTGAAGGTAAGGTTTTCTTGGCTGGTAGATGACCTTACCATGAAATAAACTCACCAGCTAAACTTTGACTCGGGAATTTATTTCTACAGGCTCGAAGTTCAGAAGCAAAATGGGGAAGCGGCGTTTATGCAGACGAAGCGGATGGCATTTGTGAAATAATCGGCGAGCGGTGTTTTGCACATCACTTGCGCTTTCAGAATCTGCGACAGATAAACCGCCGCTTGTTGATTGATGCGCAACAAGCGGCGGTTTTATTTTTTTGATATGGAGGCAAACCCCAACAAAGTAAATTCGCTTGAATTCGGTTTCGGCATCGTTTATCTTGTCATCGATGATCGGCAAGGTATTCTACATTTCTGCGCTACTTCTTGATCTGCTAACGGCGCTGTATGGCTTGGCGCAACCGCAGAACATCTCTTTTAAACACCTCACCATCAACGACGGTCTCTCACAAAACGCCGTGTCGGCCATCTTGCAGGATCACCAGGGCTTCATGTGGTTCGGCACCAAAGACGGCCTGAACCGCCACGATGGCTATTCCTTCACCGTTTATCAGCACAACCCCTTTGATTCAACTTCCCTTTCAGCAAATTACGTCACGGCGCTGTTCGAGGACCGCCGTGGCACCATCTGGATCGGAACCGCCGATGGCGGCCTGAATTGTCTGCAACGTGAAACCGGGTCATTTCAACGTCTCCACAATCGTACGTCCCGTTCGCAACATTTCAACGCCCGGTTGCTGAGCTTGTCGAACCAGGAGATAACGGCGATGGCAGAAGATTCCGCTGGCGCGCTGTGGATCGGCACCCGCGGCGACGGCCTTTTGCGAATTGTTCCGGACAGTGTGCAAGCGTCCGGTGCGGTGGCATGCACGCGATTTGTTAACGTGCCGGACAAGGCCAACAGCCTGAGCAGTAACTCGATCAATGCCCTGCGGGTGGATGGCAGCGGCACGCTCTGGATCGGCACGATGAAAAGGCTGGATAGATTTCGTCATACGCCGGATGGCAACGGTTTTGAACATTTTACCGTCTTTACCAAGAATCCGCAAGCCCCGCCCAGCCCACGCGACAGCAGTGTCGCGGCGATTTACGAAGACCGCCAAGGCAAGTTCTGGCTCGGCACCTCCAGTGGCATCAGCCTTTTTGATCGAAACAGCGGGCGTTACAATCATTTTCCCCATCACTATGAGATTTATCGCTACGGCTGGGGCATCGTGAACGGCATTGTCGAAGATCAAGCCGGGCAGTTATGGCTGGCCACGCCCGGCGAGCTGATGCGATTCAATCCCGCTGATCATTCATACAATTATTTTCGCAACGATCCGCTCGCGCCGAAAAGTCTCAGTTACAACAACGTCTCGAGCTTGTGGCGCGATCGCTCCGGCGTTCTATGGTTCGGCACTGCCGGCGGCGGTATCAACGTGTTTGATCCTAAGACCCGGCGCTTTTCGTTGTTGGTGCGGCCGCAGGAGCCTTCATCGCGTGTTGCCGGCTTCAGCGTGCGGTCGATCCTTGAAGGTGACTCCGGCGCTCTCTGGATCAGCACCGATGTTTTATACCGGTGGAACCGCAAAACCGGGGTGTTGAAAAGTTTTGAAACCAGCTCCAATCGTCCGGATGATTTCGGCAACACCGGCGCGTGGTCGATGCTGCAAAGCGCCGGCGGTGCAATTTGGTGTGCGAGTCATCAAGGGCTTTTTCGCTATGAGCCTCAATCCGGCAAAACCCGGCAATACAAATTCAATCCGGCAGACACCTCCGGACTGAGACAAAAAGAAGTCTATGCAGTTTTTGAAGATCGCGACGGCAAAATTTGGATTGCCACGGAGAATTATTTCAGTCAGCTCGTCGATGTTGAGAACGGTCGCTTTCGTCATTTTCGATATCGTCAGACTCCGCCGAACAACGAGCTCATCCGTCCGATCATTTATCAGGATGCGAAAGGCCGGTTTTGGCTGGGCGCCAAAGATGGATTGCTGTGCTTCGATCTGGATACAAAATCTTTTCAGACTTATCGCAACGACCCGAGACAACCAACCAGCCTGAGCAACAATGAGATCAAATCGATTTGCCCGGATCCGCAGCACCCGGACAGCATTCTCTGGCTCGGCACTGCCGGCGGAGGATTAAATTGCTTCGATCTCGAAAACAAAACTTTTCGGCACTACACGGAAAGAGACGGCTTGCCCAACAACACGGTGTACGGCATTCTGCCGGATGGCGAAGGCAGCCTGTGGCTGAGCACGAACAAAGGCTTGTCGAGATTCAATCGCGTCACCGGCGCGTTCAGGAATTATGACGTGCGCGACGGCCTGCAAAGCAATGAGTTCAACACCGGCGCGTATTACAAAAGCAAAAGCGGCGAGATGTTTTGGGGCGGCATTAGCGGCTTGAATTACTTTTATCCGGCAGACATGGTGGACAATCCTCATGCTCCGGCGATGGCGATCACCCGGTGCAAAATTCTCAATCAGTCGGCGTCGCGCCAAGACAGCACTGCGGTATTCCATAAAACCATTTTTGAAACCAGCGCGCTCACCCTCTCACATCGCGACAATATCATCACATTTGAATTTGCAGCATTGGATTTTTCGACGCCGGAGAAGAACCAATACGCCTATAAGATGGAAAATTTCGACAAAGATTGGATTCATGCGGGCACGGCACGCTCGGCGACTTATTCGAATCTTCCGCCGGGTGAATACATCTTCCGTGTGAAGGGATCGAATAACGACGGTGTTTGGAATAAAACCGGCGCCTCGGTCAAACTCACCATCACCCCGCCCTGGTGGAAAACCTGGTGGGCTTATACGCTTTACGTTTTACTCTTTACGAGTTTGTTGTACCTCGCGCGGCGTTACGAACTTAATCGCCTCCGGCTCAAGAACCGCTTGCAGATCGAGCACGTGGAAACAGCGAAACTGCGCGAAGTTGATCAGATGAAATCACGCTTCTTTGCCAATATCTCGCACGAGTTTCGCACGCCGCTGACGCTGATTTTGGGGCAGATCGACAGCGTGTTGGGGAGCATCGTCGAAAGGGAAAATCAGAGCAAGCTCGAAGTTGCTTCGCGCAATGCCCGGCGGTTGCAACGGCTCATCAACCAGTTATTGGATCTCTCCAAATTGGAAGCGGGCAGCATGGCGTTGAAAACGACACGCGCGAATTTAGTTTCATTTCTCAAAAGTCTCATGGCTTCCTTCGAGCATTTGGCGGAGCAGAAGGGAATCACGCTACAATTTCACAGCACGCGCACTGAAATCGCGCTCGACTACGATCCCGAAAAGCTCGAGAAGGTGTTTTACAATTTGCTGTCGAATGCGTTCAAGTTTACCTCACAAGGCGGGAAGATTTTCGTAACGGTAACGACAGAGGAAAAAACCGCACGCAAAGACGCAGAGACGCAAAGAATACGCAAAGAGCTTTCTTGGCGAAATCTCGGCGACTTTGTCCCGGCTCGTCGGGATGATAATAATTTCGTTGAGATTTCTGTCAAAGACTCTGGCGGCGGTATTGCGCTGGAGCACCTGCCACACGTCTTTGATCGCTTTTATCAAGCCGACACCTCGACAAGCTCGGTGCGCAACTATGAAGGCACGGGCATTGGTCTCGCGTTAGCGAAGGAGCTCGTGGAATTGCATCGCGGCGAAATTTCTGTGACGAGTGAAGTCGGCAAGGGTTCGGAATTCGTCGTCAAGTTGCCGCTGAGTTCAGTATTCAGTGAGCAGTTGTCAGTAAACAGTAATCAGTATTCAGTGGCCAATGATCAAGAGCAGTTCATTGATCCAGGAATCCAGCAATCCATCAATCCAAAAATCCAACCATCCCTCGATCCATCAATCCAACCATCCACCGAAGAGATCGTTCTGTTTGTCGAGGACAGCGCCGATATTCGCACGTATGTTCGTGAGCAATTGCAGAGCGTCTATCGTGTCATCGAAGCCGCGGACGGCGAAGAGGGTCTAGCGCAAGCGCGTGAGGCGATTCCCGACTTGATCATCACCGATGTGATGATGCCGAAGATGGACGGCTATCAGATGAGTCGTGAACTGAAGCACGACGACAAGACCAGCCACATTCCCATCATCATGCTTACCGCGAAGGCGGCACTGGACGACAAGATTGCCGGTCTGGAAACCGGCGTCGATGATTATCTGCTCAAGCCGTTCAGCGCCAAAGAACTGTTGGCGCGCGTGCGCAATCTCATTTCTCTGCGCCGCCAATTGCGCAAACGCTTCAGCACGGCTACGGTGATCAAGACCACTGAAGTCGCTGCCACTTCCGTTGATGAAGCCTTTCTCCAGCGCGTGCTCGCCGCCATCGAGGCGCATATCAGCGATGAACATTTCGGCGTCGAAGAGTTGGCGCAGGCCGTCAACATGAGCAGCTCACAGATCAATCGCAAGCTGCACGGTCTCATCGATCAGCCCGCCAGCCAGCTTATTCGCTCCATGCGGTTGCAGCGCGCCGCTGATCTTCTGAAACAAAACACCGGCACCGTGGCTGAAATCGCTTATCAAGTTGGATTCAGTGACCAAGCACATTTTGCCCGCAGCTTCAAAAAGCAATTCGGGTGCGCGCCGTCGGAGTTTCGGAAGAAGCAGGAAGGAGCGTAAGCTGTTTTCTCCTGTATAGAGAATTGCTTTTTTTTATTCTAAGGAGTATATTTGCATTAGCAAAAGAGAAAGGATGCAAGCATGGAACTACAACTTTCCGGAAAAGCCGAAGAAATCGTGCGGGAGAAATTGGCGTCGGGTATCTATAGCGATGCCGCAGAGTTTGTCTCTGAAATCATCCTTCGGGCGGAGGAGTTTGATGAGCTGAAACTTGAAAAACTCCGTCAGTCATTACAGATCGGCATCGATCAGTTGAACCGCGGCGAAGGCACACCATTGGATATTGGCAGGATCAACAAGGAAATAGACAACCCCTTGCATGGTGGCTTGATCCAATAACCAATTTCACTTTCACAGTTATGAAAGAAAATGAAATAGAATTTGGAAGATTCAGAAAAGCCATCAAAAATATGGCCTTCGATGAATTACAATCAGTACATGAATTTTTCAATACATTGCTGGGTTATCGAAACTACACTGAAATACATACACTTTTGCCAGATATTCCAAGCGATAATCCAGGAATTTGGCTGAGTGAGCTTTTATTTAGAACTAACTCTCAACAGCTATTGATCGAGCATCTCAAAAATCTCGAAGAGTATGCGGATTTTGTTTCAAATTTGAAGCGTTTGAATTTGTACCAAAACATCTTAACAAAAATTTGTTCTTTACCTCCCACTTTAAGTGTTAAAGCTATTTTTGCTGTCGGACATGAACTTGGCATTAGAAAATTGACTGATAAGTTAAAGAGCGTAGGAGTACAAAATGTAACTGCTTTTGAAAAGAATATCAGATCTACTATTGGAGATGATTTAGAATTCGGTGATATGTTCTTAGAAGGGATGTTTGCCTCTAGCATATCTATAGAAGTCACTTTAAACGAAAGTTTTGCATTCTACCCTACTGGCAAAAGAAAGGGCCCCGATTACAGAGTGAAGTTAAACGGAAACCACATATTCGTCGAATTCACGCGATTTCGAGTGGATGAAGAGTTAAGAAAGAATCTGACTGCGAATGAGAATCTTGCCCATCTAAGCAAAATCCCATACGGATATGAGCAAATTTGGAGCAGAATTCGAAGCAAACTCGACCAGCTAGTTGAAAACGAAATCAATCTAGTGGTGTTGTATAGTACTCATGATGCTCGAGGTCAGCATGATTTTCGACATGTGGCAAGAAACTACCTTGATGATGAAAACAACGAGCAACTATTGAAGAATCTTTCAGGTGTATTATTTGCTGAGAGTGGGTGTGCACCTGAAATGTGGATCAATCATAGAACTGATAAGAAGTTTCCAGAAGAACTAATAGAACCCTTTAGGACGGCATTCTTAGATATGAAATATTCTCTGCATCTCCCAATTTCGCTGCATTTGTAATCCCTCTCCACAGTTTCTGCGTGAGATTTCGTTCAAAACCATGTTTCATCCCCCCAAACGCGCGATTTAGACAAGCTTCTGCGCGATACGTGCAAGCTTTCCCCGTCCCATTTTTCTTATCTTAACTCAGTCAAAATCGACGACCGTGCCGCAAGTTGATAATTTGCACGGAGAGTTCCTCATACCCGGAGTTGACCAATCGTCGGCCACGGTTTTCAGTGGATGAGACCATGCCTAAAAACTCAAGCATCGTGCACGGATTCTATCTCAGCGAAGGCAAGATACAATTGGAGAATGGCATGACGCTCAATTGGAATCACCTTAGTAATGCCGTGTTGCCGCGCATCCCTTACGGCACAGGGCTCGAAGTAACTTTGGCTTACGAAGACGTGGATTATTTACAGGGAACGAACGAAATCGTCTGGGCCACTTACCATTTGCGCCAGGCTGAGACCATCAAGGCGGCGCTGTTGGTGCAGAGTATTGGGTGTGAGGTGAAGGAGCAATCGTTGCCCGGGGCGCGGCTTTATGTGCTCTGCATTCCGCAGACAACCGAAGTGGCCGCCGCAGTAGATTTCATTTGGCGGGACTCCAGCGGTCTGCGGCTCCAGCCAGACTGGTGGTATCCGGCCGGCGCGGAGAATGAAAGTTTTGAGAAATGGATCAATGGAATGTGAAAGTGCGAGCGAGTCCGACTTCATAAAGCCCTTTCAAGTTCACCAATCTTTAACCAAAAGGAGCAATGACGATGAAAAAGTTCATGCTACTTTTAGCCGTTTTATGCTGGCAGAGGGTTTTTGCCCAAGAATTTCAGGCATTTCTTGCTTCAGTAAATTCCGCTGCCACCGATGCCGCCAAGACGGCTATCATTGATAGCTTCGTGGTTCAAGCTCGTCAAGCCGGAATTCCGTTCATTGAAAACGGAACGGCAAACTTCATTTATCGCGGCAACGCGACCAGCGCCGCGCTGGAATTGATACCCGCGCTGGAATTGACATTCTTGACCGTCAATATGCAACGATTGTCAAACACCGACTTTTTTTATTATTCACAGGCATTCGAAATGGATGCACGGTTGGAATATACTTTCACCATCGTTGCTGACGGCGATACTACCCGCCTGGTTTTAGACTCCGAAAATCCTCGGGTGGTTATTTGGTTGGGATATCTGACCTCCGAACTGGCAATGCCCGGGTATGAAGTGCCGACAGAAACATTTTTTGATCCGGCAATACCTCATGGCACCCTGAAGAATCACAACCTTTTCAGCGATCGCCTGAATGCCACCTACTCGATTAATGTTTACGTGCCGCCGGGGTATGATCAGAATCCCACTGAAAGATATCTTACCGCTTATGCGCAAGACGGTCAACTTGCGTTGTTCGGAGGGTATACCAACGTCTTGGATAATCTCATTGCTCAGGGAAAAGTACAGGAG